>JAABUK010003272.1_pt1 | contig 27681 bp, 32 predicted proteins | sample 5559141 | NCBI WGS metagenome assembly JAABUK01 (sample SAMN10711869, study PRJNA513367) | rock metagenome | isolation source: Antarctica rocks | place: Antarctica: Victoria Land, Pudding Butte nord | collected 2016-01-03
AAGCATTACCTATTAGTAAGCGGGCGGGTACCCGCCCCGCCCCGCCCTGTTCTGTAGCGTATTCTATCCTCTTAAAATAAATCCTCCTACTTATACTCTTATCCTCCTAAGTCTAAAAAGTTTTATAAGTATTAATAGTCCTACTAATATTCTACTTTCTCTTATACTTAATCTATCCTTCCTATCTATAAAATATAAATCTACTTTATGAAATCCCTTAATATCTACGCTATCTATTTATTTTGTTATAGGATTATTTATAGATAGATAGTAGTTTAATTTTCTTGATTTAATACGTCTGATAGGATAGGATAGGATAGGATAGAGATAGGTAGATATATATATATCTAATACTTTTCATTATAGGCTTTATACGTAGATGTAGCTAGGAGGGAGAAGAGTAGTAATGAATAGGATTTTAAGGGGATAGATAGTTAGGGATAGTATAATTATATTACTAGCTTATAAGTTTATTATAAGGCTACTATAAAGGTAGGTTAATTATAGCTTTATAAGGTATATAAATTTAGAAAGGGGAGGTATTAGTAGTATAAGAGACATAGGCTTAATACTAGAGGCTATATAATATTAGTATTAAGAGGTACTAGAAGGTATTAATATAACTACATTAACAACCTTTTTACATCTCTTAAAATATATATAGGAAAGCGTAGTTATCAGGAGGGTTAGAGAATTAGGAATAGGAGGGTACGATATATATATATATATGTGTATGTATGATACTTAGACTGGAATGAGGAGAGTGGAGAGGGGGTTTGGTGCATATTTGGGTAGAATGTGTAGAATGTGTAGGCGTTGTGATGGAGGCTGTGTGGGAGGGTATGTGGGTGTGGAGGTGGGTGTGGAGGTGGGTGTGGAGGTGGGTGTGGAGGTGGGAAGGGGAGGTGGGAAGGGGAGGTGGGAAGGGGGAGGTAGAGTGGTGGATTTGGGTGAGTATTGGTGGGACTTGCCTGAGGCTGATATTAGACGGAACCCGCGTTGGTCGTGGAGATAGCGATGCCATCGGCGCTGTGGCAGAGGCTGATCTGGAGAAGATGCGGAAATGACAACGGCAATTGACCACTAGAGATCATGGAAAGACGAATGGCTTGGAAAACGCTTTCTGTAGAATCGTGTATCCTCCTATGTATTTGTTCTGTGTTTCTCCATTGAGCTATACGCATGCGTGCAAGCCGGCTATGTCCCACACCCTAAGCCATGCTGCATACGAATAAGAAAGCCGGCTATGCCTACACCCATAAGACATGCTGCATACGAATAAGAAACCCCCGCCCTCGTCCGAATCTGCCTCTACAGCTCCTTCTCACCAGCCTGCTCCTGCTCCTGTTCTTTCGCCAGCTGCGCGAGTCTGTTCTGCACGGCGGTATGTTGCTTGGAATTGGCACCCTGGCTGGTATTCCTCTGCTTCATCCCTCCCGAATAGCTGGCGCTGCGCGACCCCATGCGGCTGCCACTCCTTGATCCGGGGTTGGAACTGTATCCCGCAGGCATCCCCGAACCTCTCCTACCACCAGCGGCCTGGCTCGAACTTTGCAACTGCTGCGCGAACGGCGAGCGCTCTCTCAGAACGGGTCCCTTCCAGTAGATCACGTAGACCGCCAGGACAAGAAGGAACGCGATACAAGCGAGGATGGTCGAGGCGTCTTGAAGATGTCTTTTGCCGCCAATGTTAGAGAAGAAGGGCGTCGCGGGTATGGTGAGCACACCGGCAAGGAAGTCTCGAGACCAGCCGTTTCCGCCGGTTGCGGACGCGGAGTAAGGGCCGTAGGCACAGATCATGTAGTCGATGGTTGCCATGTAGATGCTGTAGTTTGCTATTCCTATGATGGCGGAAAAGACCATGGAACCAATCCAGTGGATGGGCGGGCCCCAGCTTGTCCAGGCAAAACCAATCAAACCGATAGGTAAGCATGGAGCGGCGTAGAGAAGGAACCACAGGCGCGATTCGTACTGGGCATGTTCGTCGCTGGGGTTGTCTTTGCGCTGCTGGATATTCCGTCTGATGGCTGGTATGAACGCGAACCAGGCGATGAAGTAGCCGATCAGGATGGGGATGAAAGCAAGACCTATCTCAATAGCATTGAACTCATACTTGTCTCCATAGAGGAGACTGAAGGATTGAATGAACATGAAGACCAGGGCGTCGCTGAAACCCGACAGGAGGGACAGCGTGAGGACAATGGGCTCGGTCAAGAACATCTTGAATGGTCGTCCCCAAGTAATGAGGACCTCTTTGACCGAGAATCGCTCCTTGAACGGTGTGATCTCGTTGGGACCCCAGATGTTTTCGCCCTTGGCGCGTCGCTTCTTTGCGATTTTGTCCATCATGATGGTCGTCCTGGTTTCGGGTACGAGAAGGAGATGAGCGAGCTGGACTGCGCCTCCAAAGATGAGCTGAATCCAGATACTCCATCGCCAGTTGAGTTTTTGCTCAGAGAAACCACCGACAACGGGACCGAGAATGGAGCCTCCGACGGAAGAGAAGACGACGAAGGCGACGGCGTACTGCTGATCGTCCGATTCCCACATGTCTGCAATCATGCCCAGGGTGACGGATCCTCCGGCAGAAGATATACCGCCAAGCGCACGACCAACCATGATGGAGGCGAAGTTCGGGGCGAGTGCGACGGGGAGCTGCCAGAGGTTGACCAAGCCCAGCGAGAGCTGGAGGATCGGCTTCCGACCGAATTCCTCGCTCCACGGTGCCCACAGCTCGCATCCGAAAGCGTAGAGTATGAGGAAGATCATGGCACCGCATCGGGCTGCTTGCTCGCTGACGGAGAACTCCTTGGATATGCCCTTGACCGCATTCGAGTACAGACTGGTGTTGAAGTTCATGGAGACCTGGACGAGGAAGATGATGCTGAGGATGGTCCACTTCTTCCAGGTGGGAAAGCCGAAGCCCAGTTCATCGTAGCAGTCATCCTCTGTGATTTCGCGGCGGTCGTCGCCCTCGGCTTCTGCGCCCAAGGCTGGTCGCTTTGCCGGCTTCTCATCGTAGTGGTCTGCAGTCTTATTTTCGGTGGAGGAGGCTTCGGATATGGGGTCCTGTGCGCTGGCAGCTTGTGCCAACTGACTGTCATTGGTGGGGAAGTGGGCGACTTGAGGCATGGTGGAAGGGGATGGGCGGTTGCTCCCGGAGGTGGAGTGATAGTTTTAGTATGCGATAAGACCAGATGCGGCGTGAACTATTCCCACTCCATGCAAGTCGCCGCCGTCGCGGAACAATAGTAAGCAGCGGACGTTGCTGACGAAGCTGGGGATGGGGATAGTTGGAGTAATAGTCACTTGGCTTGCGGGGAAATGAGGGGGATATGAGAAAGAGAGCTGTCTGGCGGAGGATTCCAACGTCATGGGCGCAGCAGGTGGCGGATTGTGCAGCCGAAGGAGCGATCTAGCTGGGATGGGTAAGGCTTGCGGCTTGATCAAGGCTCTTTTGAGTTGCGATCTACGGATGGAGCTGTTCATTGGCTGTCTTGCTAATGACCCGCTTTTTCTGGGTAGTGCCCGAGATGCGTTCTGCGGCCTAGCCTTGCATGTGGCGACAGCCTTGAGGATTTCTCCGCCAGGAGACGCTGCATTACTGCATAATGCATATTCAGCTGATGCTCAAAGCGCATGACTATCTACCGCGTAATGTAGTATGAATCCCATAGTTCTAGCAATTGCATCCTTCGTCTCAGCCATTGGAACAGGGTTCATCGCTTTTTGATCGTCACTTCGTCACCTCGGGCTTTCCATCTCCCACCTTGGCACCAAGCCACCAACACTCCCGTAAGGCTTGATTGTCCGATTCCACTTGCTCTCCGTCGCTCATCTAAAGTACTCTAGGGTACTATGGAACGTGTATACTACTTAAGTGGATATTATTGTTCGCAATTCCTCTTGAACAACCGAGCACGGGCCATTTTCCATGACTCCGGATAATGACCCCATGTCAGTCACATATATATTACCTAGGTTCGTGACTTCATCGACCGAGTCAACATCCGCTCGCTACGACGGTACTTAACTACAGTACAGCTGCGACAACCCTGCAGCGGCAGCTGAAGATCCTGCTCAACCCCTCTTTCCATCCGTCTCAATGTAGGAGCCATACCATGTTGGCAGAGACAAGGCTACTATCAAGTACAATCTCAACAATCAGCACAACTTTGAAGCCCCCGCCTTCCAGCTCTCACGCCTTGCTTGAGTAGTATACAACTCGAAAGCTGAATGCGTTTCCAATTGCAGCCTGGTGTGAGAGTCGCAATCTATAGCGGCTCTCATATTGCCCATGTTTGTGGCTCGAGTGCCTCTACCAATCTGACAAGGCTACGACTGCAAGACTACCTTGGGACCCATCCCATCAGTGTCTGATGTCCCTACCAGGATAGATCTATATCGTCCAGTTCCTTGTCAATCATTCAAGCAGCATGTCTACAGCAACCACAAATGCGAACCTCGTTCACATATTCTCAATGCGTGTGTGTGTGTCTGCTGTGCCCATTTCCTTTATCAAACAAACCCTTGGACCAGCAGATGCTCCAAGGATGAGTGGTTTCATATCCCCGTTCTTACCTCCGATGTATCATGGCGCCGGCCCTTTTTTTGCTCGTTGTTTCATTGGTGGCAGGCGCCTGACAGAAATATCATTGCTCGAAAAGGGTATATCAGACAAACCACGTTGGGAGGTTAATCAAGGAAGGACCATGCAGAGTAAAGACAGGTCTGGCGCCTTTGTGTCTTGTCGACTCCGGTCTTGGCTATATTTGAATCAATCTTGATTGCTACGAACACTTTCTCTCTACACAGGGCGAATCTCAAGTGCTTACACTATCACCTTGTCGCTCGTATTCTCGCTGACGGAATGGCTAGGTCTGCTTTAGCACGTGAGGTAACATGGTGGTATTTCCGTAAGTGATTCTTCCCACCCTTGGGTGACCGTTCGGAGTGCTATACTATAGTTGACACTAGGCTTCCAAGAAATCTTCGAGAGGCTCCTGCGGTCCAATCTATGGCCAGGGATTCGAGGTTGGTTTGGAACCAGACTCTTCTGGGAGCCGTAAATGACTCCTATCATTGTATGCGATTTGATTCGCAAGGCTACAAAGCTTACCATTTGATTCTCGCAACGCTCCACACCGTTCACCGTCATCTTGCTATGGATCACATTCGCTACAATCTCAAACCTTCGTCCTCTTCTCCTCCTCTAAACTCTTCAAGCCCACCCAGTCAGACTACGATGACATCAAGTGTGGTCTCAACCACCCGGTGGAGAATCAATAGGGTTTCGGCCAAATTCTGCCCATGTTCTTACCGCTTCTGCCGGCATTTGCTATCTATGAGGCTCACTTTGGTAAGCTCACAGCATCACGAACCTTGGCAATAGCCCAAATTGACATGTGCAATAGAGCTAAGTAAAGAAGCGCATGTGGCTCTCAGGATCCCTGGAACCGGTTCACAATCCTCAAGTGGCATGGTACTGCCCAATAATGGCATCAGTGCAGCGTCGGACCCTCCAGGCTCTATAACTGCTTACAACCACCCGATCTGGGCGTCCTAAGGCCAGCAAGGCTTCACTTTCGGCGATCACAACATCAGCTCAGCTCCAACTGTTTCAGATAGACCGTACCATCCGATCATGGCCCTGGTGAACACCTAGACTCATCATACTCCAAGTTTTACCTGTATAAGGCTTTCAAAGGAAAATGGACACTCAGATGAGGATCAGATTTCCGGTGAGATCCGGCGACATTATGGTAGCGCCTCAAATCTGGTGAACTACCGTTCCGCTCGCTCGAAGGCCCTTTTGAGAACAAAGCTAGCCTTGCGGAGAGAATTCAGCGAGAGTTACGATCTATTGTTACAACAGGGAACACAGACTAAGCCGTAGGAGTTCAAAGGTCAGGCATAACAGTCAAATCAACCATCAGCCAGAATCCATCACGATAATATCCATATCATCGCCTTTGATGCCGTCATCGACTGTCATTGTAGGCACAATATGTCCATTGCTAAGGACGACTGGTGAAAGGCACCGCCTCAGTCCCAGGCTAATATCGTCACGTCGTCAAGTGATCAAACTTTGACATGGCCCGGCTCGCTCGGCTCCCCAGCTTTACACGTGAAACTCTAATATGGTCTTCAAATGGAACCGAGTTGAAGAAAAAGTCAGTGGCACATATTCATTGGCAGTCGCAGCCGCATAGCAAGGATGCTGCCCATATGAAGCTTCATATGGCTTCACGAGCCAAGCGTTCCCTTGAAAGCTAACGTTGGCTTTTGTGCTTCAATTCTTCCAACTCCCACAAGGTTGCTCCCGAAGACATCATCAAGCAACCTACCCTACACGATCACTTCGTTCATTCTATACTCAAGATGCCTTGGTGACGAATGGGCGAAAGCTTCCACTTCTTCCTCCTTGGGCCTTGATTTATATCTCTCAGCGTGATCATCTTCTCCATCATTCCGAGTAACCCAATGAGGCGTGCGGGGCAATGAAAGTATTCTTCGGAGGTCATTCCTTTGCACACTGCCCATTCCAGAGCCTCCCCACCGGAATTTGGTATGTTATGAGTAACTTACGCCTTCCCACTCGCTCCGTTGGGAACTTTTTCTGGTTCTACGCATGACTTCACCTCGATATTCGTCACGATCAATTCTATTTCGCTCCGTCAGCACCACCAGTCTTCATTATGCATGCCATTCACAACACTCAAGCAGTAGAGGCGTTGGTTGCTTCTCGCCGATTTCGCGTTTCATATAATCCAGTCCCTCCCTCGCGAGCGGTCGGTGGAGATATCTGATCAACGCTAGAGCATCTCTAATCCTCATCGGCATTCCAACGTCAACCATTCGTGCATACGCGATATTATCCTTTTCACCATGAGCCCATGGTGACATCAGTATGACTGCCTGCAATTAAAATTAGCAACGATTCTGGACACTGTCATGACTTTCTCTCATTCCACAATCACAATAGCCATACCTTTCCTCCGTAGCGTACCGACGACCTGAAAAACGGCATTATACTTGGCACGCCCTTGACGACAGACATCCTACCTCAATACCCTAGCGCTGCCATGGATATGACAGTATGCACCACATAGCTGCTGACGCAACGATCCAGGTGAGCTCAGAAAAGGAAAAGCTCGTTGGGCCTGAATGCAAAACTGACGCGTTAGACTTCAGCTGCATAGAGTTGCTGTGAGACTTTGCAAGTACTATGTCACATCCTTCGCCGAAAATGGTGGCCACGACACACGAATCCCACTTCTATCAGGCATCACAGCTTCTTAAGCCGGCAGAGGGGGCCAGAAAGTTCGCCAGCCAAATACTAATTCAAAAACCAATCTACCATCCCTCAATCATCTCAATCATTGCCACAAGGACACACTGCAGTATTTTCCACCACCCCAATCACTCAGCACCCGTCACTCTGCTACGCGACCTATGATATCGACCCACCAACCAAGCCACCCTCCCCACAAACCCCACTCCATCATATCCAGGTCCCAACGTGCCATACTCGCACTCCCTGGAATGCTACCAGATTCCACTCCCACCACCTCATCCCCACGAGTCACCAACTTCAAACAATTTCGCGGCCCGGGCTCTGATGATCGCAAGATGGGGGTGTAGAACGATGTTGGACTTATTAGCGTGCTGCTGCTGTCCGGCGGCGCAGAGGATGCTTTTCTTCCGCGCTGTTGGTGTGCTGTTTTGTTCGTTGCGAGGTGGGTGGGTTTGGTGTTGGAGGCGAAGTAAGTGGAAGCGGAGATAAGTCGTCCTTTGTGACACAACGGTGGGAATGTTTAGTGGCAGGCTGATTATCTGCGATGGTGTTCTGCGGTTTGAGCTATGTTAGCTATGACAAACAGTCACCAAGGAAAGCAGGCGAGAATCTCAATAATGCTCCTATGCAATCCCTCTTCTTTTTTCGGAGCCATTGGCTGAATCACTTGTTGCATATCACCCACCATTTGCCATCAGCAAAAGTCTTCGTACACTAGAACGAACTATCTGCATGCCCCCCGCAGGCGCCTGGAGCGCTGGTGAAGGCGCTGCAGCATGAGCCTGTTAACTGCTGGTGAGTATCAGCTCTCGTAATTCCCGCATCGACAGCTCTATCTCTCATCACCTCGGCCGATGTTGGGAAGCAAAATGCGCTCGGCATTTCTGCTAGTTGGAAGTAGCCGTCTTGAAGAGATTTCCTATGGGATTGGAAGCTGTGGATGATGATTGGAGGATCTTTTGGATGATCGCGCGGGGATTGGAGGTTTAGGGGTAAAGCGATAAGGGGTGGGGGGCATTGCTGTTTGATGGGTTTGCAAGGAGCTGGTGGGATTTCTGAGGTATGAAAAACGGTACTTTTGTGTTTTTTGCTGGAGAGTTATACTGGTGGGAGATGTATCCATGAGTGTGGCTTTTGTATATTTTAATACTGAAAAGGATAAGCTTGGGGAGTGGGAGGCAGTGACGATCGATTCTTTTCGGTTGGAGAGAGAATATTGAATACGGAAGGGTTTCTGAGGGGTTTGGTTCTTTGTGTGTAATATAATGACTCACACAATTCTTCCTGCTTCTATATGGGGAACAATGGTGTGCATAATGACCCTTCCTTCTATGTCTGGGAAATGATGCCCTACAAAATACGTGGAGCAATGCAGAGAAAACACGTGATCTAGATCAGACCCACTAGCGCCGGAAAATGCATGAAGATCGCGCTCTTAATATCTTCCCAGTACCGGATGCTCATCTCCTGTGAACTCTTCATGCAACATGTCAAGACCATTATACAGTTCCGCGATTTTCATACCCCTCTGCCTTTCTCTCTCCACCCTCTCCCACGTCCAATCGTTAGAGTCGGCATCTTTTGCAGTCAGGGACGCGGCCATGACTTCGCCCGCGTTCTCAGGCGTTAGACTCGCTGCCGCTGATGTGATTGCGGCATCATTTGATGTTATCTCTGGATTCGGAGACGTACTGGGGGGAGGTGTCTCATGCTCTGTAGGCCGGGGAGGCAGCAGCCCGGACGCGTGCAAGACTCTTTCTGGTGGTATGGTGAGTCTCCCCTTTTTGAAAACGTACTTGCTGATTCCCGTGGCGAATATATGTGGATGTGGACCCTTTTTCTCAATATTTCCGTTCATAGCTTGTGCATTGCCCTCCGTCTCCTTTACCCTCTTCCACGGCTGCAATAAATAACCCTTCGGCTTGACCACCCCTTTCTTCACAAAATGGCCAATAACATATATCCATTTATCATCCCACGTCAAGACCCTCGTCCACATCTCAAAGCCCTCATACGGCTTAATCTCGCGTTTAAAATTGATACTCACACCCCCCAGCCTGCATGAAAAACTTCCTTTGTCACCAGCCAGCTCCTTCCTCGTCTTCTCAACGCCGTGTGTGGCCAGGGAAATCAGTAGCTCGAGCCGTCCGACGTCGAAGTCGGAGAAGTAGGTGCTGTTGGATTTGTGGAGGTTGTAGTCGCATTCGAGGAAGCCGGAGCGGGAGGAGGTGATCATGGGTTGGAAGAGAGCGGCGGGGCCAACATTGGAGGCGAGGCGGACGCGAGAGGAGCGGAGATGGGCAAAGAGACCTTTGAGCAGACGGAACTGGAGAATGTTAGCTTGGGATTAAAGTACTTTTTGAATGAATCCTCGTACATGCCAGGCGAAGGGTAGGTTCTTGAGATTTAGGAGAGCGAACAGGATGGCGAGGAACTTCCAGACGCCGCTTCGACCGGAGAGGCCGAATTTTTGGCGCAGGGACTCCAAGCCGAAGGTGGGTGCCATGGCGAGAAGGGGTAAGGGCCTTGACGAGGTGGAAATCAAGGGGGAAGGAATTCGATTAGCTCACTCCACACTCATGGAAAAAACTGTCCCACATATCTCCCTGCGTAGATAGGAGAGGAGAGCGGCACGTCCGAAAGATATACGGATGGGGGTCGCAAGAGAGTGTATCATATCATCAGCGGCCATGCTACGGAGACCGACCTTTGCCGAGGCATGTCCGTAGGGCTGAGACGCTGCTTGGCACTGTCCTATCCGAATCATCCCCGTCTCTGGGTCTAGCAGATCATATACAGCTTATCAGAAAACTCGTTCCGTCCAGGTCGTTGCCAGAGGCCATTGAAGTCGTTATAAACCTTGCGTTCCAGCTCGAGCTCCCGTATTACCGCTAGAGTAACGAGAATGCCCTGATCAGGAGATCATACACAATATGTAAATATCTAAAGCCTCAGATCTCCTAGAGACAAGCAGCAGCGTTCTCATCACTCTATGTACGAACACTCTCTGTTCCATTGATAGCCTTGTAACGCAAAACCTGGCCTTCCTTTTGGGCTTGAGGAAGGGAGTGACAAGCTGTATGAAACGTCCGCTTTGAGGGCCAAAAAATTGAAATGTGAAATGGTGAATAGTTCAAAGAAGGCGAGCGCGGCGTCGTAGAGCTTTCAAGCATTCTGCAAGAAGTACAGAGACATAACGACAATCTTGTGCGCAAGGTACGACACCATTCCGCAAATGGCGCTCATAGAGTGCATGGTTGTCATGGAGCTCGAGACTAGTCCTCTCAAAGCAACAATGCTTGGCCTGTATCAGTCCGCAGCGTCTATATCGTGGTGGCTTTCTCTTCAATAGAAGAAATCTCCAATCAAAGAGAACATAAACCAACCTTCCTTCGCATCAGTGATAATACCATCTTCATCCATCCAGTCCGTATAGTCTCTTTCTACAACATCATTCATAACTCGACTCAGTAGCTCGAGGGTCACGCCTGCCTTGTTGCGTATAGGGAGATTGTTGACCGGGCCCTATAGATGTATAGTGTATATCAGTACCATCGCTTCTATACGCGGCTGACGGCTGAGTGATGTGCATATCCTCCCACGATCCATCTTGAGCGTCCTAGAGCCGTCGTGGGATTTTGTTGTTTGTTGAATTAAAGCGAAAAAGTCGCAATGAGAGATGGGCATTATACCTTCTTTGAGGACGCCACCAGCGAGCTGGAGCACTAGATCAATGCACATTTTGTTCAACGTGAATAATCCACCCAGTATACAGCACCTCTGCTTTGAGAATGAGATTCGATTGGAAGAAGCTATCTTCATCATCTCCCGCCACCGCCTGTCGACGTTCTATACGATGATAAGATCCGCTGCTGGTGGTAAGTTCCAGAGAATCGGGTTCAGGAGCTCGGGCAATAACATGACCCTGACTATTGGCGTGAGATGGTTCCTTAGAGCTTGAAGCTTGTCAGTGAGGATAGGCAATGGTAAAGCTTACTCGGTGGCATGATCTCTGCGTGTTATAGAGGTATCGGCGACGACGATAGAAGTATCGATGAGTAAGCGCTCTGACATGATTATTGAGTGCTACACGTATAGACAGCGTAAATTAGGTTCTAGAATAAGCTTTGCTGCATTCAACGGAGCTGTGATTGATGAGCATGGAACCAGAGAAGCCGAAGATTGGTATGGGACAAGCAACCACGTTCATCGAACCTTTCTTATCAGCTTTGATATGGTCCCGCAAACAAGGCCTTGGTTCGATGGACGCGTTTGGAGACCATCGCCCTAAAACCGGCCGGGTAGTCTGGCCAGTAGCCCATGATTTTGCTACACAGTATATACTGACTCGCCGCTATCTGGACTGCCCACTCATCTACATCAATCTCATATGTCCTCCTCATCATCCTGCGCCGGCATCGTCTTTCCATGCCCGTTCAGCTTCCGCATCACGACATCCTCTTGACCCGTCATAGCCACGGCCTGTCGCCCACCCTCGGAAGCTTCCAGAAATTCTCTCAGCCGCTTCTTGCCCTCCTCTAGTGCTTGCGCTGACGCTGCGTTTGCCATTTGATACATGGGACCCCAGAGGTTCAGCGTGTAGGTAATGTAAGCGCCCGCGGCGGCCATGATGAGAAATATGAAGTAGACTGGGTTTCGAAGGACTTTTACCGATCAGTATGGAATCTTGGGTAGGGGTGAACTCGGACAGAGTGAATAGCTTACCAGCAACGATCTCGTTCCACCCCAGTGCCAAAAGCAGACCGTAGAAATACAGCGGAACTTGAGTCATGCCGCCAATTGCACTTCGTTTCGCTTCCACATATACACCATCCGCGGTCTTCTTGAAGCGCGTGGTGACATCTTGTCGTTTTGAATCACTCAAAATCGTCATCTCCTCTTCCAAGCTCTTACCTTCCTCCTCATCAACGCCACCAATGGGCGCGAGGTCTTCTTCGTCGGCTGGCGTCGCGTCTGGTGGTGCGTTGCCTATCCAGTCGTCCAATGGCGGTGGTTCAGTAGTCTGTGATGATTGGAAGCGAGACAGCAATGGTATCAATGTCAGAGTCGACTCGCGCGCCTTTGTATAAAGTCCCTCAATGTCGTCTGTAGGGCGCCATATCCTGGGAACACCAGCTTCATCGTAGCGGAACTTGTCTTCAAAATTCTCTCGAAGCTTCAAAAGGAGGTTACCTTCCATCATTTCCTCGTCAATTTTCGCGCGTAGGACTCCCCACGACTTCCGTCGCAATCTCCACAAGCCCACGTCTACCTCCCCTGCGCTGGCATCAAAACTCTTGGCTCTTTCGGTGAACCTCCGCTCGGCTTCCTGCACGGTCTTGACAAACACACTCCATATGCGATCCCAGATCTCTTTTTCGCTCTTTCTGTCCCCTTCCTCTGGAGCGCCTCCTCCGCCCCGCCCGGAACCAAGAGCATTGAACTCTAAGCCTACAGATTCCCCTAACCGTGACCGTACCCATCTTTCGACACGGGTGGCCAGCCGCCGCATTTCATCCCGTCGGAGTCTGCCGCTCACTTCGCTGAGATCCTTTTGGTAGAGTGACAACTCCTGTTTGTAGTTACTCCATGGCGCTCCTTCGACGAGAACGCTTCTAGCTTCTTTGTCAAACTTCGACAGAGCACTCTTTTTCTCCCTATCCACAATTTCCGCAAAATCATAGCTCGCGCCCTTCTTCTGTCCAGCTTTGACAGCATTGCTCACAGCGTCGCTGAAGTCTCGGACGCCTGATTTATGCGCCGCAGACAGCTGGCCTTGAAAGAGAACCTTTAGCCGAATGTCGATCTTGGCCTCAAGCTCGCTTCTCTTGCGAGCATACACACCCTTGTGGTATCGACTAGCTTCGGTCTCGAAGTTTTTGACTGTCTTCATCCTCGCTGTTCGCATTGCTGCTCCGAGACCGCCCAAAATCTGCGGGTTGCCCAAGCGCACCCCTTCTGCTTGCTTGTTCTCAAATGGAATTATGGTCTCATCGAAACCCACTAAAATCTCCCGTGATATTTCATCGCATCTGAATTGGGCCATCAGCTCTTGCTGTGTCGGCAAGTCCAGGTCCTTGTTGTTCACAATCTGATCCCAAACTTGTTCCCCATATATGGAGAATCCGTCGGCAGGTATCCGTCGGTGGTACTCTGGTAGGAAAACACCCCCTTCAAATTCCTGGTCCCCTCGAAGTGGATCTCTCCTTGGATCTCGATGCCCCTCCCTGAATCTTGTGCCCAATCTTGCCACTTCTGAGATGAATTTATCTGGCTGGAGGATCTTATGAGGCAGTGTTGCAAACGCAAAGTCGAAATAGTCTTCGATCTTCGACTTTTCAAGGCCTGGAGGCTTGTTCAAGCCTGACCATATTCGAGTCAAGTCTTGTACAAGAGTGTTTCGTAAATTCGCTAGCGGTGTCGTGCCTAGATGATCACGTATGACGAAGAAGAGTAACGACCTAGGATTTGATCTGCAGTGTGTGAGCGAGCAGCAAGAACAAAGCGCACGATCAAACGTACTTCGAGCCTTTCAGAAACAATTCCAGATTGACCTCGAAGACCACTTTGAGCAACCCCATATTTGCGCCCTGGTACAAGCCGACTTGATGTTCCCATATGTTGACGATCAAAACCTCGCTCGTAGCTAACGCGAACAGGGCACTTTTGCGCTCAAAGTCCTGGTCTTCCCCGCGCTCTCGGCCATCAGTACCTTCCACATCCATGACCAATATATTCTCCGCCATGTTCTTCGACTCCGTAGTTGCGTGCGCCTTCTTATTCTTTGACATCCAAATCCCCTTTGTTGTCTGCCTCCTATCGTCTTCTGCCATAACGCCAAATTCGGTTCCAAAGAGGTGATTGAGTAGTGTTGATTTGCCGGTAGATTGTGATCCGAAGACGGAGATGAGGTGGTAGTTGAAGCCAGCTGACGAGATTTGCTCAAACGAGAGGTATTGAGGAAGGGTAGGACTACACAGCGCATCAGCCTCGTAATTGTTGGAATTGGGCAGGCAGCACGTACTTGAATTCCTGATTCTCGTTGATCACTTGTATGCCATGCTCATATTGCTCCTTGGTAGGCTTCTCTCCCATATTAGCGAAGTGGCCGTTGACAGACATGATGGAGGGCGCTGTAGGGTGTCGAGTACTGTTTGCAGGACGACTTTCTCTCCGCTCCCTTTTGGGTGAGGTTACGGTAGCCATAATGACGATATAGCAAGAAACACAAGCTAAGACAACGGAAGCTAGCACAGCGCGTGACGATGGGGCGTGGGACAGAAATCGACAATGGGTGGTGTTGTCAACACCTTGGGCGGCCGGCCGGCTTCGAGACCGCTCCTGACAGCGCCAAGAGCCTTACCGCTAGTCGACTAGCGCTTCCGTGGCTGTTTTGAACTAGCGCTTGCTTATTCAAGAGCGGAGATGTCCTCAAGAAAACCAGCCACCCCTAGAACCAAGATTTTATAGAAAGCCACTGTAAGAAGAGGCACATCAACTTGCGAGAAGCTGACAGTGTGGGCTAATAATCCCTGGGCTACCCAGATCTCAGCATGAAGTACGGTAAGATGATATGTGCATGCAGACAATAGCTGGTGATGACTACTTAGAGGTCGCAAAAGCACGCTGTCTCGCTTCCCAAGCAACCGCTCTGAGCATGTTGTTCCTCTACCTAAGTCCACGCTTGCCCCATGTCCAGTCTGAAAGATGAAGACCTCAAGCCAACAGCTACGTAGGTATTCAGCCGCTACCCTCTTCAGTCACTTGATCCATGGTCTAACCCGACAAGACTTCGCCATGGATCGATCCCCAAGAACCCGTCCCATTGTTCCAAGGAACAGCTCTGCCGCCAAGCTGAGCCAATTGCGCCAGATGCATTCTTTCGAGGCGATACTGCGCGATATTGGCGTCGAGAACCTGGATCCTCTTTTCGTGCTGCTCATGTTGCTGTGGCCCATTCGTGTCGCCTAATACCCGGTTTTCTTCTTCACGAGAATGGATACAGCTGTTGCCCAAAATCAGTCACGCCGACAAAGCAGGGACGAAGAACGATGATGTTGGGTATTTACCCTTGAGTATCACTCATCATCCTTTCCAGCATTTGGATCAGCTCGTCAATGGGAGCTCTCGCAGCACGTTTTTTGATGTACTCTATGCGCTCTTCTCTGATGTCTGCTTCAAGGGTTTTGTGATTGTATACTTCGGTGGCGCCATGGTTTTGCGGCTCTTCACGTCCTGGTACTTGGGTAGGTGGAGGTTTCTTAGGGAGGGAAACCACACCTGCTGCAATGTGTCCTGCTATTTGTGCAGCTAAGGCAGCCATGCCTACAGCAGTAATTTTAGAACCTCGAAGAAGTGCAGTTGACAATGGCTGGAGTAGAGGCAAGTACGCGCATGATGGAAAACAATTGATGAGGAGCGTGAAGAGCGGCACTTATGTCTCCTACATTCGCCCCTTTCGTGGATTACTGGAATAATGCAGTAAGCTGACTAATAAAGTTTGATAAGCTTACTTGAAATTCTCGCGTGGCCTTGTAAGTCAGCGAGTATCATTGGGTTTCCAAGTGGGTGCGACCAATACTTAGACCGTCTAGTGCTACAAGCCTGACAGGATCGAGGTGAAAGGGTTTAGCATGGCCTCTTCACTCGCCACACTGAATGAACGCAAAGGCGGAGATCGCGTAGGAAAACAGCAGTGATGAATCCGTCCCGCATAATAATGCAGCTCGCTTTGAGTTTCTGAACTCAAAAGAACAAGGGTCAAACAAGTGTGAGCGGATCTAGAAAGCATTGAGACTCGGTACGCAAAATAGAGCTCAAAAGGCTTCTACCAGCAATGCGATAAAGGCTACGCCTGGAGTAGCCGCCATCACCGCGTCCCAAATGGTCGACTAGATAAGCGATTCTCGAAGGATGTTACGGTTGTCGAAATCAGCTCATTCTTCTTTGTTCTCCATGTCTTTATAAAATGTCACCGTGTGTCCATAATCCAGCAGCACCAAATAATCCACTCTCTTTATTCTGTCTCACATCATTTCCAATGCAGCTGCCATTCCCAGCCATCCTAGCTTGCGCTTACTCTATCCATGCTGCAGGTCACGAATTCGATCTGGGCGCCCAGCTCGCATCGATTTGGCTATAGGATCTTGCGAGTTGCACAAGCTTCCAAGGCTGTCATACGAGGTATATCGAAACGGGCACAGGTGGTACAAAGGTGTTAGCCGATACCTACAATATGGAACCTGAACCCCGGGGGCGGACTTAAGACAGCTTCCGCGTTGATCCTGTTCACGGACGTGAGTTGCAAAAAGTCGACAACGCTGGCACAATCACCGCGCCACCTGTACCTACCTCAGCCGCTAGGGAGCTTCGGAAACAAGCAACGGCATGCATCCATTCGTGCCAGTGCAACGAGAAGTTGCGGAGCGTTCAGTATGAATAGTAGCGTTGAATTGGGAGAGCACATCTGCAAAGGTTAGGAAAGCTTCTTGGGACTATATTTAGGCTGCCATGAGAGAGCTAGAATGCTGACGATGGCGAGGATTCTACAATTCTCAGCGTCAAAGCATCATGCAGGCGAACAGATGCTTTCCGTATTCACTGATATAATAGCTTTAGTCCACAGTCGTACGCCAAGCTGCATACAGATATCACTCATATGCTTTCAGAACTTGTCACTATCATGAAAGACTCTATACCCTCCCAAGCTTCAACCCATAAAACTGCCAGCAACCTTTCCTGTTCTTCAAGATTGACCCGCAACAGTAACAATGTCTGTACGAAGTACATAATCACTGCTTCATATCGCTGGTGACTACAAAGCGATGGCTGTTGCTGTCTGCAGAACGGAGGTATGCTTGCGTACCGTGACACTTTTCTATGGTTTCACGAATATAATTTTGCGAAAGATGGCGCAGGCGAGAACTTGACATCGTCTATTTACATCATGGACTCCGGATTTGATGTCCGTCTCGGCTGGCATGGCGCGGGTTGGTGTACGGAAGTGTATAGAGGATCCCTCGAAACAAAGTCGGAGTTTGAGAGCGCAGCTAGTTGTTAATGTGAAAGACATGCTCTTTGCTACATGGGGAGGAGTGCGGCGATTGAGTCCCAGCAGTAACGCGTGCCCGCTACCAGATCGATTCCACGTCACCATCCACCACCTTTTGCTACCTTTTTTTGCTCGAGAATCGCAATTCTAGCGTTATTTGCCTTTCTGCTAGTTATACAGCCTGCACACGCATAGCTTCATCTGACATGCAAAGACTGAATGCCAGCAATGCTTTGCAACAGCCATCAGCCGGGACACTATTGCTCAATCCATGATCCATATTCAACCTATAGGTCTCACCACCAAAATTGTTGCTCTTGAAACATTGCGCAAGATCTAGCTTGGTGGCTTCGCTCCAGGAGCTGCAATTGGTGGTCCTGAGTCATGCTTTGCGGCTGGCGAGCTTGAGGTAGCTGGTGGGGTTGCGGCACTTGTCGGCCCTAGTAGCTTCGCACCATCTGCCGATATTGGAGGGTGTGGTCCAGGAATTGGGCTTGCAACGCTTGAGCTCGTAGGCAGATTTGGTGTAGTAGAAACACCAGCGGGACCTGATGGAGTTGGCTCGGTTTGGACTGTCGTACGAGGCAATGGTGCTATATCTGGTTTTCCAGTGTCAAAGCACAAGAACCAGTATCCACAGTTCCAGGTGATTGATCCTCCGTTCTGAAATGACGGATCGTTTGGACCTTTCAATGTATCCCATTAGCATACGTAAATCGCTCTTCCTTCAACTCGTTCATAGACACATGGACTTACATCCTGAGATAATGTTGTGGAAGATAGTATTGCAGTCTCTTCCGCCATTCTGATTTGGTGATTGGCTTTGCGGACAAATGCCGCTGCCATCCCAAGATAATGTGAAACGGATTGTGTCATTATGGCCGCCATCGTAGGTTTTGCTGATCGGCTGAGATCCAGCTGAGATACTACCAGTTTCCGCCGTGCAGAATTCTTCGAGATGTTTCACGGCGGTGTCAATATCAAAACCCCCATCTGCTGCGGGAAGACACGATGGTGAAGGGAAGGGTGGCCCTAGGGGTTGCTGTGCTGTGGACGATGTTACGACCGACCGGGTTGACGACATAGCACCCAAGCCTTGCAGCTCGCTACTCCAAGCAAGATTAATCGCAGTAGCCAATGATCTTAGAACGGGGCTTTGCACGCTGGATATGGGCGTGTAGACGAATTCACTGGGTGTTATGGTAGGGTGGCTTCCGCTAGAAGAAGTTCGGCTAGAAGTACTTTGGCTAGAAGTACTTCGCCTAGAAGAGCTGAGCCCAGAAGTAGTCGACGAAATAGACCTAGCATCCGTTCTAGATGAGGGGCTAGAATTAGTGCTATACTCGGGAGTACCATCTTGATGAACTGTAATCGCAGGCATAGAATCGCGATTGAAACCTGGGGGTGGTTTGATAGCGCCAGGTGGATATATGCCAGGGCCAAGGTCGAGTTGGATGCCACAGGCATCACATCCAGACCCACAAAAGAGCTGTCAGCTTCCAGTCAGTACTAGCTTCCAGTCAGGTCTCACTGCCACTCACGAAACAATGTGGATGCCAAAAGATCGGTTTTGGATGCCCGTGATCATCCCTATGCCCGTCTTCTGTGACACCTGTTGTCAAGCCCAAAATGACTACCGGAGATGTGTTCGTGGTTATCGTAGTCAGTGGGACTTCAGTCGCCCAATTAGGGTCTTTACTATGAGTAGTGACTTGATCCAGCGGAAGTAGCGCCGTCGCGCCAGGGCTAGTGCTGGTCGAGGCTTGAGCGGGTAAGGGTATTTGCTGGGACACCGTAGAAGAAGTCAAGATATTTGGCAGTGCAGTTGGAGGATCGGCAGGGGGTGTCAGAATCGGACCGCCCGCTGTCTGACTCGGAATCATCCATGCCATCCCGCCTGGCCCACCAGTCATAGAGAGGACTGAAACCATGGAGCCAATGGTAATGGTAGTTGGAATTAATTGAGGCACAGTGATAATTATCAAGGAGGAGAACTCAGTCGGTACAACGGTCTGAACCACAGTCGAGTCTCCCACCACCGACGTAACGACAGTCGCATGAGACGAGAGGGAATTTGCTGGCCTAGACGACTCTGATAGAGGGCCCGGTAGCATGACAGCACTACTAGTACTCACGGAGAGAATACCGGATGATCCATAGGAGAGTCCGTTGTTTCCCAGGGTAACCAGGGGCCCGCCCAGCGATGTCTTTATCGATGATGCACCTGAAGATGAGGTGACAACAGGACTAGAGTCATTCGCTGTGACCACCTGACCAGTAGCACTGATGATGGACTTGGGCAGATCCCTCGACTATATTGCTGTTACAGGTACGGCCGTACTTGACGGGATTGTTGATTTTTAAGCTTTGCTAGTCGCAAGATTCATACCTAATCCCAAGTCAGATCCAGGACCTGCCAATAGTATTGTGTTTGCGGTTGTCCGAGAGGTCACAATGTTGGCCCCAGGTGCCATGACGCTAGGTGTGGATACGGGACTGGTGACATATGTGGTACGGTTCGCCGAGGGTCCGCCATCATCGTTGGCGGTAGTACGCGCTCCCTCTGAGGTGCGAGTGAGAGCAGTCGATCTGATACCTGGAGTAGGCCGTAATGACTGACCGCTTGATACTGTCACTACAGAGCCTGGGATTGCACTGTCCGGGTCTGGCTTGCCGGATCCTGATGGGAGCATGATGGCATAGGCGGCATTTGTGGCTGTGTTCATCTGCGTATTGCTCCGGCTAGCAGCTGGCGCTATTGACGCAGTGGCTTGACTCTCTATGGAAGAGTAGATTTGCTGTCTTGAATTGTTTTGCCATTTCGAGTGCTGACGCCATTATTAGGAACTACGATGACTTGGCCATCGCTTTGCTCGTTGATTGAGTCGCATGATGCAGATTGAGAAAGCGGCCAGAAATACACAAGGAGCAGAAGGAGTTATATCTTCACTGGCTTTATTTATAGATGCGTAACAGGGTGGGACAGAGATGATTAAGTATGTCTGACCGAATCATTAAAGGGGACGGAGTATGAGGAATTATGTATGAAGACATGGCGAGCATATATGAGGAATGCCCATGCTGAAATCCGCTGGTGCTTTGAGAGTTGCTCAATAAATCACGCCAGATCGCTGTCAAAAAACAAGGGTGTTGTACAGGGTTGCGATATAAGGCCGGATACCCAGCGAGTAGGTCCAACAAGCTTGGAACGGCATGCTGAAACCCTGTTAAATATGATGCTGTTGTTATTGGACTTGAGCACCCCTTCAGGATTTTCTGCCAGTATCCCAGTAGGATCGCTGTAGGATTTGTGGCAGAAGCATGACTGTCCTCGGACGTTGGAGGTTGGACGCGCGCGCGTACATACAGACCACCCAACGATTGGCCAGCGGGTGCTTACAAATCCAACAGTCTTGGCACAAACATGTCTCCTCTGCCACCTCCGCTTGTATCAAGCTCAATAATGAACCCTGTTGCTAGACTCAGAATCAGGCTTATACATGTTGCACGATCGTCATGAGGTTGGTGTGCTGTATTGAGGCTAGACCTAGTTTCCAGAGGACGAGCGATCATTGGTGAAGAGCTCAGCATATTCTGTAGATTGCTACGGTTGAAACGACGAACCCTGAAACAGGAGGCGGCTGTGAGGTAATGTACATGCATTCCTAGCGCTATTTAGATGGCGTAGAGAGTGGTCTGTAGGAGGCGTAGTCGAAAGTCGCTAGTGCACTACTGGATGAAACATGTTGGCAGCCTTCCTGACTACTCGCTCTGGTCCTTCCCCGGCTTGGGCAAGACAGTTCAGTCTTCCTTCCGTATACTTATATCGTTTGCGTCGCCTATCGGTATAAATTGGTTGAAACAAATACTCGAGTCCCCCAAGTCTACATTATCTCGGATGTCTCTCCTTCCAAGAACAAGATTAACGCAACGATATGAAGCTCACGAAACCTTCTGGCTTGAATGTTCTGATGCTAATAAGCTCTTGCCATATTCTCGTTCAATGCAGGTCATGCCACCACAAGCCTGTGGTCCGTCGAGACACGATTTCTGATACATGCTCGCAAGCCAATAAAGATGCTTTGAAAGCTACACTTATAGAGACGAATGCAATAGTGGGCTTCTCACTCCCTCCGTACCTAAATTATGGGGTTTACAAATTTTAGGCAGATACTATGGTGAAGAGGGCAGTTGACTACAGAAGATGGTTAACGGGCAAAGCCAATTGTCATGAAAACCATGTTGACCACCCCCAGACCAAACTTGGCTACTACTGTGGCGATGATTGGTTGAAAGATGAAGATCCGGATAGAAATAAACTAGGTCAGTCAGCCGATTCCTCATAATAATTTACACTTATATAGCTTGTCAGGTGCCCCTTATTACTGGGACTCTCGAGCCACGAACAACCCTACCCCTGAATGGTTGCACCTTGCCAGGATCTGTCGCGCAATAGACGATGGCTCCAGCCCATCTTATCTCCTAGGATTGACAATATAGTTGCCTACACGGCCGGTGGATATAAGCATGAAATGTCCGAGGGGCCTCTTCATGTGGACCGCATCCTCTCAATTGACGACAGAGAAGGAAACCAAATTTGACACTGATCAAAGAAGTCTGGATGACTTTGAGACGGCCTTTGCTGGCATGCTCATGTTTCATGAGCTTACCCATTCAGAACAGGTATTAAAACAACAAGGAAGTAAGCAAAGTTCACTGCTCGCCCATCGCGATGTAAATATGAATTGACTGTTGCCTAAAAGTAGCGATAGATCCCGAAGTTCCAAAAGGCACAACCGCGGTCGCTAACGGTCAGAATATATCTAGTCCCGAAGACCCTCCTATGTGCTACAGCTGGTGGGGCATACAGGCAGTATCTAGCAAGAATAATTATGAGAATCAGGAAGTTGCATCCAACGCTGCAGGTTCGTAGTCCGTGGTTAATGGGATGGAGCAGCGCTTACAAAGACTGTCTACAGAGAACCTTGCATATTATGCAGCTGGTGAGCCTCAATTCAAACGTTTTAGAGATATCAAAACTGATAGACACGATCACCCAGCCCTCTACCTCGACAAGAATCTATGGGCCGTAGGGATGGCCCAAGATCTTCCCGATCCAAGTAAATCCGGCCTCTAAAGTGACACAAGGCCGGCATCCGACCATCTCAGCATGCTATGCGGTGCATCCGATGAGAATCTTAGCGAACGTTGGGGATTGGTGCAATCGGTGAAACAGAGGTACGGTGGAGAACAAGGTATTCTTAATTGGAGGAAGTTTTACTTGCTGAGAAGCGCGACTTGATTATGGTTTTAGACTCTGGTGAGATTTCGTGTGCTTCGAAAGCCGATGTTTGAGATCAGGACGTGATCTCTTTCGTTGGTGAGTCAGGGCACCTTCGACCAAGCCCTGATTGATAAGCAATCACTTGACTGGAAAAGGGATTGGTCAACAGGTCTTGACTACAATGTTTGGATGAGACGATGGTACACTTCTAATAGTTATTCCTGCTCTGCCTACATAATAGTAAAGAAATATTCCGTGACGGCAAAGCAGATGCTGCACGCCAAGGCGCTTGTTACATAACCCTGCTTGGGGTTCCAGATTTCCCACTCCATCATCCCTCGATACCTTCCCCATCCTTCATGCTGCGGCGGTCCAGCTTTAGAATTGCCATGCCCGTTTCATGTTTCAGCCGAGGGTGACATATCACAAGCCATCTCAACTCCAACATTTGAGCACTGCCCGCTCGAATCCTCCGACAAATCGACGCCTTGTTGGGCGCAGTCAGAAGGTCCCCAGCACTTGCCACTTGGGATCGTACAATCACTTTGTGTCCATTTCGAATCGATCCGGTCCTGCTTCAACCTACAAGTGGTGGCTACGCATCGCCCGGCCATTGTTCTAGCTCGTATGTTGTACACGCTTCGACTTTGCCTTCTTATGCCTAAGTATCTCGCTTCAACAATCATCAGAGAATACAGCAATGGCGCATGACACACCAGATAGCCTCGCCAGCCTTCTTATTTGTGAACGTCAGGACCCTGGACATCCAGGCGCGCTTCAATTTGATGCAAAACGTCAGAAGTTCGGACCGAATGGAGAATCTATGTACCCGACACCGAGAGGCTATGAAGTCTCTGATTATCATCATCATCCGATGATCGAGAATGCTCCTGGAACGCACCGACCAATTGACCTGATCCGTCTTACCTTCCAACCCTGTCAGGTTGAACAATTCCAGCACGACCAGCATTCGCCGGACTTCAGGCCAATACGAAGCCCCAGCGCCATCGCTTACAATCGTTGGCGAAGAGACATAGTGAGACAAGAAGGATGCGAAAAGCTGTTTTGGGGAATCTGTGACGCGCCGGCTTCTGATACCATTGTACTTTTCATATGTAAAAGCTTGAATTCGAAACGAGGACGGATCAGAACAAGCGACTGACTGCACATTTAGGCTGGATGGACGCATCAGCACAAGCTGCGGGCCAGCATCTGGTCACAAGATTACCAGACGACATCGCCGTCCTTCTTTCCAAACCCCCAGAGACATTCCATCTTCCATCAGTGGCGTCTAGGAACCTCCAACACTTTAGTCCTTCCTTCGAAACCGTGTTTCTCAGCTGCCCAACCGCGAGCGTTGATAGACAGCATTTCGAGCACTACTACTGGTCCTTTGCTTGGTACAACCCCCATCTTCCAGTGACTGGCTTTCTTTGCTGATACCACTAGCACCCTTCGTCCCGGCGCCTTTTATAATGGGCGCGGACGCTATGACCACCTTGCCTCAGCAGGCCACATCTGTGGTGGCGGGTGGAGTTCTCCCCCCGTCAACATTGACGGCCAAGACGCCGACGTCTTCATTGGGTTCATCAACTGGCAGGACAAGGCGGCCCGAAACCAGTGGTATGAAGACTACTCCAATATGTCGTACGAAAAGCTTGGATGGCGGATTGATGGGTTGAAGAAGATGGCATCGCTTGGTGTAGAGTCTTACTGTCTACCATTGAGTGAGGAAAACGAAGAGTGGATAAGCAGATATGAGCGGTGGGGGTTTCCGGATGGTGAAGCAAAGCCTCGGAAACCGTTTCCTAAGACTATCATACCTGGAGGGGTGCTGTGAACGGTCTATATATAAGGAGCTAAGGAGCCTTAGACCACTTCAGCGATGAAGGTCGCGAGGCTTGTCTGGGCATGCTAGGTTTGGGCCATTATCGCTGGAAGCAACATGATGGATTGATCGATTATTTGGGAGTTAGTGCTGCGTTATCTCATGCCTCAGATACATCGTCTTCATAAGCGGATATCTGTCACGTGATCATACGCATGGCCGTAGATACCCCATTGTTTGGCCGCTACGCGACTATTCTGCTACCACTAGCCTCTACACAATGAGCGCTCACCCTTCTGTAGCAGTTCTAATGCAACTTGGCTAGGGACAGGCCTAAACCCACAGGCCCACAGGCCCATTACTTGGCAGTCTTTTATATAGGATAGGATATATTCACTTATATTTCTTTTACGTATAACGTCCGTCTCTTACTAATTAAAAGGTTATAACGTATATATATACTACGCTTTAATTCAGCCTTATATAATTTGTATTACAACCTATAATCGCCGATGTAAGGTGATTACCTGTATGAACCCTTAGCCCGAAATCTTAGCAGGGTCTTACGGGAGTAATTAGGCCTGTAAGCCTATAGGTTTAGGCCTATCCCTAGCCAAGTCGGTTCTAATGCCAAGGACGACCCCCTCCTACCTCCTACACCCTTAAGAAAACCGGTTGAAAACATAGCTATAGAAGAAAGGATAGAATAGCTATATGAATAGGAACTTTATACTTATACTAAAGACTAACTTAGCTATAGCCTTAGTAGACTTCTATATAAGATAATATATATTCACCTCCTTTATTTTTAGGGCTCTTCTATATTATAGCCTTCTTAATATCTACCTTAACACCTACGGGAGGCGTTACGTATATAATAATATACGATGTTTAAGGTCTAAAAGAATCAGGGAATAGGAGTAGATTCTAGGAGGATAGGAGTATAGTACTTTGCAAATCTATTAATTTAGCGCTAGTAGGCCGTAAATCGTAGAAGCTCTCCTACTTAAAATAGGTAGTAAGGCCTTAATAATATATAGTTATATTTATAATTTATAGACCTCTTAATAGATCTTATAAATTATTTTATATATCTTATTTTTAGTATTTTAGATCTCTAGGCCTAGTCTACTATCTTACTACTATTATAATACTATTATATCCTCGCTATTACTATTCCTACTTAGTAGTAAGACCTTTATAATACACCTTAATATACTATTTATATAATAGCCTTATAATAGTATAGAGACCTAATCTATATAACTTATAATAAGACTAGATTTATTAATATATAATCTTCTACTATCCCTTATCTTATAATTATAGAGCTCCTCTTACTATTATCCTTATTACCCTTATAATAGCTAGTAAATATAGTAGTAAGTAGTTATTAAAGTCTATATAGATACTTTATCTTAAGCCTAGTTTATAATTTATAAGAGAGCTTTAGGCTTTAGTTCTAAGGAGAGGTATTTATAAGCGTACTTCTAATAATAAGTTTAAGGATATTATTATTAAGCCTAAGGATAGTAGTCTAAGGCCTAATAATATACTTAAAATATTATTAATTAAGAGAGTTACTTCTATTATAAAGACGCTATTATTAAGATTATATATAAGGTCCTAGTTTATCTTATAAATATTAGATCCTTAATTTAACTCTTAATATATATTACCTCCTAATATATTATAATTAAATATACCTCCTCCTCCTCCTCTTCCTCTTTTAAGTTAAGGGAGCTTCTAATTAAGCTTTAAGTAGATAATAAACCTATAATAATATATTATAAGTACTCTTTAATAAAAACTATTTACGCCCTTTAAATCTTTTATATTTTCTAGCTAGCCTAATTAGCTTTACTATTAATTAGAGGATAAGGATAAAGAGGAGGTAAGATTTATATAAGAGTATCTTACTAGCTTTTATTAATTTAAAAAGGCTACTTATTATTATAATCTAGAAAATAAGGTAAGTAATCTTTTTATAAGTATAAAAGTAGTAGGTAAATTAAATAGACTATAAATTAAGGCTTAAAATAATCCTACTAAATCTATAATTAATAATATATTAAATAAGGATAAAAACTTTAATATTAATTAAGATTTAATTGAAATCTTAAATTATATTATTACGATTAAGGCTTTTATTATTATAAAAAAATAAGGATAATTACTTCCTTATAAGCTATTAGTATAAATAATATAATACCTTCCTCTTAGATTATTATTATAAATAATATTAAGCTTATAAAGTTTATTATTTACTTAAAATTAATATTTAAAAAGGATACTTTAGATAATAAGACTAAGGAGTAGTTATATTTATAAGATCTTAATATAAGTCTACCTCTCTTTATATAAAAGTCTAAATAAGAATAACTTATATAAATACTCTTATTTAATTATATTATTAGAGCTTATCTAGCCTTAATTAAGACTACTATTATATATAATAAGCTAGCTAAGGTATATTAGCAGGCTATTAATATTATAAATAAATAATAATAAGATAATATAAGATAAGAGATTTAAAACTTTTTTAATAAAGGTTTTAATAGCTTTAAGATTAAAATTATATATTAATTTATTACTTAAGTTATAAATAAGTTTATTATTATAATCTTAGGATTATAATAATAGCTTATTTATCTTAGTAATTATATTATTACTCTTATTTCAAATAACCTTATAAAAGCTCTTATATAAGAGTATAGGATTAAGAATAAAAGCCTAGGTAAGAAGCTATATAAAGAGATTTCAATAATATAAAAGTATATAAATAAGAGATATTAAAATAATAATATATTTAAAGTATATTGTTAGTTTAATAACTCCTCTAATTATATATTTTTTATAATTAAATAGGTTAAAGTCTAAGTTAATACTATCTTATAAGATAATATAAGAAGGATTATAAAATAAATCCTATTAATAATATTTATAAATAATATAAGGATATATATAAAGAAGTAATTAAAGTTAAATAAATAGAAGTAATAAAAGGAGTAATAGATTAAAATACCTTTCTTATTTAAAAGTTATCCTTAAGTAACTCCCTTATATAATTAATATAATACTTTTAAAGGAGTATTTTAATAAGTTACTCTTATATTATATCTTCCTTATAATAAACCTTTTACCTTACTAATTTAACTCCTTCTTATACTCCCCTTTACTCTCCCCCTTATATTATAAAATATATAGACTTTTAAGTTATA
>JAABUK010003273.1_pt1 | contig 27679 bp, 23 predicted proteins | sample 5559141 | NCBI WGS metagenome assembly JAABUK01 (sample SAMN10711869, study PRJNA513367) | rock metagenome | isolation source: Antarctica rocks | place: Antarctica: Victoria Land, Pudding Butte nord | collected 2016-01-03
TTATACTACTCTTTTCTATTTTAATTAAATTATTATTTAATTAAAGTATTAATTAAAACTTATTTTCAACTGATTTTTTTCTTTTTTAAAACTTTAAATTACTTTTTTGAGAATAAATAATATAATATTCTTATTTTTAAGCTGAATTTCAAATTTAAAAATATTATAAAAATTCATGAATATTCTTTAAAAAAGCTTATTTTTTTGTGAATTTTAGTTCAATTAAAATAAACTGATATTTATATTTTGAATAGAATTTTTGAGTAATTTTATTAGAAAAATCTTCATCTTCTATATAAAATAAAAGATTTACTAATTCTTTAATATATTCTTAATATTATATAAATTTTCGTTTTTTAATAAAGCTTTTTTTCGATTTATTTAGAGCTAAATTAAGCTTATAACTATTAATAACAGCTATATTAATAATAAAAAAGATTTTAGAAAAGAATTCCTTTTAATTTCAAGAAAAATAAGTGATAAAGATAATTTGAAGTTAATTTACTTAATTTATTTCTCTTATATTTTAATTATAATAATCAATAAATAAAGAAATAGAAAGCACTTTAATTAATTAATCTTTAAATAATTTTTAAGTAATTATAATATTTAAAGTAGTCTTTTTAAAGCGTTTTCATAAATATAAAATAATATCTTCAATTCTATATTTAATAGTTATTTCTAAAAAATTATTAATATATTATTTTATAATATTAAAATTAAAAAGAGTAGATTTCAGAGAAAATTTATATAAAAGAGAGAATAACTTTATAAAAAAACGAGTTAAAATTCTAGAAAATAGATAATAAAATAAAGTAAAAATAGTAGTAATTAAGAAAATATTTCTTAGAATTTTAGATTAGAAAATAAAGAAGAAAAAAATAGAAATAAAGAAAAATAAAAAATAAATATACTCATAATTATATTTGCATTCTGCTATAATTAATAGACTATTCTCTTTATAATAGAGATTTATAGAGCTTCTTATTTTAAAGCTCTTTTCATTTTCTTTAATTATAAAAGTTATGAAGAATAGTCTATATCTCTCTTTTAAATAGTTTTAATAACTATTATTTCACGCTCTTTTAGAGTTTATATAGATTTTCAGTAAATAATAAATTATTTAAATAGAAATGAAAAAAGAGTTTATCTTTAATAAATTTAGAAAGAGAATTTACAAGTTAAATTATTACTGATTAAGTGAGATTTAAAGAAGTAGAAAATAAAGAATTAGAAATAGAAATTTTAATTTTTTCTTTCTCTCTTAATATTTCTTCTACTATATTCGATTTAATATATTCTAAGTTATAAATATAATAGAAATCATCTAAAGTAAATAGCTTAAATTCTATAAAAATAAACTTATTAGAAATAGTAATTTTTTAAGAAGTTCTTTCTTTATATTTAAGTATAACTTTATTTATAATAAGATTTATACTTGAAAGCTAATAATAAGTAGATTTTTCACATAAAATAAAGAAAATAGACTCTAATTTCTCTTATTAATTAAAGTCTTTTTTAATCGAATTTAAATCGCGATCTTTAAAATGAAAATTCTTAATAATCTGCTTAAATCGATTTTTTAAAAGAGAAGTTTTAGATAAAACTTTATTTAAATATTAAAAATAAGCTCGAAAAGATTATTTATAAAGAGATAATAGTAATAAATAATCAAAAAAATAATATAACTCTTTAATAAAAAGAGAAATTCATAAATTTTGAGCTGAATTATTATAAAATGTAAAAGAATTTATTTCTTTAATAATAATAATCATTATTTTTCAGTTAAAGAATAACTGAAATAGAGCTAGAGAATATTAATATTTATTAAGATCAATATTTCGGAACTATTTTATATAAGATTTTAATGAAAGCGACTTAAATTTAAATAAAGAATAAAGAATTTCTAAAATTAAATGATTTTCAAATTATTTTATAATTTTTATAAAAGAAATTAAGAAGTTATTTAACTTCTTATTAATTATAGAGTTGTCTATAATAGAAGGAGCTATTAAAATATTAGTTATATATATATAATATATATATATAATATAAAGAAAAAATTAAAAGAAATAATAGAAAATAAGAAAATAATATATTTATATAATTATTTAACTGATTTTTAATTCATTTTTTAGAAAATTTTGATACTCTTTATTTATTATTAATAATCAGTGATTAAAGAATTTTTATAATATTTTGAGAGTGATTTTAAGATGAAGAAAAATTCGATTTTAAGTGAAATTCAGCTTAAAAAGAGATTTTAATAAAGATATGAGACTGTATTTTCTATAGTTAAGATTTATTTTCAGCTGGAGATTAATTTAATAAAGCGTTTAAATCAGAGCTATTTACACTGAAAATTTCGTTCTTATAAATAGAGAATTGGGCGCGCTATAAAACTTTTCATAAGCGTTTAATATATTAAATTAAAAGAATTTCATTATTTTTATAGACTTTAGAAGCTAATTTAATTTAAAAACGCTTTCTTACACATTTTCGAGCACTTTAGAATGATTAAATAATGAGTTATTTAATAAGAAAGTCTTAGATAAATTGCGGAGACTAAATAACTTAAAAGTATTTATAGAATTGATTGAATTAACTATTTAAATTTATATAAAACTGTGTAAAGAATAAGTATTATATACTTAAGAAGATACTTTAAATAGTCTTATTAAATAAGATGATTAAATAGAGTGTAAATTAATTGAAATTCAATTAATAAATATTCTAAAATCTAAACTATTTAATAAAAAGTTAATAATTTAAAAAATTTTAATTTTAAAGAATTTTAAAGGATTTCTATAAATTTTAGCTAAAATAATTAAAAATAAGTCTGTTTTATATAATTTAAATTAAAATATAACTAAATTTAATTATCAAGAAGAACTGAGAGTAATTATAAAGAGTTTTAAATTATTTTAAAGTTGAAATAATAATATAGAAGATTAATTAAAAAGAAAATTACTTTAAGAATCTTAATATTTTTTAATATTAAGAAATTTATAATTTAATAGCATTAATAATAAATAGAATATAATAATATTAAGCTTAAGATAAGAGATTTATTTACTAGTAATAAAAGATATTATTAATTATATAAGTCTAATAATAATGTTTATAAATTTATAAATAGACTTATTATATAGCCAATTAAATTCTTTATAAGATAACTTACTTAAATTTTTAATAGCGTATAATTAGTAGTAATAACTTCTTATTTATTATCTAATGCAGCTTAATCTAATATAATTATATAAACATTTCTTAAAAGAGATTTTTTTCTTAATTAATTAGTTAAATTAAATTATACACGTTAATAATATAAAATTCTACTGCATACTTCTTCTATAAAATATAATCGATCTATTTTCTTATCTTTCTATACTCTTAGATTCACTCTATTTAATTTAGTATATAAAGTTCTAACTCTAATTATATATAAGATTTACTTTCTTAAGAATAATATATAGATTTCTGTATAATTAATATCTAACTTTAATAGCTAAGATTTTTGAGTAGAGTGAAAGTTAAGATGAGATTTAAACTCACGCACATTCTATAAAAAATCTATTATTCTATATAGAAAAATAGAATGTGCGGTTATACTGCGGTACTATTACTATATCACAGCCCTAATTAATAGTGTATAATTAGAAAGAGTATATATTAGATTTAATATATATTATTATTTTAATTTAGAAAATAGAAATTATATTATTCTTTTTAATTAAAATTTAAAGTGTATTTACTTTAAAATAGAGTTAGTTCAGATATAAATAAGTTATTATATAGTTTATAGAATTAGCTTTCTAATAATATTATTTATAGAATCTCAGCTATAATTATTAGCTCTATATAATTAATTAAGTATTAAGAATTTTTTAAGAATTTAATGAAATATTGATTTCCAGCTTAATTAATAATCAATTAATAAATATAAATAGATTATTAAATAGAGCTTAGCTAGCGTTTCTTATTAATACTATTTTTAGTATGCTAGCTTATAAGCTTAGTCTGATATAATTAATTTAAGCTCTTTTTGTGTTTTTAATTTTGATGTTCTTAATACTAAGACTGCACTTAATTTCTATATTATAACGCGGAAATATTAATTTTAATTTAGAATTAATTATTTAGTAATATAAGAAATAATAGAAATCTTATTTTCATATAATAGAAATACACGTAATATAAATACGCTTTATTCTTAATTTTCTAATTAACTTAATATAAAATATATTATAATAAATAGATAAGTAAGTATATAAGACTATTATCTATTTAGTTATAATATATAATTATAATATCTAATATATCTTAATAAATATTAAAAGCTATAAAAAGAGAATAGCTAAAAAGCTTTAATATATATAAGACTAGTATTTCTAATATATTATAAATACTTATTATATAATCTCTATCTCTTATATTACTGAATAATACTTCTTTCTTATTAAGAATAATATTCCCGCGTTATAGCGTTAAAATTAGATGCAGTCTTAATATTAAGAATATTAAAATCAAAAATATAATTTCAGATAGTCTTCTAAACACTCTTCTGAATACTCTTTTAAATACTCTTTCAAACACTCCTTTTTAAAGACTTCTTTTTAGACTCTCTTTCGGACACTCTTCCGGACACTCTTCCGAACACTTCTTTTTAGATCCTCTTCCGAACACTCTTCCGAACACTCTTCCGGACACTCTTCCGGACACTCTTCCGGACACTCTTCCAGACCCTCTTCCAGACTCTCTTCCAGACCCTCTTCCAGACCCTCTTCCAGACCCTCTTCCGAACACTCTTCCGGACACTCTTTCAGACCCTCTTCCGGACACTTCTTTTTAGACCCTCTTCCGGACACTCTTCCGGACACTCTTCCGGACACTTCTTTTTAGATCCTCTTCCGGACCCTCTTCCGGACACTCTTCCAGACCCTCTTCCGGACACTCTTCCATAACATAATAAAAAAGCTGCTCTCAACATAAAGATATGTTGAGATCACATCTAAATATAATATATTTTAGATATAAATCTAATTATAGTAAAAGATTTCAAATCAGATTTTAATAATAAATATTTGAACTCCTCTTAACTAATATCTTTTAATACACTAAACACTCATTCAAACACTCATCCAAATTCTTCATCTGTTAAATGTCAATTACAATCGCGCTTCTCTCGCACGACTATAGTTAGTGGAAGATATCTATACTCTTGACAATTCTTAAAGCTAGAAAGAGGGAGCTCAAGTTTATTAATAAAGACTTTATGTATAATTATATAGACAGCTATTTTATTAGATCTTAGATAACGCAGACGTTATCTTTATTCACATCTTTATTCACGTCTTTGTCCATATCTTCATCCACATCTGCGCTCTCGGTGATGGCCGCTGTGACCTGATCCCCCGCTGCCCCTGCCACCGCTCTATTAATCCGTTCGAGCATCGTCTCACTCCCGCCCTCGCCACATTCCAGACCTTTCATGCCGATGGGCCGCCCGCTCACGATAGGATCATAGAGATGAGACTGGATCACTTGGCAGACGACATCAAACCCGCGCAGATGCTGGCGAAGTATGGCATAGACGGGGACCATCCTGCGATTCCCCCATCGATTGAGCCTGTGGTTAAGTCAGTCTGGATCTCCCGTTGCTCGTGATAAGAGCATATCTACTTGTTGGGTGCGCTGTTGGGGATCAGGGGCAGGATGCCGTAACCGAACGACTGGACGAGCTCCTTGATGCCGAGGGCGGCCTGGACAGAGTTCCAGAGGGCCGCGTCCTTCTGGATCTCGAGGCTGTCCTTGATGTAGCGAAACACACAGCTCGTCCAGGTGACCCCCTTCTTGGTCTGATATCCCTGCTGGGCCAGGAAACTCCGCACAACCGCGTTACCGTTTTCCGCCTCCGCCTTGAGCTGGTTGAACTTCTCCAGCAGGGTGATATTCTTTCGCATCTGGTGGAGCTGAAACAGGTTACTGCTGGTGTTAATCTTGCCGGCCTCCGCTTCTCGGAACGCGCCGAAGAAGCGGCGAACGATCTGGGGGATGTGGTGATCCATCGTCAATCTTTCTGCCCGCTGACCCGCGCCTCGGTCGGGTTCCCCCTCGTTTTCCTGCTGGTAGAGGGTGATGAGGCTGATAAGGCGGTTCAATCCCAGCGGCCCGATGATCTCGCCAAAGAACAGATCCGTAATCTCGTCGATCTCGCCGGGTGTGAACCTTTGATTCTTGTACACCTTCTTATACTTGGTGATGGTGAGGCGAAGCTCGCCGACATCACGCCGAAACGCGTCTCTGGCCTCGAGGAGGCGCTCGACGCCGAACTCGGAGCTGATGCCTAGCGTTATGGGACCGGCGGCCGCACGGGCCCGCTTCGGCACCGCGGTCGGTGCAGTCTCGTCTCCTTCACCGCGACTCAAAGCATCCTCCACTTCGGCAACGTCTTCGGGGTCGGAGGTTGAGGCGTCCTCGTCCGCATCAGCCACCTTGCTCGTCTTGTCTGGATCGGTGGCAGCAGCGGAGATCTCACCCCCATCAGAAGAGGGGCCTGACCCTGGATCGGTCCGCCGGCGCTTTGGCCGCACCTGCAGACCCGTAAGAGCATCGACCCTGAGGTCGCTGATGTTGCCGGGAACCGAGATCTGATGTTCCGAAGCCAGCGTCACGGCATATTGGGCGATCAGCTCCACCATGGCCTTCTTTTCTGCCGGATCGGTGCTCCGTCGAATCTGATCGCTAAGCCCTGACAAGTGCTCCGTCCCATCAGCGAGATCTCCATCGTCTGTGTTACCCGCGTACCGTCTGTAGATCGCCTAGCATGGCTGGCACCCTACTTTGGTCTGGCTCTTCAGGGTGACGCCGTTTGTTTGGCAGCTTCGACGTGGCCATGCTTGAGTCCGAATGGCGGATATTCACCAAGTCTCTAAATCACAGGACAACGATATTTCGTACAAAAAGAATCAAAGTATATTTAATCACGTAGAATTAAAGTTTGCAGAAGGAATTTTTTTGGCGCCCACAATATAATGAGCTAGCTTATGAAAATTGTTGATTTGTGCCAAGAAATATCAGTATTAGCTTTACAACATAACATTATGTTCAGATCCATGTTACTTCATAACACTTGCTTCAGACGTCGGCCTGCCAACAATCTGATTCATGCGGAAGATTCTATGTAACGTGCCGTTGATTATGCCGAGAGTGTCGGTTGAACGCGGGATCTTAGAGTCTGATTGGGCCCGACTTCCAGACAAGACACTTTCAGAGCGCTTGGGTGATATTGATATATTGACAAGGGGTGATACGTTAATCTCTGCTGCGGTAGTAGACTCCCTTGCTAACTGTTCTGCGCGGGCAAGGTGAGGCGGAGTCTTCTTCTCAGGCACATCACACTTTCTGGGCGCTTGTGCCATCGGCGAGGGAGTGCCTAAATAGGATTGTCTCAACCGCCGACGTTTTCGCTCCTTTGTTTCACAACTTGTCTGATCTTCCGCTTCCCGATCTTGAATCCCTCTTTTGGTAGCGGTTAGACCTGGTTGCGATCTCGATCCATCTGCCGGCGCCGGCGTCGGATCACCCGATGGCGTCGTCTCTGTGCCCATGGAATAGGAGGACTCGAGAGTCGTAGGTGGTCCGTGGGTTCTTTGCACCAGATCATGAATCCAGTCGGGAACGCTGGTACTGCTGGACTGGGTGTGCAGGGCTTGGGACTGCGTAGCAGGCGTGAGGCGTGACGGGTTGCCTTTGTAGATAACTTGAGGCCTCGTGTCAGTGATAAGATGTTCAGTTTGCCAGGGAATCAAGGACGGTCACCTCGAAAAGCAGTGGCGAAGATGATCTGACCATTAGGTTGCTCTTTTAGACTCTGCCTCATTGCTCGCCGAAGATTGCGTCGTGCCGCGCCTAACTGCTGAGGGAGGCTGTAAGCACCGACTGTTGGGGTCCGCGATGGTTCTACCTTGCTCGCCATTCTTATCGAAGACATCTAGAGATGCACGGGAACCGGATCTCCACCGTCGAGAGTAGGGAAGAGCAGCAAGAATGATGGGGATGCGGTGGAAACGTGATGATCTGCGCTCTAGCTCTGTCTTGGCAATGCGGCCTATCTTCTCGTGGGCAGGTGCTGGGTCACTGAAGCATTCTGCATTGTAGATTGAGGCTCTGAAGTTGAACATATCGTGTTCTTGTCTATCTGATAATTTTCAAAGGAGTGGTAGAATAAGCGTGGGTGAAATGATTTTTAAATTGATATCCACCATCGACTAAGACGTTATTGATTCTTGTTTTATGCGATAAACGGAGAATTTCCAAAAGACTCGTCTCGCTCCTTTCCTCTCGGTGCATTTCTATAGGAACGGGTTGGATTTGGCGGTGGTAAGACCTCGCTGTCGCAGCCGGAGCGAGGTCCGCAACGTGTGCTCCTTCTTTTCCAGGCCATCCTGTCCCGGGCCGCGGCTGCCATCCGGCTGACCACTGTCTCGAGCGTCCCCGTGAGCGTCGTCCCCGTCGCAGCGTGCTCCGTTTTCGACGTGGCTTGAGACCCGTGAAGACCGCGAGCCGGGCTTCGTCGCCTGGCTGCGTACCTCGATGGCCGGTGCCTTCCGCGGCGAGGCTTTGCCTGGGCTGGAACTCGTGGCCGAGCTGGTGATGCATTCTCCCCTCGTGTTGTCGCGTACTGGGACGGTGGTCGAAGAGGGGCGTTGGGTAGCAGTGGAGGTGCGGTATGGTCCAGGCTTTGGGGCGTGGCTCTGATGGAGGACTATTAAGAGTCAGCGGCTGTGGGAGGGAAGAGTGGTCATAAACAGACCCGCAAGCGCGGTCTTGTAGATGCTGATACCTGACGGATCGAATTGAAGCATCTGTTCCATGGCTGCTTGTAGGTCCTGACCGAGGTTAGTAGACCCGTAGAGAAGTATGGAAAATAGATCCAACAGGTTCCGGTCCATCATCGACGCTACCCGGCGGTTTGCGGGGAGGCTTTGTTTTACGTGTCATGCCGTCCGAGCTGGTCACAATTCTGAACGTCAATGGTGATAAATCGTTAAGATTCTCTACAATTGCTCCTAGAAACTGTTCGATGGTCTTTGTGCATATAATATGGAGAAGATGAAGAAGTGGCAGGCACAATAGAAGATGGGGAAGGAAGGGCCAGAGGTGTATACGCTAACTGACGTCAAATCTTGACATAGCTATGCAATATCTCGCACACATCATAGGCGGATAGGATCATGTCACCTCCAGTATTGGTTCAACTTTGCTGACGCTTATCATTACAGCCTGGGTGCTCTATTGAAACATATCCTTTCATACAGGAGTAAGTGGACGAGAGTCTTCGCTATCCAACCCGACGGTCTTAACAGCACACCTCTCTCAACCGTAAAGACACGCCGCTTCCATATCTCAGTCGCCAGTATTCCTGGGCAGTTACACTTTCCCTGCTGAGGCTGGGGTCGCTTTTGGCGTTCGCCCGCCCCTCGCTCTTGCGCTGCGACCACCTCGAGGTGCCTTCGTCGCGGTGGTCGTGGCCGACATGATGTCTCCTGTCGTTGCCGTCAACTGCGGCGTGAAAGCTGGTATCTCTGATTCAACCGAAGACGATGGAGCTGGCCTGATTGGGTAACCGGAAGATTTGGTAGCAGATGTGGCTGTAGACTTTTGACCAGATCGGCGCTGCAGGTGTTGTGGCGTGCTGCTCTGGATTTTACGGGATGAGGGCTTAAATGGATCGGACATGCGCGGTGGAGGGGTCTGTTGTCGAGCACGTTTGCGTGAAGGTGACTGAGAATCACTGTCTGAGAAAGAGATGCTGCTGAGAGTCTCTGGCGCTTCACTTTCATCTTCACTCTTCTGGGCAGACTGGATGCTCTCAGCCACAGCTGGATCAGAATTAGCACTGATGATATATCCCCTGTCTGTGTCTCACCTTTGTTCACCCGAAGAAGCACTTCTCGCCCGGAAGGATCATGATACATTGCCTGCTGTATGTAATGTTGCATCTGGAGACGTTAGTCTTTCGATGGCCCGATGGGCTCAAGAGGATCTACCATCATCAACGATGTCGGAAGATCCACGTGAGGATCGGCCATGGCAGATTGAAATAGCTTAAACTAGTTCGGGGGGTTCACTTCAGTTAATCTGTGATAATGTTTTCGAGGGTTAGGATTCCGTGGTTTGTTTTGATGGGGACCTTATTATGTGGGGAGAAAAGCTTGGCACTAGTTATTGTTGCGCAGTACTACGGTATCGGACATAAACAATCGCAGCTAGGCGCTTGCAAGCTCTAGCATACTGTATTATAATATGTCATGATTATTAAATATCGAAGAGCTCATGATTCATTGAAACGTGGTGGTTGGACTTGATGAGTTTAAACAGGGCTTCGACTAAGGGATGAGTTACGAGCGCCAAGCTACAAAAAGTGGTGCCTGATAGGCTAGTAAGCAGAACTTAAAAAATTTGACATCTCAACATAACCACATGTTGGGCCCAGCATATCGGAACAAACTTCCTACTCGCATCAATCCTTCACACATCGAGCAATCGCAGTCTGTCTTTCCATCAAGTGCTGTTCCTAGCACAACCTACCACGCGTCTACCCCTCCAGCAACCTGTCTAACTCTCAAGTTAGAGTGAGAACGATCTGCCATATGTCTACTGATACCGTGCAACCACGTCCGCCATATAAGACACCTTCCCACAATGATGGAGGGCAGAACCTTCCGACGCATGGTCAACACAAGGTCAATCTGCGTCATCCTGGCTACGAGGGAAATAATATCTTGATAACACTTCCTGCCTTGGACCATCCTGAAGGCGGAATCCATCACGAAACCGCGCGGGTTGCGTGCGCCATTGTGGCCGATAACAGATGGGATGGCTACCTGTCGGAGACCGAGAGGAGGGAGGAAATTTCGATGCCTCCTGATGGCGTTCTGCGCAAACCGGAGTACTACTTTCACGTTCCTGATAACGGTATGTTGGAACTCCTGTCTGCGTATGCCGATATGTGCTGATATTGCGGTGCTAGTTGATTATCCTGTGGTACCATCATTTGCCGACTGGTGCTTCCCACACCGCAACCTGCCCGAGAAGTGGGCTTCGTACGCGTTTCCCAGCAACACGCGCATTTACGCAACCAGTACAGCAGATCCGGCCAGAGCGCGGGATATCTCCTGCCGCATCACGAACCATGTGGAGGGTACGCAGAACGCACACATGGTCCCCAAGGCCGAATTGCAATGGCACGACTGGAATTTCATGTCCCAATACGGGGTACAGGGAGCGGTGGGGGCAGCGTCAGTTGATGACATTGGCAACTACATACTTCTTCGCAATGACGTTCATCACATCTTCGACAGCAAATGTTTCGCGATTGTCCCCAAAGCCTCTACTCTACTGGTTCATCTTACCGCCTTGAGAAGAAACGATGAGCTAATGCAGCTTTACCATAACGTGACGCTACAGCCGCTTGTGGGTATCCCAATTGAGTACATCTTCGCACGCTTTGCATGGACCGTTCTGCCCCTCACCCGCGCTTTCACAACCGGCGGGCCCAAGCGGTGGCTTCGCATCCGTGCGGCAGATGGGTGGAAGCTGGTTGAGTACACGGGTACAAAGTGCGCCGAGCTACCGGGTCTGACGCGTAGCCGAAGTCGAAGTCCTAGAAAACGGCCAAATCCGAGTGTGCCTTCATCAGAAGACGGTCCAGGTGGCCAAGGCGGGGAGGTCTTTGTCCGGGGTCGCGACAGACGGCCCAAACCTATCACGTCGTGGTTGGAAGACATGTGCTATCAACAGGCTCTACCAACCTCTGGGGAGGCTATCGCGACTGCGGACGTGGATGATGACGGCGATTATGGGCAGATCGATTATGATTTCCATGAGGTTGATGATGCAGAGGAAAGGGAGTCAAAGGGGCAATTCCCGACGTCGATTACAATTCGGACTTGATGGCCGTCGTGAGACACCGTGCTGGATAAGCGAGATGAGATGTTCATGGCGGGTCCAACCATTAGTAAGATCGTGTATGTAAGATGTATGCCTGGGCCTCTTCTCCACTTGACAATGGTATTAATATTCCATCCATATACTGTGATTGTTCTATTCTACTGTATGCCGTGATCTTAGTGTTCCACCGTACGCCATGATCTCTATATTCTACTCATGTGCCGTTCTTCCAAGTTCCTTATATGATAGAAAGATGGACACAGATAGCATCACTGCTCTGCAACGGAATCGATGGCTGTTGGCAGCACAACATACAATAATGTTGAGATGGTCTTTCTCCATAAATGCAATCACACGGCAATGAGTCTCTCACTGCCCGAGATGTAATACTCCAGACTACCACCATGCGACTTTTCCGGATGGTATCTAATAGATTTATTTGTTAAGCTTAACATATTTCAAAACCGACAGAACATCACTATTTGCCGGCCGCAGTGTGCGTCGGCTTCTGGGCCTGCTATCATCGTTCACCGTGATTCCCATAGCTATTCACTTTATCATCAGAGGATCTGTTCTTTGTAATAAAGCTCTTGATCAACGCATGGGATCCACAGCCTCACTATCCTCCCATCGCAGCGGGATGCGACATGCACAGGGAGCAGGGCAGAGTCAGGGGCGGAGACGGTAGTAAAAAGACCCGTTCGGGTACGTGCCTTCAAACGAAAAGGGGGGTCTAACATCAAAAGCAGGGACTTGAGTAATAACATGACGTTATACTGAAAAGAGGGGACGTTGACACGGCTGATCGCATTAGCACCTGGTAGAGTGGAGATGATGGTTTCCGCGCCAATGGCGATACTGCTAAGGTTCTACTATCTGACCACGTTCTGACCATTCGACAGATAATCTCTGCGCACACGGTTCTGCTGTTTGCACAAGCCTAGATGTACTTGCTTATCTTGAATGAAGGTGCCTTGCCAAATAGACCAGCTAGACCTGTCTTTGGTCCCCCGTCTTGAGACTGATTAGCTTGCGCACGCTTGATACCCTTCTTTGGATCTGCAGATTTGGTTGGCGCCTTAGCCAGGCGGCCTTTGGCCTTGACTTTGGAGGCGGGACTAGCCAACGCCACAGCGTCTCGGATCTGCTTGGTGAGATCATTCTTTGGATCCTCCTCCTCGCTGAGATAGCTCATCCAGGGCACTTCCTCTTCTTCCTCCTCGCCGAAAGCCGGTTGGTACTCCTCCTCAGTCTCGATAGGTCTGAACACGGTAGCTGCCGCCGAGGTGTCAGACGCTGCACCTTCATTCTCGATGACCACTTTGCTAGCGTTAGCATCCTCAGTTGCGGATAGATTGTGTTGATCCTTGCCTTTATTTGCCATCATCAGGAGCACGCGGCCCGTAGGATCATGCTTCATGACTTGCTTCATGTATTTTTGGGCCTGTGACCTGTCAGTAGGGCTGAACCGCATCATGTCTTCTTGTTATGGCGGGCTGACCTTCTGCAAGATCTGTTCGAACTCTGATTGAGAACTAGCCATCTTGGCTCGGTGGTGAGATTAGGTGTGGATAACGGGCGGACGGATGAGATTGGAAGAGAAGTTTTGCAATCGAGTGAAGAGGTAGGATGATGGATTAACTGCGATGGTGTTGTTGGATTTCAGAGACACAGATTCTTTTTTGATGTAGATTGGTTTGCGTCTTTTTGTTGTTGTTTGAGTCTCCCTTTCGGATCTCCCTTTCGGGTCATTTCATAACAACTACAGAACACCACATCGTATTATGCCTCCCTCTTCACCATGGAGATGACTGTCTCCTTCGGTCAGAATATACAGTGCGCTGTGGAAATGCATCGAACAGTTGAGATGATGGGCAAGGTATCTACAGCTATCGACAACTTTGTCGTAGCCTCTGAATGAGGTAATCCACTAGCTATAAATCACATCTCTCCGATCAGAACATTTCGGTGCGCCTTAGAAAAGCATTCAGCGGATAGAATAGGGAGCAATTTATCTGTATCGTTGTAGCCTCTGAGCCAGACAATCCTTCAACTCTAAACAATATTCTGCTCTCCTCTCCAAATCATCTTGAAGTGTTATGGATGAGCGGTGAACAGATAGAACCGTGGATAAGATAGGTGTAGCCATGAGCAGCGTTATTGGGGCCTCTGATCAAGGAGATCTACCATCTTTAAACAGAGCTCTGCCGTGTGAAATGCATCATTGCCCCCATTATGGAGACTGCTGCAGTCAATACACATGCGGTCCATCATGTGCTGGAGGCTGATGAGCTGCAGCGCTCCGCACTGGGCCTGATAGGCTTTGGCCACATCACAGACGGGCATCTCTAGCCTCACATCAGCCGCCTTCAGCCAGCCGATATCGTTGTGGATCGAGTGTCCAACGAAGACGACCCTTTCCGCCCCGTCCGTCAATCGGGCGATGGAGCGTGAAACCACCGCCGCAAGGGAACCTTTCGCCACCAGCTTCGACCGTCCAAAGTTGAATCTGTGGCACATGCCGTAGCCCTTTAGAGGGTTAGGGGCATTTGCAAACTCCTCCACCACCAGATGCTCGGCTCGGATGTCGGGAATCATCCAGCTGTCCGATGAGATGGCCGAGGCGAGACCGACCTCCCAGATCTCGGAGCTTCCGGGATCCTTCTCCACGTCAACGCTGAGGAGCACGTGCGGATTTCTTCCACGGTCGAGGGCGATCTGGCGCAGAAGCTCGAGGTGGCCCTCGGCCTCGACGAGCATTCTCGTCTGCTTGACGGTGAGGGTGCTGTGGGGTGTTGGCGATGGGAGAGAGTGTGTGGGTGCTTGGGGACGGTGCGCCGACAGCGACGGCCAGGGTAGAGCTTTGGGAAACCGTGAGAAATATCAGGTAGAGACTTGGATGCCAACTTACCGGAGAGGAGGGAACCAAGTGCGCTGGACGCGGCTTGGCGTTTGGCTACCTGCTTGCTTCCCCCGAGTCCTTCCCGTGTCACGATCCCAAGGTCTTCATGCCGGACCGACACTTCGGCTCTCCACCTGGTGGAATCAGAACCTTTATCGGTGTATTCCAGATCTCGTAATGCTCCCTTCTGGCAACATTCGTTGAGGGTCGCATAGGGCTGCCTGCTGGTGACATCCTCGAGCGATGGGCTGAAAGATGAAGGGGATTGCAGAGAACTTGCGATGTCGGAGGGCGTGGTGCTGTGTTGACTATGATCGTCGCTGGAAAATTGGCCATGATCGGCATTGTCGTTGCTAGATTCCGAACTAGACTGTCTGCTGATTGGATAGAATTGGCTGATTGTATCTGAAGACATCGTCCAGAGTGTTAGCATAGAACAGGAGGTGATCACTTTTCGATGATAGGACGACAAAAATATATTAAAGTTTTTGGGGGATGCTGGAAAATGTTCTTTGTGGGGTTTCAACATAACGTTATGTTGGGCGGAAGGTTGGACCCCAACAGCGATACGAGCAAAATCGCATCAACAGAGATGCAGCTAACTACTCTACATGAATACACGCCGGAGTCTATTGATCGTCGGACTGGAAAGTGCTGACCACGACCACCACGCAGCCCTACTGGTAAAATTTTGCCGCGTCCCTCATCGCCAGGAACGCTCGGAGACCATGCAGAGCGCGATCCATGGTATTGGCCGAGTATGCACACCCCTGCGTGAAGTCCGCCGGTTCCCACGGTGTGGTGGGGATTTGGCGGAAGGATCGATACGTTGGCGCCATATCGCACACTTGGAATTTCGGTCCCGTCGGACTCAGGCGCCGCAACCGCTGCACATCTTCCGCGATATCCTCCCCCACCAGCAGCACTGGTCCCACCGATGCGGCTTCTTCAAGTGCCGATGTGATGACGAACAGGACCTCTGTTTCTCGGATATATTCACTGCCAATCCTATGCTGAGAGTTCTCGACGAATCCCAGATCCAGAAAATCAATCACCACCAGGTGCTTTGCGTGCAGTATCACGGGGGACGATTCGCCTTTGTCAGACGCCCAGGCGAGCCCGAATTCCAGAATATCCTCCTCCACATCGTCCTCTCCGACCTTTCTCACCTGCAGGTAAAAGATGGTGGGTGATCCGGTGGCGACGGAGGACGGAGAACCGTCGCTCACAAGCGCGGGTGATGTACGTGGCGGTGGGTGGAGGAGATCTGTCTAGTCAGTCACGGTAGCGCTCAGAGCCCAACAGACTCACCTTTTAGTTCGTCAAGCAAATCTGCGGCAGCGGATCTCTTGGACTCTTTGATGGTGAGGCCGCTCGCTCGCCGACTAACCAAGCCGAAACGGGAGGAAGATGCGGTGACGTCGATCGTCCACAGCAAGCCACGCCTGAGCGGATCGCTCCACTCAACGTCCTCGAGATAACCCCGTCTCTCCAACTCCACCAAGTGGCGAAGTGAGTGCCGTCCGTCGGTGTCGCCATGATCAAAGATGGAGGATATGAAATCGTCGTCCGAATCAGAGGTCGCAGAAGATGAGCCGGGGCTGCCTGACTCGAAGATGGTGACGACGGTTGAGTCGGATTCACCGGAAACAGCGCGGGCCGCCATCTTCTGAGATCCTAAATTGTGGTTGATGAACAGGTCATACGATACCAAGCGGTAAGCAAGCCGAGAATCTTCGAAGGTCAAAGTCAAACAGAATACAGGGCACGCGGCAGTAGCTATGACGTTTACTTCTCAAACCACGATAAAAGCGAGAAGATTCTGAGTTCGAAGTCGTGAGCCGTGAAACGAATATGAAAGTTTTGGATCTCAACATAAGATCATGTTCCGCTCGCGGGATCGAGTGACATGATTTATCTTGGCATCGCCCGAAAGCAGAAACATTGTGAACACATGGGAAGATGGAAACACAATCAATCCAAATCTGTACATAAACAAAAACATCATCACAAAGAATAATGTTCTATCTCAATCTTCCTCCCACCCCAAAGTCAAACTCACACGCTCAATCTTCCTCCTGCCCAGAGGTCCAACCTACATATTCGATCTTTGTCTATCTGTCCCCCAACTCTCGAATCTGCTTTCTCTGTAGTCAGAGATGGAACCACCACAGACTCCTAGTAGACGTCCCGGAGCAGAGCAGCTGCAGCAGAGCCCCATAACCCCCCGAAATCAGCAACGTCTGATCCAGGTGAGTAGATGAGTGGTCGCATCCCTTGAGACCCCTGCTGACCTACCAAGGGCATGCAGAATCTGTCTGTTGTCGTGGCCTCCACTCCAGACCCTGGCGAGCAGCGGGCAATGGTTGCCAACATTGCTCAGTATGCCGTGATCCTGGCCGATGACCATGACGTCGCGGTTTCTGGCAACGTGGCGACAGAGGACAGGGACGAAGTGCCCCTGACCACCTTCCAAGACGCCGGCAGGGGAGCCCGGATGACCCAGGCTGATATTGACAACTTCATTTTCAACGACGAGGAGGCCGACCCTGAGCTGCATGAGCGGCCGGACCAGCCGGTGGTTACCGAGCCTCACCACGTTGAGCTGGCCAAGATGACCTTGGGTGTCACCCCGGAGTTCGACATCCCCACCGTGACTGCGCTGCGCGACGAATTCTGCCAGGCAGTGAGCAAGTTGAGGATGACTATCATGAAGAACAAGAAGATGTACAAGAACCAGCGGTTCAAGGCGGAGGAGGTCGCCGAAATCACTAACCTCTTCTTTTCAGAGCTCATGGGGAGTAAGGGATTGAATCGGGTGGCAAGCATTGTCAGACAGTATCAGATCAAGGAGGAGGGTGAAGGTCACAGAGGAGCAGGGCAGAAGGCCCATATCTTAGCTGACGATACATCCATCCCTCAGGCCGTCCGCTGGTATTTCGGAGCGTTCTCAGAGGTCGAGTCAAAGAAGTTGTCACAGCAGAGTGCTCTCTTCGCCTTCTACCAGATGCAGGCTAATCTGACCTTGCTCCAGAGGTTCAATCTGCTTCGAGAAGAGGTTGCAAGCCCGGACTCGGAAGTGCGTGATTTTCTGCGCGCCCAAGGCTTTCAGACCGCGAGGAGTATCAGGTGGGTCAGCGTTGTTGTGCAGTACATCATGCACTCTTTGGAGATCAGCAAGAACGAGGTCTGGAACACATCGCAGGCGGCTCTGAGCCTGCAAGAACTGGCGCGGGAGTTTGGAAATGGCATCTTGCCATTGATTCCCTCCACGTCGGTCAGAAGGTAAGCTCTCCGATCGACGGGGATACCACAACTACTGACCTAGTTAGACTCAACCTATTGGGAAATCGAAAGATGGTCTACGTCTACGCCCTGCTCAAGCAACACGTCGCCGGCATCCAAGAGGTCTTTGACGCCGTCGAGACCCATGTCTACGAGCCACTGCTACAGGGTCGCCCCATCATCATGAAAGGACTCAGAGGCGGTCCCAGCCAGAGTGAGTCCATGTTAGAACGCATCAACAGCGCGGTAGCCGCCGGCCAAGCCGAAGATCAGGACGGGAAGGGTCAGCAGGGTCAGCAGGCTGGGGATATGATGGAGTTCGGCGCTTGACTGTGCCGATAATCACAGACCGTCGAGATGAGTTGGCACACAATTGATTGTTTGGAGCAGCCTCTGTTTGTTGGTATGAATACCACAGCTGCCGGCGTTATCTCGGCTTGTCAGGTCAAATTAAGTTCCTTTATCAATCAGCCAGAATCCTCCAATCCCGTGTCTCCTCAGGCTATTGCCGTAGAGGCATACCCCTATAGTGGGGCGGCGAGAGCCATCACCTCCATTGGCCACGGCTAGCGACATCCCGCAGCGTTATCGCGATCGCATTGCCGGTCCTCCTTGGCGGCTCAGCCTGCTTCCCATCTAGCTTTGCAGCTAATTAGTTTCTTCCGACGATATAAGTATCCTATTGTAGAATTCGGGATCTCAACATAATGTTATGTCCAGCTAAGGACAGCCGTGACTGCGTTTGTAAAACTATATAATCATCAGGTGAGGTTCCCCTTCCAAGCTGGCCCTCCTATGAAGTTCCCTTTTCACGCTGCGTTCTCGCTAAGCCTCCCTCCGTTGAAGTTCCCTTTCCAAACTGCACCATTACTGAGCCTCCTTCCCTCCGTTGTCGCAGAGTCTTCCTCCCGTGTCCGGATCAGAAGCATGACGCGTGTGACATTCTCCGGTACATGGAACGTTACCACGATAGCAGGCGCATCTTCGAGTGGCACAATCCCCCCGACAGTTGCAGCGAATCTGGTTGTCATTCTTCGGTTCTTGCCAAATCTGGGCGCGTTAGCAAGGATTACGTCCCCTGATTGAATTGCTTACCTCTAGCAGGCTGCAAAACTCGGCAAAGTCTTCGCCCGAACCCCACGGCCAGCTTTCGTGCCGCTGTCCCCAAAGTCCTCGGATCGTATCCAACTTCGAAGAGAACTCCATCGCGGTGGCCTCGTTCGTGACCGCCGGGTTTGTGCGCTCGTACAGCGACATGCGTAGGACCTGCACCATCTCCCTGGAGTCCCAATGCATGGTTCCTGTTATTAAGACGTCGGAGACGGAAAAGGGGGCATGAATGCGGCCCGCAGGCTGGATGAGGAGGTCTCCCGGCCTGAGGCAGATGGGAAAAGGGCGGGGCTCAGGGGCTGCGGCGTTGCTTGCTGACCACCGTTGGAGCACCTCCGCATCCATCTCGGGATACATCAGCCAACACTTCTCGCCCTCCTCGCAGAGCAGGGTAGTGACAACGCCATGATGATCTCGGTGCGGCAAGGACTGGACCCCGCGTTTTCCCAGTATCTGGAAGGCGATGCAGCCCGACAGGTCGGAGGGTTGTGACTGGATCCGCTTTCCACACGTGTTGTGCTCTCTGATGTCCCGGAGGATGCTGTAGGCGGGCAGATTGGCGATGCAGGCCGGGATCTCATTCTGTCTGTACACGTCCAGGTTCAGCAGGTTGACGGGTCCTGCCGATTCGTCCCGAAACAGCCTGATCGCTTCATTCGAGGTCAATGACCGGGGCTGCAGATGTCCCCCCTGATCGTCGACTGGTTGCGAGTACGTATGTACGTCAATTGTGGGTTTGCTGGAGAGGTAGGCAAGGTACTGGTCGATGGTGACGGAGGATCGGCCTAATGCCGGGCCGGGAACCACGATTGGGACACGGGGTGAACCCATCTCCAAGATCGTTCGTGCGTCTGCCGGCGAACATATCACGCAGCCGTACCGGTACTCCATCGCGAGGTCCTCGCCCCTGAGCATGTTGTGATAATCTGCAAGCGTCATCGGCTTCATCGGCACGTGCCGCTGCATCTCCTGCTGGTAGTCTGCCATCTCGACGGCGAGACGGGACTTCTCGCCAAAGCGCTGGACGGTGATCAGGTCTTGGATCTGCCGAAGAGATTCTTGCACCATCGCCTCGGTGGCGGTCAGGTACATGTGCACCATTTCCTCCTGTGTGGCAGCTGGAGATTCGTCGTCGGCTGTGGCGGGTATCTGTAATCGGCGCCTTTTATTTCCCGAGTGAACGAATCCTTGGTGAAACCGATCGTAGTGTCTCTTAATCTTGCTGCGCACCACAAACCACTCCCCCCTGCCATCGTGGATACACTGTTCACAACGGACCTGCTCCTCCTTGATCCTCCATTGAGTAACGAGCTCTGGATGGTGGCGTTTAAGGTGTCTAGCCCAGTTTGACGGCGTGGTTTTTTCGCCGCAGGTGTCACACGATCGGAGTTTCGACATCACTGCCATGTATAGGTCTTGCTGTACTGATGACTGAAAGGGCGTCTAGAGATGATCTGAGGAGTGTCTTAAAGATGATCTGATAAGTGTCTTAAAGATGATCTGATGAGTAAAGTTGAAGACGGTCTTGTCTTTGTTGTGATGATGGCTGCAAACCACATTTTCGACGGGCCTTGATTTGTTTTGATGGTGGCTGCAAAACACAATTTCAACGGGCCTTGACTTGTCGTGAGGATGACTACAAAATCGGAAGTCCACAGTTCGAATCCAATTTCAACATGAAGATATGTTGCGCTGCCCGAAGATAATTTTAGATTTATTTTGCTACAAAGGAAAAATATCTCCCAACTCTTCCTCCACGTCTCTCTTTGAACGGTGACGACATCAACGGCGGTGCCTTACTCGGACAGCTACAGGATGGGTCACGGAGTACAGAAGAGACGCGCTGTGAGAGCCTCGCATCGGTCGTTCACTACGAGCAGTACACTATTCAGGCCCCATCGTCCGGGAAAGGCAATCTGCTTCAGCAGCATCTCCTGAAAATCCCGTCACACCCGTCAATCATTCAATTTCATATGTTCAAAGCCAAAATCTCTTCCAAGATCCCACAAATAACGATGTATTGTCGAGGCCAGATGGCTATATATTATCAAGGCACACGAAAATGAATAATCTAACTAGTGTCTCACTCGCCGTCCCTATTCTCACAAATATATCAGCCTTGGCGGCCAATTCCGCCAAGATGCCACCCAAACTCTTACCAACATCAATCTTGTCTCAGACAAGTATTTTTAGAGATCAGATAATATATATTATTAAATACTTGTAGATATGTGATATGTAAACGGAGTTTGTAGTATCACTGCAGTAAGTATGTATCAAAAATATATTATAATAGTTGTGATTGAAGATTCTCAATCAATAAGTCAGCGCAACATAACTAAATGTTGAGGTCAGTGTTATTTTAAATGCTGGCGGCAAATTTATAAACAGCTTCTTGTAGCTTAATATCGACCAATATCAAATTATACATTTCTCTACCATCAGATCTGTTGACACATCTTCAAAAAATCTCTTTCCCATTCTGATCATTGCTGATATATACGATGGCGCTTAAGAAGGTTACCAGGAATGATTCTACGACACTCGATGGTATAGCAAAGCTATTGATAACCAGACAACGCTTATTGTTGATCACTGGTGCAGGCATCAGCACGAGTTGCGGCATACCGGTAACGCGACAATCTTGAACGATCCGCATCGAACTGACACTGCTAGGACTTTCGCTCCAAAGACGGCTTGTACAATCTGCGCCTGGAGACTGATAGAACATCGATACCTCAGAGCCGCGGTTCGGCGAAGGCGATGAGGTGCAATCTTCGTGGTGAGGAGCTATTCTCCTCGACCGTATTAGAGAATGCCGACTCCCGCGTCGTGTACTATCAATTCATCGCTGCCCTTCGTCAAAGGATTCAAGACCTACGAGACACCAGCTTGACCCACAAATTCATCCGCATCCTGCGGGACAGCGGACTGCTTCTTCGTTGTTACACCCAAAACATTGATGCCTTGGAGGTTCGGGAAGGGCTCGCTTTGGACCTGGAGGGCGAGCTGCCGAAGACAAGAGGACCACCGTACGCCGAGGCAAATGATGGGGACGACAGCGAAGGCAACGGGTCGGAGGGCTGCGACGTGGTTCCACTCCACGGGACTCTCAGGAGCTTAAGATGCAGTCTCTGTTCGGCCGAGTGCGAGTGGACTAAGGAGGCGAGCGAGATCTTCCTCTCCGGAAGTGCGCCGGGCTGCGCGATCTGCCGCGAGCGCAGCGACCGACGCCAAGCATCTGGAAAACGTGCCACGGCGACGGGGTCGTTGCGCCCCAACATCGTCCTATACGGCCAGAACCATCCGCAGGGTTCTCGGATAGAAGAGATGATCCGTCGCGACAGCTTGGCCTGCCCAGATATGCTGCTCATTATGGGCACTTCGCTGAAGATCAGGGGTGTCCAGGCACTGGTGAAAGACTTGGCCAAGATCGTGCACCAGATGGAGGGCGGTCGGGTGGTCTTTGTCAATCGCACGCAGCCGGCTGCAAGCATCTGGGAGAACGTGATTGACGATCATGTGATGATGGACTGCGATGAATGGGTGAAGGATCTCCAGGATCGCTGCCCCGGCCTGTTGTCCACGAAAGCGGGAAACGACAATATAGATTGCGGGCCATCGGCGGCGCCCAGAAGAACAGAGACTCTACCCGAGGTGGACGAGGAGGATCGCCTTTGGCTGGAGGCATTCTTCGATTGACAGCAAGAGCTCAGAGATCCGGGTGACGAACAAGGATCCAGCGGGGAAATGCTCCTGGGCGCGATCCGAGAGTTGCTTGAAGGACCAGATACGTTGTTCACCAACACCGAAAAAACAGAATCCAGACACAAGAGCACTCTGGATCTTGAACGTTATGAAGAAATTATTTCGAGGGCGTTCTCGATCTGTAGAAGACCGTGGCTATCTGCGGAGCTGTAGGGTGGAACTCATGTAGAACGTGGTACAACAATCACGTAATATCCTCAGTGATGTGAGTATCTCTTGTGCTCGTTGGGGACCATTTCCACCACTGCCTCCTTGTAGAAGGCTATCGCCAGTCTGTTGACAGAGCTACAGTAAAGAAGTCTAAATCCAGGGGCTAGGATGATGGACTTGGTAATCAGGCAAGACAGTAAAACATCATTGCCAGACTTCCCTTCGTATTGCCCTTCTCGTCCCCGATTTCTGCCCACCAGTCCGTCACTTCCCTCACTGCTCCTGACCGCATACCGTCATAATGCCAGATCTGCTCCCCATAGGCCCGGCTTGAGGTCGGATGTCTCCCTTTCCATCGGGCGACAAAATGGCTCTGATTGACCCAGAAGATGCAGCCGACAGGGGAGTATCGGGCTCGAGCAATTCCCTTAGTGGTGTGGTAAGTGATGTCGAGCGGCTCAAAGAATCTCCAGATCTTGTCATCCTCCTTAGAGACCTGATGGTAAGTATGAAATAACAATGTCGGGGGGAGTCGATCCAAGACCATGGTCATCGAGGTCCGCGCGAGACTGCATTGATCGCCCTGACTGCATGGCTCTCTGTTTGTGGCAGGACGGTCACTGAAGGAGCTCTGCAATATTTGTTGCGACGATAGACCCGCTCTGTCACGCATCATATGGAAGCCCACCTCTCTCGTGACATTGACAGAGTCCGGCATAATCAAGATTCCGTCGCAGCACAGCGTTGCCCGCATGAACGTGTAGCTGGCCTGAGGCACGCCGGCAAAGCAGGTGTCAATCAGCTCGTGGATGGGCAGAAATTCCCCCGGCGCGAATAGAAGGGGTTTGGTCGACTGCAGCGCCTCGGCAAGGACGTCTCGCAGACGATTGCGCTGTATCTGCGTAATGCAACCCCATGGCTTCTTGCAGAGATGACGCAGCACTGTTGCTGGCTCCGAGAGGTGGCCGGCTTGCTCGTCGGTGATCTGGTCGATCCAAATCCGACCGATATCGAGCTGAACAGCACAGAATATAATCACATCGATACCACATGAGTTGTCACTCCATCCTGGTCCGAATAGATATCTCGCCTTATCATCGTGGTGAGGAACCGTCCCATCCAGACGGTGCCAGCTATCTTTCACCCGACGGAAGGCGGACACGTGAAGTCCCTCTACCAACTCCCATTCCATCTCACGTTTCCGGTCTGAGCAGCCCTTCTTGCGCGCCTCAGCGCCTATGCGCAGAAGGTCGGCATACTTCACACCGGTGAGCTCGATGAGTTGAACGATGGAGGCGGCGTGGCCATCGAACCTCAAAGCTAACACCTGGGCTAATTGGGCAGGATCTGAGATACTGTCAAGATCAGCTGGGAGAAGAATCAGCCGGCATTATCATAATTACGTCTCTTGATGATGATTACGCCAGGCGATAGCGCCTAGTTCAATGTCGGGAGTCATTCTAGAGGCCAGCCAAGGGAACGCGTGATAAGGCAGAGAGAAGATGAGCTTTAAAGATCGACGATTTCTAGAACTCGAACTTCTCTGATCTTCAGTCAGTTTGAATCATCATTTTTCTTTTACCCTCCATTTTTCGCTGATCAGAACATGACTTTATGTTGAAGTCCGATCTCTGCAAATGCTTGGCGTTTATGTGTTTCTAGCTACATTCGTAGATTGGCAGCTCTTTAAGGAAAAACAAAACAAAGAAATTCTGATTCATCTTTTGGCTCCCTTCCCGATCCTCTTCACGGTAGTTTTCTTGGTTTAGTACTGCAGACGAAAAGCTGGCAACATGAAGACTATGATTGATCCGTATATGGATATGGAGATGTCCCTCACATTAGTAAGGCTCTACTCAGCGGCGGTGGAGATTTTTTACTAAAACTACGAGCGTTAGCTGCAACGCTATATGGGTCAGATTTTACACTACGATCCCACCGGCCGCACCTTACTCCTCGCTGTCAATCAAGGTAAGTTCTATCTGATTATATGTATCACTTTCAGCTGATCTAGTTGTAAAGCTGTGGCAGAAAATCTGACCAAAATACAAATCCCGGCGAAAGCACCGGCTAAACGCGGTCAAGTCTCTTCCAGCAGAGAATCACAGCAGCGCAAACGCCTTCACTTAAAGCGATTGCTGTCAGAGGAGAAAGAGCCGGCATACAGAGATAAATATCGAGAAGCGAGTCCAGAGCTGTCCTCAAACTATGCGGCAAATCTGCTTGGATCATATGGAAAGAGAGGAGAAGTGATTGTCTTGAATTCTGAATCCGAACATAAATTTAACTCCGAATCCGAATATGAAGATGATGACAGTCTTATCGCGTCCAGTCCTCTGGCGCACAAGAGTGTGGATGCGGGCAAAGAGATATTGATTCAGTCAAGAACCAAGAATCAGCCATCTGTTATGATGCAAGCTATAATCCCAGTCACGGATTATAGACTTGGGGTGACTACCAGAAGCGCGACAAAGAAGGGTCCAAAGCAATTCAGCGCTCGGAGATCAGGAAGAAAGAGTGTTGGTGGTTTCGATATAATTAAGCTTGTGAATAGATGATGGAGTAATCATATCATTATTAGCTGATTTTAGTGTGAAGTTAGAGATAAGAGAGTGAATCGAGAGTGTTATCTAAGTATTAGTCTTCTGCCTGAGATGTGTACATTATATAATAAAGTAGACCACCGGTGTTTATATTGCAATTTAACTTAAATATTTAGGAAATAAAATATTTACAAGCTATACATTACTTCTAATTCTTATAATAGTTAATAGAGTAAGTATACAGTATAAATTAATGACTTAATAAATCAGTCTATATTAAAAGCCCGTTCTTTAAGACTATACTTATAATAATTATAACATAATAGTATATTAGAATCCCGCTCTTTTAAACTATATTATATAATAGTAATAGCATAATAATATAAGTATTAAAAGAAAGTTAAAAGCTTTTAAATCGAAATAATTATTATTTAAATTATATCTTTAATGCGATTATAATGAGGCATATTTGATGATACTCTATTCAGTATTTTCATTTCTTCTTAAACTCAAAAATATATTAAGAAATCTTTAAAAATATATTAAATCATTATGATTTTTATGCTTATTTCCATTAATTTAATTAAAGACTATTAAGATATCTTAATATAATGAATTGAGGCCGGATGGAGTATTATATCCGCTGTTCTTACTTAATAATTTTCATCAATCTGTCTTAATTAATTATGTGTTAATAATAGGAACTTATCTTACACAGATATATAATAAGAGAAGAGAATATAAATGAGAACTTTATTTCTACATTTAATTAAAAAGAAAATGAGGAATGTTACTCAGTAAGACTGAAGCGAACTGAAGTAGCTGCTCGGAACTATTATTTTAATAAAAGATGTTGCTCTGAACATGAATATTAGTTGTGATATTTTAACATATCTTTAGTGCCGGCTAATATAGAAGATTCTATTATGCGAAAACTAATAAGCTAATAAATTCAAGAAAGATATTAATATTAAAGACGGTATCTTATTAGATCGCCTGTGTTTTCTTCTTATAAGAACAGATTTATTATAATCTTAATAATTACTAATTAAAGAAGATGCCGCAAAATAAAGATTATTATTGCTCGGCCGTAATTAAGATTTATTAACTAAGACATTTAGCGGAAATTAAGATAAGAAGTGAAAGAATGAAAAGGAAATTAATAAATATATAAGAAAAAAAGAGCGAGATTATTATTTTAGTAAGAGAATAAATAAGAGTATAAATAAGTGAGTAAAGAGATGTGTGAATAAATATTTATATAAGAGTTTATATAAGAATTAATTATATCTAATCTAATCTTAATATAATATTATATTGTAATATTAAATTCTTTAATAAAATATAATGTCTTTAATAATATTATTCTCTTCTCTTTATAAATTTATAATACTTCGAGCACGCTATTCTCTTTTCTTTATATAATAATAACGCTTTTAATATACTTAATCACTTTCTATTAAAAATAATAAAACTCTTAATATATCTTATAATTTTTCTTTTTAATACTCTTATTTCTAAATCATTTTATTTTTTATATTATTAAATAAATATCTCTCTCTTATTAAGAATAGTATTGCCGTATTTTGATATTAATATTTACTACAGTCTTAATAAAAGAAATACTAAAAAGTTTTAAATATATATATTAATAATTTAATAGAGAATTGATTAATTATATAATAGACTTAAAGTCTTAATTATATAAATTATATACTTCAGCTATTTATTAAGCTGATTACTTCTTCTTATAATTATACTTATTAAACTGTCTTATTTATTTAATATTATTTCTTTAATTAATACTATTAAAGACATATTTATATATATAATTAAACTTATTATATATTAATTAAGCTTATATATTAATATTAATTATATTTAAATATATTATTATTTAGAATATTTATAAAGAATTTATTAATAGTTTTCAGACTTTAATTTATATTATTAATACTCTCTCTTA
>JAABUK010003274.1_pt1 | contig 27676 bp, 37 predicted proteins | sample 5559141 | NCBI WGS metagenome assembly JAABUK01 (sample SAMN10711869, study PRJNA513367) | rock metagenome | isolation source: Antarctica rocks | place: Antarctica: Victoria Land, Pudding Butte nord | collected 2016-01-03
GGTTTTAGGCCCACACCCCCCCCCCCCCCCGACCCCATTGTAAAACTTCTGCTAGAGAGTGGTGCCGCTAGGATGAGTGCGGTCCTTCTGTTCTCGCCAGGCGATTTGGTGTCTGCCTTGTTGTCGAACAGGACCACAACCATCTCGCGGTGTTTCTGCACAGGTAACAGACAATCAGCACAACCGTCCTGGCTAACGCACATTCAAAGACAGCGGCATCCTTATCCGCGGTCGTGCAGTGCTATGCGCGAAGCCAAGACAAACCTTGAACAAACTGTGCGCACACTCTAATATGCACGCATACACTCTTACCAACTGCAATACAAGCAGATGACAACGAGAGTGACAGCAGTAACAACCTGAATAACAGCCAACTTGCCGCCTTCATTGGGGTCCCCGGCTGTTGAAGAAGGCCGCAAGCCTCGATACTGCAGTGTTCCTTCTTCAACAGCTTTTTGACCTTGGCGATGTCCTTGTCGATCACGGCCTTGCGCAATATATCTGGGAGCGAAGTATGCATTGGGTTCTACATTGCACTGCACACGGGGACGCGCAGATCAGAAAGCAAGCAGCCCGCTGGTTGCATGCAACGACCTCCAGCTCGAGAAAGGCACGGAAGCCATGTACGCTACTAAGGAAGGCTTCAAGCACTCGAACTCACATGCGATACACCGACAAGCCTGCTGCCGCCCTGGGGTCCTGATGTGTGCATCCGCGGACGCGTAGGATGAGTGCATCCGCGGACGCGTAGGACAAAGTCATAACATACTATACTGCGGCAGCGCAGATCTGGACGCAGGTCTGGTTGATGAGTTCAAGCTTTTCGTCGAGCAAACAATTGAGTCCCACACGCATCCACCGCGAACGGAAAATGAACCTTGTGCAGGAATGTCCTAGGTCAACAGTGCCAATCACATCGTTCACGCCAGCTGCCTCTGACACGTTCGGACTGTCCAAGGTTTTAGGATTGCCAAAGACTCACACCTCAGAACTTCGAACTTTTGAGTCGAATTGTCATATTTAGGAGTTGTTCTGCACAAATCAGGTTGTTTCAAGCAGCCATTGAAAAGCTTGCAGCTGCAGGCAAACGTATCACCACACTTCAAAACCGTATGAAAGGACTGGCTGTACCAGAGATGAAATGCTGATTATGTGTTGGACGTGCACGTGGCAACAGAAGTCTTATATGAAGTCTGTCAGGCCGCCTGGTGCACAACCCTGACTCAGGCGTGTGCTCAATTCTGCTGACTTTTGCTTGTTGCCATTGATCTGATCAGCAGACTATCCGTACCTTATCGGTAGCCTCAGCAGCTCAGACCTTTAGGCCTTTGTGTACAGTTGGAAGTTCAATTTTGGAAGGCTCAAGACAAAGCTGGGAAGTCCAGCAGCATGGCACTTGGCGAAGTTGATAAGTTCTATGATGTTGTCATTTCATCTCATTAAACAAATGATTTCATCGGTGCAGTTTCCCTGTGTAAGCTATATGCCCTTGACAACAAGCCTGATCATCGGATTCATACCACTGAGGAAGCATGCCTGTTTAAAATAAACTCAGAAGCGCGATCGCGAGGGACCAAGCCTGTTTACAGTGCTCTGCTGCAAGCCGGACAGAATGAGCCTCCAATGTCAGTGATGTCATGATGACAGCTGATTACTAATTATGTCGCAAAAGCATTCGTGAGTCAGCACTAGCCTGCCAAAGGCTGAAAAGCAGGAACCCCAGAGATTATCGCAGAGGCAGTCAGAGTACAAGCTCCGCATCTCCACCAGCGTGTAGGTTAGGCAGCGACGTCCCACTTGCGGGGCGCTTCTCTGTCTCAGGTAAGGCTGAATACTGCTCCTGCCAGGCTTGACTTGCTGATGCTTGGCAGCACTTTTGCTGTCCTTGGCAATGAAGCAAGCGCAGCTGGGTCCAGTGCAGCCCATAACTCCCTGACTCCCTGCAGGTGGTTCAAAGAAAAGCTAGCCTTTGTCCACCTCGACTGGGAATACCAGGTTAGTCAAGCTTGCCCACACTTGCTTGCTCTGACAGATGCGGAAGTCGCCGTAGAGGCCTCGAGTCTCTGTTTGCCCCTTGCTGCGGAACCAAGGTTGTGCGCGTACCGCATGAGCGTTAACTCTAGTACCGCTGTGGGTGCCCTTGGTGTTGGCGTTACTCATTGGCATCGGACTCACCCACCCACCACTCACCTGTCAGTCTCTCCAGTATCATATTTTAGCTCAAGTCTAGTCCGCAGCACGAAGCTGACTGGTGCTGGTCTGCTCGCAGACGGCCGAGACCCTTGTCACTGCCGCACAATGGCCGGAGGGATGATAGTTGCGGACGTAGGAGGACGTGCACGCGACTACAATGGGAAGGTGACCTGGTACGTGATACTGGTGGCACTCATCGCCTCCAGTGGTGGACTGCTGTTTGGATACGATCTGGGAATCACTGGAGGAGTGGAGAGTTTTCCAGACTTTCTTGCCATCTTCTTCCCTGAGGTTGCTCTGGCGCAAGCAGCGGACAAAAATGCCGACCCCTACTGCTCGTACGCCAGTCAAAAGCTGTCAGCTTTCACCTCTGTGCTGTTTCTGTCTGGTGAGTCCGAAAGCTGCTTTTTTGGCCGGCATGCTTTGAGAGTCTGTATACAGCTTGGTCTGTTGAAGCTGCACTTGTAATTCTAGCCCAGACAATGGCTCATTGTGCTGTCCATCACCACAAATCCTTGTAGCAAGGCTTGCTCAGGACCATACTTTCTGCATCTTGCATGCTGTGACAGTTGCACCTGGAAAACACAACCAGTGCTTTGCTGCAGGGGCCTTCTTCAGTTTCTTCACCGGACCTGTGACGCGCATCGGTGGCAGGAAGTTGGTCATGATCCTGGGTGGTGCCTCCTTCTGCGTTGGTGCCATTCTGTGTGCGTTTGCCCAGGACCTGGCCATGCTCATCATTGGCCGTGTCTGCCTTGGTGCTGGTGTCGGCTTTGCCAACCAGGTATGCATCACTTCACTTTGCATTTGAGCGCACCACTATCTGATTATGCATCCATCTCTGCTTGAAGGCACAGCATCTTCCCTCAAGAAGTTCGTGCTTGTTGCTTTTACTTGCTCAAGAAACGTCCACACCCCCTGCCCCCCCCCCCTCACATCACTGACTCTTTCCAACTCCTCTGCTGACCTGCACCCTTGACTTACAAATTTGGGGTCCTGTAGGCTGTGCCTCTGTACCTGTCAGAGATTGCCCCTGCTCACGCTCGCGGTTCCCTCAGCGTCATGTTCCAGATGGCCACTACCATCGGTATCTGGGTCGCCCAGTGGATCAACTACGGCACCCAGAACGTTCACCCCCATGGCTGGCGCATCTCTGTGGGTCTGGCCTTCGTGCCCGCCATCATCCTCTTCTTGGGCAGCATCATCATTCCTGACACCCCCAACAGTCTGGTTGCCAGGGGGTATGTTGAGAAGGCCAGGGTGACCCTGGAGCGAGTGAGGGGTACCCCTGATGTAGAGGCTGAGTTTGCAGACATCGTGGAGGCCAACGACAACAGCAAGACTGTGAACAAGTGGGCCATCTTCCAGAAGAAGTACCGTCCTGTGCTGGTAAGCCTTTACTCTGCACTGCTCTCTCTCTCTTTCTGTGTGTGCCCTGTATATTATACCCACAGTTTTGTGTTTACATCCTGTAACATTGGATCCTATTGTGACATGCTAATGTACCAAAAGTGTCATGGTGCAGTGAGATGATACTGCATGCTTTGATGCTCCAGTGCCTCTGCATTGCAGTTTTGACCTTGCTGATGGCTGATTTGCTTGTAAGTCTCATTGCTCTTCCACATTGCCAAATACACACAAGCAATAAATCAAATGTATGCTTTTGCTGAGTGCCAAGATGTACAGCCACGTGTCATGCAGCACTTGTAGCCGAGAGTTCATGAATTTTTACTAAACATGATTTGATGCATTGCTTGCAGACTGGAGCCATTTTGATCCCCTTCTTCCAGCAGTTCACCGGCATCAACACCATCATGTTCTACGCAACCCAGCTCTTTGATGTCCTGGGTGATGGTGCCAATGCTGCTCTCCTGGATACCGCCATCATTGGTGCTGTCAACGTGGGCTCTACCATTCTGGCCATCATCTTGGTGGACAGGTGAGCATTGTCCACCACTGTCTTGCTCAGCATCTGATGACTGTTGCCAATTGATATATCATGCTGTGATGTTGTAGCTGCTGCTATTGAATGTGCTGGACGCTGAGATTGTTCCTGTGCAGGATGATACATGCATACGTCATGTTCAAAGATGGCAATTTGTGTTGATCTGCAGCTGGGGATACACATGCACAGCCTGCATACATGCCTGACGCATGCATTAGACAGAGACACATGTGCAAAATGCGAGTCTAAAGCGGTCAATTCTAGCATGGTTGCTAAACTGCAGGGGCATAGTCAATTCCTCTGCTGTTTCAGCAACACTTCTGCTGTTTCAGCAAATGCTTGTGCTGTTGCTTGTAGGCTGGGGCGCAAGGTCTTGCTGGTTGAGGGTGGCATCCAGATGTTCATCTGCTTTGTGGTTGTGGCCGGCGTCATGGGCGGCAGCTTCAACAAGGTCACCGGCTACATCCCCAAGAACTCTGCCTCCACCATTCTGGCCTTTGAGTGCCTGTTCACTGCTGGGTTTGCCTGGTCCTGGGGCCCCCTGGGGTGGCTGGTGCCCTCTGAGTTCCACAACATTGAGACCCGAGGAACTGGGCAGGCCATCACTGTCTGCGTCAACTTTCTCTTCTCCTTCGTCATCGGCCAAGCCTACCTCACCATGCTCTGCAAGTAAGCTGCTGGAAGCCTCTCTGCTGTGTGATTGCTGTACATTGCTGATGATGGACGCTTTTTGCATGTTGTTACTATGCTGTGGTAATGCCTGAATGCTGAGACTCTTCTTCTGCTTGCTTTGCAGTATGCCATTTGGCCTGATGCTGATGTCCAGGCATGAACTGTCTTACACATGCAGATCACCGACTGCCTACATTGTCTAGCTGTTCTGACTGTTGAATTGGTTGTATGTTGCGTACACAACAACCAATCGCCAATGTGCACAACAGCCACTTGATGTCACTGGATTTGTACCAGCTTGTAAGCGTAGGCAGAAGAGCACTGTTAGACTTGCTGTTCATTAGGCATCCATCCTCCTCTCAAATGCAGAGTCGGCGTCCCTGACTCTTGCATGCATGCTATTTGAGAGTCTGCTCTCAGTTGGATGTTTGACCATGCTTGCAGGATGGAGTATGGCACCTACATCTTCTTCGCCTTCTGGGTCTTCTGCATGACCATCTACGTCATCTTCTTCCTGCCTGAGACCAAGGGGGTGCCCATTGAAGAGATGGGCATCCTGTGGAGGAAGCACTGGTTCTGGAGCAAGATCATCATGACCCCTGAGGAGCGCGCTGCCTTCCAGAAGGGTGACTTGTTGGGTTCTGGGGTGACTACTGGTGACGTAACCCCTGCCCATGTGCCCAGGACCACCGGCTCAGCCAAGGGAGTCAAGGGTGGGGTGACTGGCACAACTGCTGGCACAACCCCTCGTGCCACGGTTACTTCCCCTGCTTCAACCAGCAACACAGTTGTTGCCGGCCAGAACACCACTGCCAAGTACTGAAAGTAGTACAAGCAAGTGTCGCAGTTCATTTTTGTTTTTTTGAGATTTGCTGATAGCAGTGTGACTGGAATTTGTCATGACTCCAAGGAGATTTTGGGTGTGGTACAATCCCAGCTTGCTGTTGTTATTTTGTGTTGCTCTGCACTACTGAACACCGCCCTGCTTCTTCTTTGCTTGCCTCCTCGGCTTGAGTCACTCCTGCTCTGCTTCAACTGAGGCGTGTCCTATCTAAGCAGAGCATGTTTGTGTCTTGATGCTGCGATGGCCTTTCCTATTTGATGAGCATGTTGCCTTATGAAGAGACATACTTTGAAGGTAGCCGTTCAGCTCTGCTGCTTGCTTTAAAGCTTTGTAGCTTGCTCTTTCTTTTGTAATGACGCTTGCCCTCCACAACAAAGTCATCAAACCCATGTGCGAGCAAGACTATTGCGCTGCCATTCTACAGACTTGTCAATACGCCAAAAACATAGTGTAGCTTGTTGCAAGCTGCGTATTGTTAGTAATGCATATGCAGTCTGCTGTGCTACGAGACATTCAAATCTGGTGCTAAACAGTGAGAACCATTCAGACATGCTGTTGTCATTGATCAGGCGTGACTGGCAAGCGTGTCAAGAAAGGCCTGGGCTTTAGTGAAAGTCTGCTGTGTAACACCTTGACAGAGTTTGACTTTATCATTGCCCTGTCAGGCTCAATCCAAAATGCATGATACCATAAGAACAGACTTGCAACGTCGACCTCATGCAGTCAATCAGCATGGAAGAGCTGACATGTGAATTGCATTGACGAAGAGAAGTTGCTCATGGGCAGCATCTACAACTGAGCTAGAGCTTGCGAATTCAGTCATGCAGTGCGCAGTGTGCAGCATTTTGCTTGCACCACAGAGATGATTACTAACCACAACCAATTTGGCCCCACATGCATGCACTGTGCAGTGACACGCCCGTGAATATGGCTTATTCAGCAATTGCATTTAACAACATCACATTTCAGGTCCTTATCATGATGCTTCAAGATGCCCTGTTTGCCTCACGCTGTCGTATTACAAGGCTCTGCTGGCTGATGCTGCTTGTGTGACGGCAGCAGCAACCTCAAATGCAAGATCAGATGCAAAGGGCAGAAAGCTGTTGACTTCACATAATTGGTGGCCAGCTCCAAAAGCTATCTGCACTCAGTACAGAAATTGTTGGTAGGGACCCTGAGCAGGGGCATGATGAACACCAGCCATCCAGTAGCATGCACAGCACATACTTTGCAATTCAGCAGACCACAATGCATGCATTTTTCACTGGGAGGCGTGAGCATTGACCATGCGCCTCTATGGAAGCTTTGTGCATACATTCATGTGGCCATGGATATAGCATGCACTTGTATGTTGATGGTGTCTTAGAAAAGATATGCATGTTACGTACACACATAACACTGCCAGCTTCAATCTCAACTTCTGTCAGGCAGAGGGCATCTCATGGTTGCTCAAGTGTTACAGATGAGTCATTGATTACTCACCAGAACAGCATCTGAAGCTGCAACAAGGTGTGTGAATGAGTCATTGATTGATCACCTGAAGAGCGTCTGAAGCTGCCGCAAGGCAAGCAGAGGTGGCAGCAGCAAGCCGGACCAGCTGCTGCTCGTGCTGGGAATCTAGCTGAAGGGCTGATGCAATCTGGGCCAGAACCGGCCGCAGAACTGCCAATCCTGCAAACAGCAAGCCTCCTCCAGAACATGATGACAAAGCTGCTGCATTTCTGCCAAGTCCTGAAATGCAGGGACAGAAGAATACAAGGCAAAAGCTGTTAAAAGTCTTGAGTGTGTGCTGCGCCCTCCTGCAGATGCGTAACCTTTGCACTGACAGCAGCGCGACACGGCCAAGAAAGTTGTCATACAACAAGGTGTTCTTTCCACATTGTTAGGCATTTGTACACAAATGTCGGCAATTGCACATCTGTGCAATGAGGATGCTGCAGCACACATCAGAGGCTTCATTCAAGATGACCTGCTGCACATTGTTTGCATTCAACTTCCATGTCGAGTACTATAACTTTGCTGCATCCTTACCAGATGGAGGGACACCAGCTGCATGGAAGTCTGACCTTGCTCCCAGCATGGCCAGTTGCGGCTCATCAGCAAGTCTGAAGTCAGACGGCACCTGCACATCTTCTTCTCTACATTGCTGAGCCAACAAGCGATGCAGCTCCTGCTCGCTAGCAGTGCCTATGCTGATGAGAAGCTGCCAAACATCTCCAACTGCTTGTGCAGCTTCTGGTGTCCTTTCCAATGCAGCTTCTTGGGCACCTTCCAGCGCAGCTTCTTGGACACCTTCCAATGCAGCTTCTTGATTTGCTGGTGGCTGAGATGTATGTGGCAGTCCCTGTACGAGTGTTGGCTGTGAATGGCTAGGTAGCTGTGTCAAATTTGTGCCTTTGTAAGAGCTCACCATAGGCGGACCTTGTATCTGCTCCTGAAGCTGCTGCTGCTGCTGCTGTTGCTGTTGCTGCATGTGAATGGAAGGCTGAAGCCGCTGCAGTGCCCCTTCTTGCTGCTGCTGCTGTTGATGCGGTCTCTGTAGAAGCTGTCCCTGTGGTGATGCTGGATCACTTTCCTGTGGCGTGTCATCATTGACAGAGCGCTTTGCACGCTTGGGTGGAGGTTGACCATCAGCCTGGGGCTGATACAATTGCAGGAGGGTCTTCAAGCAGGCGCATATGGAGGAAGCAGCATCACTGAGCTGACGCGCATGATGTGGCATGATACCATCAACTCCTGCATCACATACAGGCCTCGTTTTGCAATAAGCAATGTTGAGGTAGGTTAGGTTGCCAAATCCGATTCTGTCAGGAATCCCAGCCATAACACCCAGCAACAACAAAATGGCAGCTGCTGGTTTTTGAATTGAGAAGCAGCTTTGGAGTTTGAGCAGTAGCTTTTAGTTAAACCCATCATGTTCAAGGTGCAAAATTGCCACGCAAATTCATGACGGATGGGGCGTTTGGCAAAGGTGCCTTTGGCATATGCAGAAGCAATTCTTAGGTTGGTCATAAAATGACCGCAAGTCACACTGCTGGTGACACCTGGGTGAGGTATTCTTTTACCCCCCTCCCACCCTCCCCCGCCCCCTTTGTTGCTGTGCTGACCCATAAGCACATGCTGCGGAAAGCAAAAGTGTATGCCTTTTAGCAGTCATAAAGCGAGCCTACTACAGTGGCAGCCCAGAGCCAGCATACGCTGAGACTGACCTGACTTCAGTAGTTGTTTCAAGCCATGTGCCAGCAGCAGGGTGTACAGCGCCCCCCTGGCGTATGCACTGGCAGCTAGCAAAGGCTTGTGCTTATTGCCTCTGGCAAGCAGCCTCCAGGCGCTGCTGAGACAGGTGTAGATGTCCAGGCAGGAGCTGTGAAGAGGATGGACGCCACTGCCTGTCAGCTGCATCAGGCCTGGTTCCAGCATGCAGACTGCAGCGGCTGCCGACCCCTGCATTCAATCATCATTCATTCATGCATTCCATTGTTCTTTCATGCATTCTGTCAGTTGTTCATGCACTTTCCTCCCATTCAAAAACTAAAACCATTCATGCAATTATGCATTTCAATGTTCTTTCATGCACCCTGTTACACACTCATGCATACTATCAGCTCTTTGATGCACTTGCCTCCCATTCACTCATGCATTCATTTGATCATTCTTTCAGCAGATCTGTTGCCCTGGGTTCTGGTCTGGGAAGTACCCTAAAATAAGACTGCATTGCACATTGCAAAAATTTGGGCTGGCACAAAGGAAGGCAACCCCACAGAGTCACATAGGGTGTAGCAGACAGATGGTAGCTCTGCTGCTGAGCCCCACAGCACTGCTGCTGATGCTGCTTAGATTATGCATCAATGGCAAAGCCCACATTGGATGGCAGAGGTACTTGTACTGGGACGGAAGCTTGTCTGCCGTAAAGGCAGTTAAGATTGGACTTGACAGTCACACACAGCACTGAGAAAGGCGATGCCAATTTTGTCAGAGCTTTCAAGACTGCCTGACAGCACTGATCAGATTGCCTGGAAAGGCAGCATGTGTGCTGAGTTGGCAGTGGTACCTCTTCAAGAAGAAGTGCAGAGCCTCTGCGCAGGAGGCGCCGCAGGTCATGACTCAGCTCTGTTGCTGTTTCCAGATCTGCAGACACACAGCACCAACACACCATCAATGTCAGATGGCATACAACTGCCCAACGAGACAAGCGATACACCTACAGCGGTGCATCCTGGTACCTTTGTCATGGCAGCATCAATACATGCCGAAAAAATTACAGATGTGCGTTTTACAGACAGAGCATGAACCAAGCATTGCTCAATTGCAGCATGCAGTCTGACAAATAGCTAGCAAGCAGGAATCAGGTTGCAACAATGGTGCATCGTGGAAGCATAGTGCATGACACCAAGGCATGCCATAGCTTTCAGTACAAGCATGGCACAGCATGTTTAGTCACAAGCTGGCGCAGCACACCATCTGCAGCGACAGCATCAAGAAACCAATCCCCAGGCATGGGTGAGTCATCCATGCAGCGTGCACAGCAGCAGGTGAAGGCATAGCGCTGCATGAGGCTCTGCTGCCTTTCGTCCAGGGTTTGTAGGAGATCTGTATAGGATATGGTGAGCTGCTCATTGGGATGTATGGCGCGCATTGACCGCACCACCACCGTGCCATCTGGCTTGAATAAGTATGCAGCATTTGGGCAGCAGCTGTGGTTGATCTTGCTTGTCAGCCTGCAGCACAGTTTTACAAATGATGTTCATGAGTCATGCAACAGCTTGCAAGGACAACTTCAAGGTAGCCATGGCACGCATGCAATTGTGCTGTCAGCTTTGGACATACATGCAGCACTATCAACAGATATGCAAATATCACATGCTGACAAGCTTTGTCCATGAGAACTAGTAACTAACTCCTCTGGGCGCATGACATACTGCACACATCAAGCAAGGCTAGGCCTGTGCATCAGGTGACCACATCTGACATCAGAAATTTTCTTAACTCTGTTGTCAGTGCAAAATGATGCAGGCTTGTGCATTCCAGGCTGATTCAAGGGTCCTGTCCATGTGTTTGTGCGTTCTTGACTGAGTATGTGCAAGAGGGGGGTGCAATGCCCTGTTACCTGTACAGAGCCAGGGGTATGCCCACCCCAGCAGGGCCGCCCTTCAGGCCTGGCATGCAGTGCTCTATCAGACATGGCATCACCTGCAGGCCATGCAACCCTTGAGTCATGCAGCCGCTGAGTCATGCAGCCGCTGAGTCAAGCAGCCCCTGAGTCAAGCAGCCCTTGCTTGATGTAGCCCTTGAGTCACGCTGCGCCTGAGGCATGCAGCCCCTGAGTCAAGCAGCCCTTGCTTATTGCAGCCCCCTTATTGATGCAAGCCATAACTCATGCAACCCCTGAGTTATGCAGCCCCTGAGTCATGGAGTCCCTGAGTCATGCAGCTCCTGAGTCATGCAGGCAGCAAAGCTGCAGCTCCAAGCCAGTCAGTCCAAATGACACGATGAAGTGATGTATGGTAGGTGAAAATGATGTATGGCAGGTGCACAGAGATGCTTGGTGAGCTAGAAGCTACACAGCTGGCAAGGTTGCATACAAACAAAGGAACATGCAAGACCCCTACAAATCATACTGCAGTGCAGGACCAGCAGCCTGACTTTAAAGAAGTACAGCTGTCCTCTGAAAGGATTGGGCAGTCCCTGGATTCTGATGATGGACAAAAGGGTCCCTTCTCATGGTTCTCATTGCATCAGACAGGATGGCTGATGAAGGCTGGGGGCTTTGCTATGGTTGGCATACTTGGGCTAGTCATTGCAGAATCACAAACCCGTCTGGTGCTCAGGCAGACTCATAGAAAGCAACCAGAGTCTAGAAAAGCCAGGATTACCTCTAAGGCATTTGTGGCAACCTGGCAGACAGCAGCCAAGGTTGCTGCAATGTCAGGCTCAACTGGAGATGCTGCTGCAATGTCAGGGTTGGCTGGCGATGAAGATGAAGGTGGGGTGGCTGCATCAGCAGTAGCTTGGGCCCTGGCAGTAGCAACTGCCACTGCAGTGGTCATCAGGTCCTGTGCCTCTTGCCTGAACGCACACACAACATCAAGTGCTTTGGGGTTGTGCCATGAGCCTTCAGCTGTCACATTTGTCTTACCAAATCTGTACTGTGCATCTTTGTACATGCACAGATGCACATACACTGCATATACAAAGACGCACAATGATGCTAGCTTGCGTGCTGATTGAGGGCGTGTGCAAGCTGAAATGCTGCACAAGACTGAAAGCAAACAACTTGTGCGTCGTGGCTCATCTGCCCTGTACAGACATGATATGTGTTGTGAGAGTCCAACAACATTTTGCAGTGGTACACACCCACTAGCTCCATGTTTGTCCAGCAGGGCTTGTTGATTGGACTCCAGCGCAATTGCTGCATGTTGTGCATGGTGCAGCAGGCGAGCAGCTAAGCAGGCCTCACGCATGAAAGGCCTCACTGCACAAGATCTGCAGACATATTACATTCTATACAGACTTGTCACTGCGACAGTCATACACTGACTTGTGACTGCGTATGCATGCCACTGCTTGTGCAAATTCATCCCTGCTCAAAGCGTGTGCACAACATCCATGCACAGCAGATGGCCGGTCAGGTGCATACGGAAGCCCAACATCTTTGTGGGCAAATCTGCACGTGTCAGTGCTCAATTTGCATGTGTCAGTGCTCACCTAATTTGATTGGCCTGCATCAGAAGGCACTCTGCACTGCCAATATGGTTGATGTTGTCAAGCTCAGCACAGCGAGTACTGCAGTAGTGAGCTCCAAAGCACCTGCACTAGCCGCCATGAATTTCTTGCATGTGTTGTCTGTGTGTACAAACCTCCAGGAGCACACATGTCTGGTCAACGCCAACACAAATGCAGGCCGATTCGTAATGTACGCTAGACATGTCATGGTGTGCACCATGACGTCTTTGCCCTGCCACATTTAGATTACAGCTTGCCTTGGACAAGGGTAGACGGTCTTTTTAGTTTGGAGCATGGCAAGACATCGTCTGCACTGACTGCGCCAATTGCTTGCAGGGAGGCTGAAAACTAAGGGTGGCTCCTGCAACAGTTTACCAAGGTGCCCATGATCAATGATGCTGCCAACAAAGGCTGCAGGCCGCATGTCGTGTGATCTCACAGAAGTTGGAAGGGAGATGACGGATTACCTTGATCACTGTGCTGCCCTGCTGATAGTGCTCAGTGACCAGAAGATAGTGACCTTGATCCTCAGACCACCTGGGGTACACACACGGGCTCACACACATAAACAGATCGAGGTCAGCATGTTTCATAGTTGACACAACATAGCTAGTCTGTCAGCTCGCAAGCTTACGCTGTTTCGAGCTTGCCCATACTGACAAACACGGCCGGCAAGGGGCGAGGAGTCTTTGTCCCTGGTACCTGACGAACGGTATTTGCTACTGATGTCGATAGGGTTGCATGCTGTGCCTGCTGCCGCCTTCCTTGCGCACGTGGACGTCCTGCTTGCTTGTTGCTTACGACAGTGACAACCGGCAATCGCCAAGTCGGATTTGGACCTGACATCAAGACGCAACGTTAATATTGGCGGTGATCTAAAATCTGTGTTATGGATGTTGACGAGGACACTGCTTCTACCAGCTTGAGGGCGTACTATGACTTGCTCCTAGAGTACAGAGGTTTCACCATAGTGTGGATTGGCGAGGTCAGACCAAATCCATTCCGTTGCGTTTCATCGAGTCAGTGGCGCACTCCTTTGCTGGGAGTCTGACCTGCCGCTGTACGCAGATCATAGACAACGTTGGTAACTGGCTGAACTATGTGGCGACACTCAGTCTTGTGGAGCAGCTGGCAGGTGGCAGAGGATTGCTGATCAGCGCATTACTTATTGTTCGATTCTTACCGACCTTTTTGTTGTTTCCAATAGCTGGTGTGGTAGCAGATAGGTGAGTTTAGTGCAGGAGCTCAGAGCACTTCTTCGCAGCAAAAGAGGCTTCTGCAAACTGGTGCTCAACACTGCTTTGTTAATGCAGGATTGACCGACCAAAGGTTTTGCTTGTCAGCTGTGTGGTGAATGTGTTTATTGTACTGGGTTTGGCTTTGATACGGCGCCCAGAGGATATCTGGTAATTGCCTGTCCTGCTGTATAGACATGGGCTGCTGCTGCTGCTCCAGCTTGCAATTATAACCAGCTTAGTGCTATCACCAAAGCTGTCACCAAGCACACACCAAAGCTTCCACGTAGGATGATGTATCACAATGAGCTTGATTCCAGAGCTATATCCTGACATGACACATCTGATGTTAGCGGGCTGCGTCATGTCGCAATACACTGTCATACACCGCCCCACTGTTACGATCCACACATCTGCAGGTCAGCCTCTATGCTGTTTGCATGCTCATCCGAGCATCACCCTTTGTGCTTTGTCCTTGCATGCAGGGCCATGTACGTTCTTTTGTTTCTGCAATTCACCAGTAGCACCTTCTATGACCCAGCCAGAAGAGCTCTGGAGCCAAAATTGGTCCCCAAGAAGCAGCTGCACCTGGCAACTACCCTAGACACATTTGCCTGGTCAGTCACAGTGGCAGTTGGCTCTTCCCTTGGTGGTGCCGTGGTGTCCAAGCTGGGAACAACCATGTGCTTTTGTACTGGACAGCTGCACCTTCTTGTGCGCAGCCCTATGCGTGTTGCTATTGCAGGTGCGGCGTCTATGCATATGCAGCATGTTATGCACCTCATGAAATGGTCCATGCTATTTTGAGAGCCATGTTACCGTAGAGGGGGCTTCTCTGCTCCTGCTGGCACATCTTAACAGCAGCGCAAGTATATGCCATCATATGTGTGTGTATAACATGTTGGCCTATGTTGAGAGGCTGAGCATTCAGTACTGCAGCACGCAGTGCTGTGTGCTGAAGGCAATGCTGTCATATTCACATCAATGTTCTGAGGCATGCCCTACGTGTGCAGCAAAAACTGGTTGAGGCAATTCCTGCCTACAGGTCATTCTCAAGAAGGATGGCTATGTAAACAATGATGCAGAGGCCGCAGAGGAAGCTGAGCAGCTACTAGCGCCCTTAGACAGCCCAACCCATAGTCACACCATTCCAGAGCTGGCCATTGTATCACAAATGCTTGCACCCAACAGCATAGACGCTGAGATGCAGTCCATCTCGCTGCACAGCCCCCATCACACAGCAGCAACCACTTCCTCTCAGCACCATCCAGGTGCACAAGTTGGTGGCATGGATGAGAACAGTGATCCTAATCAGGCAGCTGCACTGCGCAGTCACAGCTCACAGCATCTGGAGCTGCAGCCGCTGGGCAAGAAGAGGACTAGCATGCCTGATCAGCAGATGGTCAGCTGATGCATGTGCTGCGTGCTGCATGTCATGAGCAAGCAGACACACTTGTAAGCCGTACACTGACACTGTCCCTATCTGGCTTTTGCTGCTCATGCATTGCTCTCTTGACATTATCATCACTGATCCGCATAGCAGCAGTATCTACTGCATGTCCACATTGTGAACAGCATGCATCAGCAAAGTGCGAGCAGTGCTCTGACTGCACTTTGTGCTCCAGGATTCTGAAGCAGGCAGCAGACTGCTGCAGCGTTCTCAGTCAGCTGACAGCACAGAAGATAGGCTGGCTAGTTCCAAGGGTGCATCCAGCAGCACAACTGGCTGCTTCAGTGTAGTGCAAGAGGGCTTCACGGAGGGGATTGTGTCTCTGAAAGAAGCGGCAGTCTACATCTCAAGAAGAGAAAACAGGTGTGGCGCTGCCAGATGTGCAGATGTGGATGGTGTAGGTCTAAAGATGCATGCACGAGCCCTTGAAGCATGCTCGCATCACTCAACTTTGTCCGCAAGCTAATGTTCATCTCTTGATGGGTTGCCCTTGTATGTGGCTTTGTCTCTGTTGAGGCAGTTCTGCTGAGAGGTTTATTGACATTTTCACTTCTGTCATGTCGTCATGTGCCTCCACAAATCTTCAGGAGAAAATTGTGATGACACTTGGCACGCTTTCTGCAGACATGTGGGAGTGCTGTATCTCATCAAGTTCATGACAAGTCCATGCTGACCCCTGACACGCTTTCTGCAGACATGTGGGGGTGCTATGTTTCATCAAATTTTCAGGAGCGCTAGCATGGGGAGCAGCAGACATCTTGCAAGTCAAGTACAGCGAGATGCCTAGCATGCAGACCCTGGGCGATGGACCACAGACACTAGGTTTTGTCTTTGCTGCTGTTGGGGTTGGCTGCTTCTTTGGACCAATCTTCTTCAACTACTTCACTCCCCCAAGGTAACATTTCGCAGCCAGTCAGCATTGTCTGCAACATGTCTCTCATCTGTTGCCATCAATGTCTTCATGTACTGTCGCAAGTTTGGTCAAGTCTTAGCCACTAGGCGCACATGCTGCAAGCTGTTGCTGATGGAAAATAACCCATCACACCAAGCTGCTCTCCAATGACTTCTTGATGATACACAGAGACGTGCACAAGCTTTTGACAAGTCTTATCTGCCCACGTCACCAGGTTTGCCTGATGAAGAATATTTTGTCATGCAGGAAGCCACAGCTGCTGAGGAGCACAGCAGCCTCCTTCTACTGCTTTGTGGTGGGCTACCTGCTGCTTGTGTTTGCAGCAGATATCAAGCTGCTGCTGGTGTCGACAGTGGTGCGCTCAGCTGGCAGTGCTGTGCTGTGGATCTATTCCACTCTCATGCTGCAGTACATTGTCCCCAATCAGCTGCTGGGGCGAGTCATGGCTCTGGAAATGGCCCTCTTTACGGTGAGGCTTCTCTCTCTCAGGGTTGTTCCACAAGTATGCAGCAGTGTGCAGTGAAAACCCCCTGGTTCTTTGAGTACTGTTTTTGACTGTTTGAAGGCTTTCATTCACACCCAAAGATGCATTCAACCACTATTCAAGTAAGTTTTGATCTTTCGGTTGCTGATTTGACTGTTGCTGCAATGTTCAGAGGAAAGAATGCATGTTTTGCACACAAAAACACTTGCTGAATTGATACGCCCGCAACAAAGGACGTCACTCTGCGTTGTTGAGACTCAGACTCTGAATCTCAAGATCACAGCACAGCTCTCTGCAGCATACTGCACTCCTGCAGCATGCTGAGTGTAATGCTTGCAGTGTCGCAGGGATCTTCAAGCATGCTACAAAACAACACTGGCTCCCTGCATGATGCTTCAGAAGGCATTCTGTACATGTTCATGCATTTCTATGACTTCACCTTGCCGTGGAAATATAAATGTGACTTTATGTATCCCTGCATCTGTCTGTGTCACACATTGTGGCTTTCTTTGACACATATTCGTTGCTGCCCAACCTTTGTGCATGTACAAGTCACTCAGTCCAGGGAATCAAGCAAAAGGATACATGAACATCTTGATGGCACACTGCTTACACTAACTGGTGTAGCCTGTTTTCTGATGTGCGTGCAGGTTGCTGACAGTGCCAGTGCAGTGTTTGGCGGCGCTGCTTTTGATTTGCTGCACCTGAATGCAAGGCAGGTGAGCTCCATCATGCTGGGAGTAACCCTTGCCCCTGCTGTGGTATGGACTGGGTATGCCTGGTGGCAATCTAAGCTCATGTCCCAAGAAGCTCAGAAAGGAGGTGCTAAAACTGGAGCAGATGCAGCTGCCATATAGTTCATGTGCTATCTAGTCTGAGTATGAGGGATGTCAACAGATGCAATCAAGCTGCAGTGTGTATTTTTATGCTTGACCTGCGATGAGGAAGTACATGACAAAGCTCGTGCTTGTTCTGTATTTGGCCCAGCCCTTTTTCCAAGCCCAAAGCATAGGGTTGTTTCTTTTGCATATACTTTAGCTGTTGAAGGCTTGCTCTATTGTTTCTGCTATTTTTTATGCTTCATCAGATAGGGAAGCAACCGTATGCTTAAACTAAGCTCAGGTATCTCGATTAACTTTTCTGTAGAGCCTTGCAGACATGCTGTTGACTAACGCCTACATATACTCACTGTCAGTGAGTGTATCTTGGTAACGCCTACATATACTCACTGTCAGTGAAGAGCTTGTTGCAGATGTAAACATTTCAAAGTCTAAATTGGTGCAAATATCAACTCACAAGTCGTTCTCCCGATGACGGTGCCGATGGCATAGAGTTCGCACTTGTCGCAGCTCTGTATCAGCCAGCTTCAGAGCCAGCTTCAGCCTTCTTGCAAGGAGGCGAGCCTCCCGCTCAAACTACTCGATCATCAATTCAAGTTATTGATCCACTGCCGGCACGACACAGCCGCAAGCGCCCAGGAAGGTAGCAAAACAACAAAACATGGACGACTCGAGGTGTATAAGCCGATATCAGATAGCCTGATCGCTGCACAGCCGGACATAAGCGTGTAAGACTTCCCAGGTTCGCTGGTGGTTGCATCCATAGCCGTCGTGACACTGGACAGCCGCCGAAGCCTGCTGCGCATGAGGAAATTGTACAGGGGACAACATGAACAGACCGACAAAGCGACTCAAATCTCACAATGCAGAGGACAGTCCCGTGCATCAGGTGCACAGCAAAGACCTTGTTGCCATGCTGGATGAGACTCCTGCTGAGGTATAACAAGCAAACAGCAGCCCTTGCAGCGGTCTCGACAGGAACTGCATGCATGCTGTTGCAGACCCACCTGCGTGCAAAGTGCATGTTTAGTATATGTGCACCCAGCGATAAATGCTGCTGAGGTGGATGGATCTTATGCCAAACAGTTGGCCTGCGCTAGTCTTTGACCATGTAGCAACCCCAACACACATAGCTCACCTGCGCTTGTAGCTGAAAGCTCCACTTTGGCTGTGCAGGAGGACAACATTGCCGTTTGTGTAAGGTGCAGGAGTGGTCAGCAAATCCAACTGCAAACTTCAGCTCAGCTTCCAGTGCATATGCTCGTGCAAGCAGTGCAGCAAAGAATACCACCAAGTGACTATGTCGGATATCTTGCAAGCAACGGCGATGAGCTGATCCCCCACCACACTCTTGCAGTCTGTGACGTACAAGATGAAGATGTGCTGGATTGGGTCAGTCATTCAGAACCGACAAGATTGATTGATATTTCAGTGTTCACAGAAGGAGCCACCAGTCCCCAGCCTGTATCCCTCCAGTATGGAAACACATGTCTAGTAGACACAGTCATTCAACATTTACAGGCAGTGCTGCCTGATGAAGAGGCAATTGGTTTCTTGTTGCCGGATGGAGTCAGATTGCAACCTGAGTTGACACTTGCAGCATGTACACCTCTCACAAACATTATTCTTCACTGGGTGAACTACATGACAACTGGGCGTAAGCGCTGCAACAAGCTCATGTTGGCCCTGAAAAGTGAGGAGGCACAGAGGCAGGAGGCAATGAGTATTCAGCCAAAGGAGTGATATGTGGGATCCTTGCATGGTCCCAAGGACATGAAGCGTCTTTGACTGATATGTTGTTGCGCCCTGCTTCCTGCTGTCTTCATGTGCTACTCCAGACTTCTGCTTTGGGCCAGGTACAACAAATTGTATCTTTGCCTATTGGGTGTTTTCTGTGTGTGCCAACCTGCAGAACTGCTTTGTAGCTCTTGTGCCTCACAGGGTCTTGCTCAAATATTCATATCCTGAGGCAGCAGAAGTGGGTCCAGATGCATATAGACTGCAGCCCAACTGTGCTACAGCGTCGAAAGCAGTGTGCATAAATGAAAGCATCGCCTGCTTGCAAAGCTCTGTGTCTGATGAAAGGGCATGCACATGAGCTGACTAGGGCAGCTCATACATGTACATTGTCCCCAACCAGCTGCTGGGGCGAGTCATGGCTCTGGAGATGGCCCTCTTCACGGTATGGCTTACTCTCTCAGTGTTGTTTTTGTGGGTATGCAGTATCCACAGTATGCAGTGAAGGGTCCTGGTTCTTTGATTACCATGATGGACTGTTTGAAGGCTTTAATTCACACCAAAGGATGCAGATAGTCAACCAACCTTAATCTTTTGGTTGCATGGTTAACATGTGCCTCAATGTACAGCAGCAAATGGTCTATTTTACAAAAACAAAGCTTGCTCAGTTGGCATGCCTGCAACGCAATTGGACGCAATCTAAATGACAATATTTTGAATCTCAACAACACAGTGCAGCATACTGCGGCAGTGCTGCAGTGTCATACAGCTGTACGCTGTCTGTGTCCACAGAACTCCTCAAGCGTATTACAAAACAACACTGGCTCCCTGCACGCTGCTTCAGAAGGCAAGTTGTATGTGTTGAAGCGTTTCCACGTCTTAATCTGGCGGTGGAATGCAACTTGCTTCAGCATATAAATTGTTTCCTAGTGAAGCAGCAAGAATATCTGCGCTTGCTTCAAGATATTTCGTATAATTTTCTTTTACACACCTTGAGCCTTGCAGATATGGTCCTGTGGACCTTGACTTTTGTTGACTCACGCCCAAATACGTAAAATCACTGTTAGTATCAACTGTCTGTAAACTTTCATAGACACTAAATTGGTGCAATTCCTAACCCAAAGTTTGTTGCCCCGGTGACGGTGCCAACTGCATACAGGTCCCCCTTGTCTTAGCCCTGTACCAGCCGGCTTCAGCCTCATAGCAAGGAGGCGAGCCTGCCGCTCAAACTACTCGATCAGTAAGCCAAGTTGGTGATCAACTGCCGCCTCGACACAGCCGCAAGAGCCCACAGCAGATACTTAATAACAATGTAGACGGCTCGAGGTGCATAAACCGATAGCAGATAGTCTGATCGCCGCACAGCGGAACATGAGCGTGTGAGACTTTTCAGGTTCGCTGGTGTTTGCAACCATAGCAGTCACAACACTGGACAGCAGCTGAAGTCTGCTGCGCATGAGGACATGGTGCACTGCAGGGACATCATGCGCAGACCGACAAAGCAAGTGAAGTCTCACAATGCAGATGACAGTCCTGTGTATCAGGTGCACAGCAAAGACCTTGTTGCCATGCTTGAAGAGACTCCTGCTGAGGTATACCAAGCAAACAGCGGGCCCTTGCAGCATTAGGTTGTGCTTGACAGGAACTGCATGCATGCTGTTGCAGAGCCGCCTGCGTGCATAATGCATGCTTAGTATGATGTATCTTATGCCAAAAAGTTGGCCTGCGCTAGTCTTCGACCATGTAGCAACCGCCAATACCGACAGATCACCAGCGCTTGTAGCTAAATGGTCCACTTGGCTGTGCAGGAAGACATTATTGCCATTTTTGTAAGGTGCAGGAGTGGTCAGCGAATTCAACTGCAGACTTCAGCTCAGCTTCCTGTGCATGTGCTCGTGCAAGCAGTGCAGCAAAGAATACCACCTAGTGACTATGTCGGATATCTTGCCAGCAACGGCGATGAGCTGATTTCCCACCACACTCTTGCAACCTGTGACATACAAAATGAAGATGTGCTGGATTGGGTCAATCAATCAGAACCGACAAGAATGATTGATATCTCAGTGTTCATAGAAGGAGCCAGTGCTTGCCAGCCTGTGTCCCTACAGTATGGAAATACATGTCTAGTAGACACAGTCATTCAAGGTTCACATGCAGTGTTGCCTCCACGAGCGGCAATTGGTTTTTTGTGCTGGATGGAGTCCAATTGCAGCCTGAGTTGACACTTGCAGCATGTACACCTCTTACAAACATTGTTCTTCATTGGGTGAGTTACCTGATGAATGGTTGCACCGGCGTTGATGCAACAAGTTGATCTGGTGAGGGAGGACCACAGAAGAGGAGGCACGGAGGGTGCAGCCAGAAGACTGATCTGTCGTATGGATATTTTTCTTTCACGGTCCCAAGGACACAAAGCATCAATGCAGGATATGTTGCTTTTTCCTGCTTCCCGCTCTACATAGCTGCAATCGTTGGATTGGCTCAAGCCCTGCCAAGTGTTACTCATTTGATCAGAGCATACAAGCACCGTGTTTTTGGTGCTAATCAGACCTCTGCAGAGTGCTCAACAGATTGCCTCCTTGCCTGCTGGGTAAACTTTGTGCATATGAGCCTGTAGTATAATGCATTGTAAGTTTTGTGCCTCACAGGGGTTTAGTCAGGTATTCATTCTCCAGGCAGCAGAAGTGGGTTCAGATGCACATAGACTGCAGCAACTGTGCTGCAGCATCAACAATAAGCTGCAGCACCAAAAAGAATGGCTTGTTTCCGAAGCTCTGTGGCTGATGCAAGACCCCACACATGAGCTCCTTTATGGCAGCTTGTACCTTGTGTGGCTGAGGTATTTCCTATGAGCCTGTAGTGGAAAGGTAGCCCCAAACTGGGAATGACCCCGTCAGCTACCCTATGATGCTTGCTCAGTCTTGCTCTGTCTGAGCTGCTTCACACAATTTTGGCTACAGCAACTGTTGTAAAAATTTTTGCTGTCACTGCATCTGCACGCTGCAGTGTATTCCTGCTGGGCTTGCACAAAATTTGCCCAAGCCCACCGGTAGCTAATTTGCAGGCGATGTAGCAGAATATCATTTGGACAGCAATCTCAATTGCCACAAACGAGTCTGACTCTGCTGCTATATAGGTATATTCATATGTCGTAAGTGACCCTTGACACATTGTGTTGTCAATCTCCAGTCTCAGCCTTAGTTGGGTTGTTTTCGCACTCAAGGCCGGCCGTCAGGACTGTTAGCCTTGATTCAACAGTTAGCAGCAGATGCTACGAATTCTTCTGAGCAGCTTGCAATTCACTGCCATGACTGACAATACAGGGTGCAACATGCACTTCGATCCACATGCATCGCGCATCCTAAAACGATCTTGGACACTAGTGCTAGCTCACTATCAATGTGTCTATAATCAAGGGATTTTACCTGGGGGAATTCCTACACAGCCACCTTTGACCAGATTCAGCCACTTTGACTTACAATTCTTCACCACGTAACCGCCGGCATCTCAGCTGCTCCGTGCCGGTGGTGCACGGAGGTTCCACGGAAACCGACAAGAGAGCAGGACAAGACAATAAGCTTTCTTTCAGGCTGCCTTTTTCGTTTTGGGTGACAATATTTGCGCGGGGCGTCTTCAGTGCATCTGATATGACTCCTGAGGTGTCATGCCAACTGTACGCGCTCTGGTAGACATTCTTGACGTTCAGCAGGACCGCAGACAGTTTGTGGCAGATACCCTTCAAGAGCTTGGTTACTTACTTGATGAGCAAGCTGGAGAGGCGCTGGGTGCTCTCACCGAGGCGCAGCTTCAAAAGGTTAGAGTCAAAGGAGCAGGACTGAACGTGAGGGAAATTAATGCTCTTCTCGTAAGGTTCAAACCTCAAGGTGAATTCTTCTTTCACTGGCTCGACGGACAGTAGTGACTGCATTGCTTACCACACAGTCGCACATTTGCAAAGTAGTTGACTTCAGCCTAACAGGCTTTTTGTGACTTGACGGATCGCTGTTGACCCCTGTACATACTCAGCCTGCCTGCATCTTCACAAAGCACCACATTTGCCTGCATCTGCAGTTTTCTTATGAGAAGAGTCAATGCAGTCTCTCAGCATCATCTGTGGCTTGAGAATTTACTGTTCATCTCACAGCATAGCTAGAAGGTATTGGTGCATAGCAGCAGTGCTTGCTGCTGTGCAGGTCCCTCTGTCACTTTTGCAAGCGACAAGACTGGCCAGAAGGTGACTGAGCTGCAACAGCCAGTATTGAAGCTACCACCTGTGCTGGATGAGCTTCAGACCTTCATTTTCCGTCCTCTGGCGGCCAAAATCCCTGTGATTGACTCTTTTTACAATGGTCTGGTGGCTCACAATGACTCCTTGAAAGCCACCATTGAGCCTGCATCATTGTCAGGGGCTGACATACTGGCAGCACTAGTAGTTTCTGCGTTGACATCCGAGTTTGATGGGGGCGACGAAATTGTCATTGCAGGTGATAAATGACAATGCAAAAAAGGCTGGCTGGATTTGTGGGTGTTCTTGCAAAGTGGAGTTGTTTGATTTGCAGGCAAAGTGGACGAGCTGTTGTATAGAATTTGGGAATGCATGAGCAAGTTTGACACGGACAACAACTTTTCTTCGTCTTGCAAGAGGAATAGGGCAGATGAATCTGCTACATTGAAGGGCAAGAGGCCTGACCTCTGCATCACATCATCAAGAGCTTTGTTGTTCAAAGGGGAGGACAAGACTTCAGAGGAGCATCTGCTGAAAGCTATCCATGAGTTGGGCAGTAAAATGTCCAAGTGGAAAGATTCCTTTCATGGCAAGGTGTGATGTTATCGTCGACAGTGTGCGAGCAGATTGTCAGTATGGAGCTGTTTCTTTGCTATTACAGGTGGAATATCTCTTGTGTCATGCTTGTGCTGGCTCAATGCTCCAATTTTGTGCCTTGCCCCGGGACAGCAGCGTCGCAAGAACGCTAGGCCGCCAGTTATCCATGGCTATACCATCCGACCGGCTGTGCATCATTGCTGTAGCTATCCAAGTGTATCAAGTCATCAAAGCGCAGCGCGGGCAGCTTCCTGACCAATACTTCCCACTGGGGTGCCAAGAGAGCACATCATTCAGCACTGTTGAATACTTTGATGGATATGTCCAGGTAGGCCAAACAGCCGCCGAGTGAAGGCTACTGCAATGGTGGCTTTCACCAAGCACCATTCTTTTTCTGCTTGAGGTGTCTGTTTGTGTTTTTGCAGAAACGGGTTGCTTATTCAGCAGCCTGGCCAAAGCAGCGCAAGTCTTTCATGGTGGATGTGTACGAAGCATGTGCTGCCTCTCCTTACCTGATCCATGCTAAAGAGCCACCCTACGACTCATCATCAAATGACAAGTCCTGCTATGTGGTAGATCTGGAGCCCGTTGGGGTCCCATTGCACAGTGGGCATTGCCCCAGCAAGCCCAGAAACCAAGCAGAACTGAGGCACCTCATTAAGTGAGGCTATTTCTTGTGTCCTCACTCACTTGCTGTATGAGCTCTCTGATTGATGCAAACAATGGCCGATATTGACAATTCACTTTCACTTTGTGCTTTCTGTGTCTACCCAAAGTGTTGATCACTTTACCGTGTGTCACCATGTCTGTGCAGGTGTGTGGTGACAGGTCTGCAAGCACTGCATAATGCCAGCTATGGCCACACAGATGTTCGCTGGGAAAATATCATCCAATGTGGCTCTGTGTATCGCCTCATCGATTTGGAGTTTGCATGCGAGCTGCAGCAGATGCCATTCACTCCTGACGGTGAGCAGATCCCCTGTGCAAGTCTTTTCTAGTGCATATCATGCTGTTTTGCATAACCTAATAACGGCAAGGTGTGCTTGCAGCTTTGAAATTCTTAGCTAAGCCTGCTGCCTCAGTAATTAGTACACTGACCAAGATCACAAACTCATTTCCTGGGTGTCCTGGGTGCAGGGCATGAGAGAAAAGCTCGACCCGAGCTGTATGATCAGAGGTGGACAGTCCAACATGACCTTGTGTTAGTAGGGGACCTTCTTCAGTCATGTGGCATACTAGACCTAGATGGTCAAGGGCAAGAGTTGATGAGGGCCATGCAAGCTGGGGAGGTGACAACAACAATGGCGCTGCAACATCCATGGCTGGCATGAAGGATACCAGCCTTGAGAGCACTGCATAGCATAGCATAGTACTGTCTTGCTAGTGAAAATCTCATCATTACTGTCGTTTATTGCCTTATTGTCCTGACTATGGCTAGCATGTCATACGTGTGTGTCAGCACTGATCATAAGTCGAGATTTACCCAAGGAAGACAGTGTCAATGGCTGGTGAAATTAGGCATTCCGCTAGCACATTTTAATTACAATGGACTTCTGCAAACTGCTTTATGCACAAATCACTGCACTGCAATGGAGTTTCAGCTCATGTCTTCACAGGTGTTTTATTCTAGACATTTGAAGTGTTGCTGTTGCTGTCGTCTAGTCGAGATGCAACGGCTTGCATCAAACGTTCAAATGCTTCATCAACAGCTTTGACTGTCGCACTTAGGTCTTGCAGGTTGACAAGCTCTAAGGCTTTCTCCTCAGACTTCACATTTCGCTTTGGGTATTGCATCTGGTGCCTCATAATGAACGCATCAAATTTCTGGCAAATCCTGTTCAGACCAACCTCACATGTCAACTTTTCAACTTGCTTCACTGCCTCAATTTCTGGCAGGCCTTGATCCCTGAGGGCTTCAATTGCTTCTGGGAGGTGCCGCTTTTTTGCCAGTTCAGACTTAGTGTTGACATAGTTCTCACCGCTTCCTCGTAGACTCAATTTGCCACTCGTTCCTTCATAAAGCAGGCTCTTGACAGTGGCATGATCGCCTCCATGTAGCCATTCCTTCCATACTGCAGCAGTGGTTGCCCCTCTGAACAGCTTTACTCCAGCTGTCTTGATGACACTGGGCTTGTGATTTGCAGCAGGCGGCTGAAGCATTACATCTGTGTAACCAGACACCAATGGCATCTTGCACCCTGGATTTTAATTGCAGGTCTCTTGCTGTTCTTGCCATTGTTTGTGTTTGTGCTGCCTGGGCTGCTCTGATATCAGCAGCAATGGCAGCATCTGTTTCAGCTATTTCTTTTGCTAACTGTGCTCACTCCTGTGACATTCGCATCTCTAATCTCATGCACTCTATTGCTTCTGCATGTGCAGCATACTCCCTTCGCTTCTGTGCCACTGTTGATCCTGCTGCAGCTTGGACCTCAAAGCTTCCGAGTCTCAGCCGCTTTGTGGCAGGCTTGTCTGATTCAGCTGCTGAGCCTTTGGCAGCGTAGTCAAAGTAGCCTGCTCTTGCGCCCATGTCTTCAAGTAGGGAACCTTGAGGCCAAGCTTCTCCATACTGTCAAGCTCTGCCTCTCTGACATTGGTTGCAAATATGCCATATTCATCTGTTGCCATGACCTCTTGTACTCTGTCCAGCTGCTTCTTTTCAAAGTCTGCGCCATATTTGAGCGTTTTAATTGGCAGAGCCTGCCAAAAGGCTTGCACAAACAGCTCAATGCACTGCAGGGTCTCACGTACTCCGCATGGCAGGTCCAGCACAGCATCATGAAGAGCTTGAAGACCTGGCAGCAGTGCATTGTGCCAAGCTTCTGGCACATGTATGTCTGCTCTCCCAAGGTAATGGTGCTCACGAAAATCTTTGACAAAACCTGCTGCTTTTGCCTGTGCTTTCATGTCTGCTTGCATGCTCTCTCTGGCATAGTTCCTGTCTTGAGTGCCCCCGTTCCAGCCTCCATGAAAGTCCACTTCAGCTTTGCTTGCATCAGCTGCCCTCAGGGTTTCGACACATGTTTTGCGTAACAGGCCAGTCACCTTGCTTTTGTCCCAACCCTGTATCTGCCCAGTGATGCGATTGAATAGATTGCTGATTTTGTCAATTTGAGCTTTCTCGCTCAAGTCAACATAGCCTGGAAATAGAATCTTGACTCTACCCCAGGTCTTCTCCCCATGTTGCATCTGTTCAAGCAATGCCAAGCGACTTGAATGTACTTCAAGTGCAAGCAACTCACCAATTGCAGCCACTGCATCCTTCTCGGCCATTGCATGCCTGGTGAGGCCTGTGTAGACAACCTTTCCAGTTGATAATGTCTTGTGCCTGTCGGTGCCGACCCCAAGGATGTCAAGTTGTTGAGGATGAGCTGTGTTGTATTGATTTGGCTCAGTTCTGATCATATTGTAATAAGTAAGGTGAATCATACCGCAGGCTCTGAAGCCGGTTGCACAGCCAATCAGCAGGATGACATGTGCACGTGCTGCTGCTAGGCGATCACCTTGCTGTGAACACACCTCTAAGAAGTTCTCGGTATCTTCATCGGTAAGCACAGCCCTGTCTGCTCTGCTTTTAGAGTAATCTAGCTCAGCAATGCGATTTTGTTGTGCACTGTCATTCTTGGCTCGAGCAACCACTGCTTTTATGTGATCGATTGCTGCATTGTCAAAGCTGGGACACCCCTGAATCATGCTCAGCTTGACCATTTCAGTGAAGGCATTGGCGACGTTGATGCCAGGCTGTGTGCCTTGCTGTATGTGTCTCTGCCTTTCAGACTCTAGGAAAGCTCTGACCTTCGTAGCAGGGTGAGCAAAAAACTT
>JAABUK010003275.1_pt1 | contig 27657 bp, 2 predicted proteins | sample 5559141 | NCBI WGS metagenome assembly JAABUK01 (sample SAMN10711869, study PRJNA513367) | rock metagenome | isolation source: Antarctica rocks | place: Antarctica: Victoria Land, Pudding Butte nord | collected 2016-01-03
TAAATAAGTTCGATTTAAATTAAATTTTACTACTACCTAATAACGTATCTAATTATCGGAGTTATAGTATTATAAATTTAACTATTATTTAATATAACTATTAGGATAAAGATTAGGATAAATAATACTAATTCGATAGATAGAAAATACCTCTTATATTTCCTCTCGAAGTTAAATAAATAAAGTCGTTACTCTTAATACTATTATTAATAGTATTAATTATACGTATTTAATATAGTAAATACCTCCTCTTTAAGGCGATAGATTTATAATATTAAATATATTTAAAATAAACGTAAAATTACCGGGATAAAGATTAAGATAAATTATACTAATCTAATTTATTAAATATAGTCGTTTATACTATAAATCTTTTATTCGGGACTAGGCCTTATAATAAATCCTTAATTATAGGTAAAGTTATTAATACAAATCTTAAAGTAAACTATATTTACGAAATATATAAAATATAATAGACCGTACCTTAATTACTAGGAGTCGGAGGGATAAGATATAATATCTTTAATTTCGTTTATAAAAATCGCCTTTAAATACCTTTTAGAGGTTAATAAAATCGAGAACCCCTTAATTCGCTACCTATACTATATACTTTATTAATATCCTACGAAATAACGTAAGATAATAATCGGTATAATCGTAAAAACTAGCCTAATAATAATAGCGGTTTAGAATTAAATCAGTTTTATATAGAATACGAGCGTCGGGTTATTTATTATTTATATCTATACGGTAGCTCTAATCTAATTAACGCGTATTAATACTATAAGTAGAATAAACTCTTTTATATTCTCGAAGATAAAAATAAAAAAGAGAGTCGTACGAAGAGTAAAGAAATATTAATACTACTAAAGAAAGGAAATAAGAAAGGAAAATCGGTACTACGGAAAGAACTAGATAAATCGAATTAAATTAATTTTATAATATTAAAAGTAGATTAAGATAAAGATAAAGATAATTCTAATAATTAAACTAATTTAGGTTTAAAGTCGTATACGTTATACTTAAACCGGAATTTAATATATAACTATAAATATTCTAACGTAGTATATAGAAATTATATAGATTAAGGATTCGAATATCTTTTCTAGGACTCGGAAATCGATTCGGATATAAACGAGGATCCGTTACCGCCGAATATAATATTAAATATTAATATAATACTTTTTAATACTCGTCGATAATTTAAAAGTAATATTAAGTTAAAATTTAACGCCCCGACTACTCGTTAGGTAGAAGGTTAATAGGTAGTAAAAAATAAAGAGTTTATAAGAGAAAAGAACGCTAAGGATATAACTAAAAATAAATATTTACTATTTTATTATATATCCTAGCTTTATCCTAATCTTTATATTAATTTATAAATCTAGATATAATTATTAATAAACGCGACCGGCCTTAAAGGAATCTAGAGACCCCGCGAGGTAATAAATATATTACCTCCCTTCCGGCCTTATCGTAATCTTTATATTAACCTTTAATTATTTATAAAGTTTTTAAAGTATAGAAATTTAAGTTTAAAGATAAATTTAAAGGTAAACCTAAAGATAAATCTAAATATATAAATACGATTAAAAATAATACGTATTTTCCCCTCTATAATTCTATATAAGTAATATATTAATATATATAAATAAGGAAAGGAAAAGGCCTTTAATTAATTTAAATAATATTATAAAATAACGGGGAGGGCTCGAGTATTAATCCTCTATTAACTCAGCCTTTATTTAATAATAAAATTACTACGAGATTAATACCTAATAAATTTTTATATAAAGCCGCTTCTCGTATCCTTAAGGCCAAGCGGAATAAGAGGGGAAGAATAAATTAGATTCTTATATCTACCCGACGACGTATAAAGCCGGGTAGTAAGTTTTATATTATTATTAACTACTTTTATCCTAATTAAAGTACTAATCCCTATTAACGAAAGTACTCCAGGAAATTAAAAGATATTAAAAGACTTTCGATTTATTAATTCTAAAAGTACCCTTTTCGTATCTAGTCCGCGAGATCTATTACTAAAACCTTCTTAAGAATATACGATTTTAAAATAATACGATTAATACTTTATAAGAGGCTATAGAAGGCTATCTAATATATATATTCTCTAATAAATTTATTTCCTATATTATCCCTCGATGGACTATAAACTAAATTATTTAGTAGTTAATTTATATATTATATACGGTAAATGTATTACTTTATAGGCGAAGGATATTAGATTTTTAAAGACTTTAACGAAAATATTAGGCGGGTAAATAAATATTAATAATTAAAGCGAGAATAAGATTCGCTAGGGGATAAGATCTAAAGGAGGGCTTAATATAAAGATTAATATAATTTTATATACGGAGGATACCTATTAGAAATTAATATATAAATAACTACGATTCGTCGTTCTAGGATATTATAGTATATATTAATTATTTAGATCGAGGGTAGTATAGTAATTAATCTATTTAATCGCGTTATTAAATCTTAATATACTTTATTTATATTATCGTTATTATAATAACCCTAAAGATACGCGTAGATATAGTTTATTAATAGGAATAATAATTAATATAATTAATAATACGCTGTTAGCGACCTTAAAGATATCGATTATTTATATTAATTATTATCCTAATTAATAAGGTATATATACGCGTATATATAAATTATATAAGGCTAGCCCTATTAAGTAGGGAGGAAGAGAATAATAAGAAATCCCTTTTCTTCCTTAAATTAGGGAAGGGAATAACCTTATATTTATCTTTTCTCTTCCCTTCCCCTTCCTCTAAAGAAGGGAAGGGAAGAGAAAGTAATCTCTACCTTATTCCGTAGCGTACTTAAGACTAATTAAAAATTTAATATTTACGTCGCGGAACTAGTATAAATATTTACCTTCGCTCGTATTTTTATAAGAATATATTTTATTAAGGCGTAGTATTTTCGCCCTAATAAAGATATCCTTATTAAGTATAATTAAATTTATTATTATTCTATTAATAGGCGTAATAATTAGGGGACCTCTATTATAAATAGTAGGTTCTATTAATACTCCGCTAGCGGGTATAGAAATAATATGATTACGTAATTTTTAATTTTAAGTTTGTAATACCTCTAACTTTTATTATTATTTAAAGTAACGGTTTTCTTCTTTAATAACTTTAAACTATATATTTAAAGTTTCTTCGGGGGTAATAATATCTTCGAATTCGCTACCGTCTTTATAGCGGGGGTCGTTAGAGGGGGCTTAATCGATATTATTATTATTAAGTTTTTCTAAACGTCCCGAGGTTAAACCCGATATTATAACGACGATAAGTCTTTTTTTTAGAAAGGTTAGAAAGATTAAAACTATAATATCTAAAGCCGTTAGCGTAGAGCTAGTAGTTTAGTAATAGTATAAAAAATATAAAGTAGTTACGGGGTTTAATACTAGGTAGTTTTTAAATCCTAGATTTAATAATAGAATTAATCTCTAAGGATTCTAATAAAACGGGGGAATACTAACTCGATATAGGATTATTAAGAGTTAGAACCCCGCGATACTAAGACTAGAACCCCGTATCGATAAGTAATAATATTATAGAGATAGCGGGGCGTAGGTATATATAATATACTAGCGCCTTTAACGGGGCGTAGGCGTATATAACGTACTACTACTTTATATTTTTATTATTTTTAATAATAATTTTATAAGTACCTAGTATTTTCCTTAAAAGTTTTTAAAATAATCTTTTTAATATCGGCGTTTCTTTTAAATTATATAAAACTTATTCTTTTTAAAGAGGGGGGTCTAGTATTTATTGAATAAAAAATAATAGAATTTTTAAAAACTATATAATTAAAGGGGCTAAAGCGTCGCTTTTAATTTACTAATAATTATACGTTATTTAATCGGTTAGAACGATGAATTAATAAGAAAATAAAAGAATTTTATAAATCCTAATATTTAGAAAAGACGTATATATTTTAGGTACGGGCGAAATTATAATTATATATAATAATTTGGGTAGAATTATCGTATAAAGCGATAATATTTAAGTAAATTACGATTTAGAACGAGAGTTATATATTAATATAAATAATTTTAATATTATATAATAATAAATATATTTAGAAAATCGAATTAAGTAGATTCTATAAATATAAGGAATAATTATAAATAGATTTAATTAATAAATTTAGTTAATAGATTTAAGAAGTTATATTAATAAATTTAATAAATAAAAGTATTAAATAAATCTAATTAATATCTAGGATTAATAAATATATTACGTAAAATAAATTAAATAAATTAAATAAATTAAATAAATTAAATAAATTAAATAAATTAAATAGATTAAATAGATTAAATAGATTAAATAGATTAAATACATTAAATAGATTAAATAGATTAAATAGATTAAATAGATTAAATAGATTAAATACATTAAATACATTAAATAGATTAAATAGATTAAATAGATTAAATAAATTAAATAAATTAAATAGATTAAATAAATTAAATAAATTAAATAAATTAAATAAATTAAATAAATTAAATAAATTAAATAAATTAAATAAATTAAATAAATTAAATAAATTAAATACATTAAATACATTAAATAAAAAAATGAATTACGTAAAATGAATTACGTAAAATGAATTTCATAAAGGAATTTCATAAAGGAATTTCATAAAGAAATTTCATAAAGAGATTTCATAAAGAGATATCATAAATAAGTTTAAAGAATTAAATAGTAATTAAAGTTTATAAATATAACTTTATAGATTTTATTTAAATAGATTTAATAATTCGTTTTTTGAAATAAATATAAAAGATTAATATCTATAAATTTAATAACTAGATTTAATAACTATATTTAGAGAAGTAAATTTAATAAATTTAATAATCTATATAGAAGATTATTAAATAAATTAAATATAATATTAAATATATTTAATAAATAAATTTAAGAATTAAAGATAAATAACTATAAATAACTATAAATAACTATAAATAAATTCAAAGAATAAAATTAAATAATTAGATAAATAGATTATATATATATATTTAGAGAAGTAAATTATAGAGGTTTAATAACTAAATTTAAGAGATCTAAATAATAAATTTCAAATATATATAAAATTAATAAATATTTATATTAAATTTAATAAATAAATTTTGAAGATAAAATTAGATAATTTTAATAAATAAATCTAGTTATTAAATTTATAATTAGATTTAAAGAATTAGGTTAAATAAATTTAATAAATAATATTTATATATATATTAGGAATTTGAATATATAGATTTAATACTTAAATTATAGAAATAAAATTAAATATATTTAATAAATAGATTTATATAATAAAATTAAATATAAAAAGATCTATAAATTAAAATTATTAAATAAAGTTAGTGAATTAATATATATATAGGATCTATATATCTAATTTATATATATATAAATCGAATATCTATAAATCTTTATATAAATCTAATATATATAAAGGAATATATATTTATAAATCGAAGATATATAATTAAATATATATATATATATAAATCGAATATATATATATGTGAATATATATATCGAAAATATATAAATCGATTTAGTAAATTTATTTATAGATTTATAATTTTTAACCGAAAATTTAAAAAGGAAAAAGAAGTTTAATTTAAATTATCGGTATTATTAACTTATTTTAGTAGGATATATCGATATAATCGACCTCTTTTAAAATATATTATTTAAGATACTCTCGCTATTATTAATAATTATTTTATCGATCCTCGTTTTTAGTAATAAAATCCTCGTAATAATCGATAATTTTATACTTAATATAGGGTCAATATAATAGTAAATAGTATAAAAGATATTAATTATTCTATAGAGGATTTGGCCCTAATATATTAGAATCCTAATATTACCCTAGTCTCGATAGGGCTAGCGGTAGGGCTTAGCCCGCCGTTTTAATAAATATTTATAATAATACTCTTATTAAAGTCTACCCTATAATAAATCGCTTTTTTTAAAAGAAAGAAGTTAACGCCCTCGGAAATATACTTATATAGGGTATCGTAAATAATAACGTAAATAACGTCTATATATAAAAGTAAATAAGTAAGAAATATATATTCTAAATTATCGACTAATTACGGGTAGGCCTATAGAGTTTTAAAATTTAATATAGAGCCGTAAAGTTTTTAAAATCGCGATAGCGAGATAAAGCGATAGAGGGGTATAGAGATAACGTAAATAATTAATAATAAAAACTATAATATTAATAAAATAAAAGTATATATATATAATATTATAAAAGTATTAATACTAAAGGACTAGGGCCTTAAATATATATTAGAAAAATAAAGTCTTAGCGTAAATCTAACTAGCTAGGGAAAGTTATTTAATAGTATTTTTAGAATTAAAACTATTTTAGCGCGGAGCTAGTCCCGATTCGGCTAAATAATTATATAATTAATATATTATCCGAAGCTTTTTCCTTTATAAATATACTATTCAATTAAGACGTAATAATAAAGAGGGGTATATACTTAAATCTATATAAAGAAATATATAAGTAATATACTATTAGAATATTCGAGTCATATAACTCTATATACGACTAGGCGAATAATTTAAAATTATTAAAAAGTAGTTTTACTAGTTCTCGGTATAATACCCCTTTAATATTATTATAATACCTATACTCTAAATAGAGCTCGATAGGTAGATTTAATATAATAATTATTTCCCAATAAAGATAAGTAAAGAGCGATAATATAAAAAGGAAATATAATTATATTTTTAAAATTATCGACCCTAGAAGAAGAATTTAGCTTAATATTTAACTTATTATTTATATTCCTTAATAAGTTCGTCCGCGAAAATATTTTTAATATTTATTTAACGGTTTTATATAAATCCCTAGCCTTTCTAGGATAAAAGGTATTCGGTAGTATAACCCTTCCCTTTTTTAATAATATACTTATCGAGGATATATTCTAGTTTTTATTTTAACTTTAAATCGTCTCGTTTAGTTTCTACTACTTTAAGATTAATAGGCCGTAGATATTTAAAAGGGTTTTAATCCGGCGGTAAATACTACTTGAACTATATTATTAAAAATACGTTATAGATCTTTTAATTTCCTAGGATATTAAGGCGGTACGCGAGCCTACCGATATAATTAAAAACCTTAAATAAACTAGTTATTTATTAACTATATTTATAACTAGTAAACTTATTTACCGGAATATTATAATTTTTATATAAATATAATAAGATTTAGTCCTCTTTACGGAAGTATTAAAGATAATAAATATAATTATAATACTCTTTATCGTATATTTAAATAAAAGTAATTATATTTAAAGTTTAAATATATACTAACTTCTTTAATAAAATATTATTCTTTTAATTTCCTAGGTCTAACGCGTTATTAATAATAAAATCGAAAGTTACTTTATTTAGAGTATAGTTAATGAGTTAAAAAAACGTATTATTATATTATATAATTATAAAAGATAGTACCTCTTCCTAGGTTTTAAAGTTTTATAAGGTAACGATCTAGAATTATAATATAATTTTAATAATCTAATTTATATACTCGCTTAATCTATCCGTTTATAAATAATAGGCGGTAGAGAATATTAAATTTACTTTAAACTTATTAAATATAGCCTTTTATAGGGTATTTATAAATTTATAATTATAATCGGAAAGAATAACTTTCGGAATACCTTAATCTACTAAATATAAACGATATAAAAATATATCTATTTATTATTCTACTTTTTATATTAATTTTCCTAGAATCGCGGTTACTTTTCGGGAAAATTTATATATAATAATTATAATATTATCGAATCCTTCCTACGAAAGGGGTAAAGCTAGGATAAAATTAATAAAAATTATATAAAAAAGAGAGCGTAGTATAAGAATAAATTATAATACTTTATAAAACTTATATTTAAGAGTACCGAATAATTAATATTATAAATAATATCGTAAATACTCCCCTAGCTTTTTATTTAATTTATATATATACTAGTACCTAGTTATTATTTTATAATATTTATATCTTCCTATATATAAACTAGAATATACGACGTTAAATAAAGTTTTAATATATAAAAAAGGTATATATAGGCGCTCTAGTATATATATATAATTAGTAATTAAATTATCGATATATTATATTAAACCGTTACCCCCCTTCGAAAATAAAAAATCTACGACGTCCTCGCCGGTTTCTATATTATAGTTAAGTATATAATTTATTTTAGTTTAAAAATCGTTATTCTAGTACCCTTAAAATAATTCTTACTTAAACTATATATTTATTTTTATTAGTATATAGATTTTATATATATATATTTAAAGTATATTTAACTCGCCTTCTAAAAAGTCCCTAACTATATTCTTCTAATATAATCGAGATAAGGTATCTAGTATTATATATTTAATACTAGGTTTATAACGGATCTTTATATTTTAAAAATACTAAATATAATCTAAGGCCCGTACGATACGTAAATTAATCTTTACTATAAATAAAGTAGTTATATTTATTTATTTAATTATACTAAACCTAACTTTATAATTAATATAAATAACTATCTTCGGGGCTAATTCGACTATATATTTAATTTTAATAAATATTTATATTATTCCTACTAGTTTTATTTTAATAGATTAATAGCGTATTTTTATATCCTTAAAAAATCGGTTAAAGAAAAGAATAAGCTAAACTTATTTCTAGTCGGGATAAAGATTTTTTAACTTTTTTATAATATAATAAATTATAACCTCGTAACCGAATTTCTTATTAATATTAAGGTCGATAAATAATTCCTTTTTATTATCGATATAATATAAAAAGAAAGATTTAAAAAAAGTATTCTAAATAATTTTAAATAAACGGATCTCCTATAAGGAAAGTAATTTAAAACTAGTCTTTTTAATATATTCCTATCGTTAAGCGCCTATAGAGGGTACTTTATTTAATAATATAATTTTCTTATTTTATAAAAGCCTAACTAGAGTAGTATAATTTTTAATATAATCTCTTAATTAACTAGTTATTCCTAGGTATATCTTAAATACTACTAGTATTTAAGAAAAAACTAGTTATTCAATAATTATAAGTTTTTCTTTAGAAATTAATAGCCCGAACGAGTTAACCTTCTAGTCAAATAGTATAGTAATTAACGGATAACCGATAAATACCTTCTTAGGGTTAACTAAAATATTAAATTTAACGAATAAAAAAAATATAGTATATAGGTACTAAATATAATCCTTAAGGGTCTCAAAGAATACTATAATATTATTAATATATACTCGGGCGAATACTTTATAGATACGTAGGATCTAGTCTATTTATTATTATTATATATATAGGCGAGTTCTTGAATCCTATTACTATAATATTAAAAGTCTCTTGGCCGCGGTATAATATAATAGTAAATTTATATTTATCCTTAAGGTATATATACTATTAATAGAAGAAATTAATAATATTAATAATAGTAATTTAATAATAACCCTTAACGGCGTTAATTATATTATTCTATAAAGGTAAATAATAGACGTTTATTATAACTATAGTATTTAAACCTCGAATATTAATAATAATACGACTTTTCTTAATACCGTCTAATTTTATAATTTAAATAACGAAGACTAGGAAGCTAAATAAAGTAGTTTATATCGTCTATTTAAATCGTCCCTAAATATATAATTTATTAAAGATTTCGTTAATAATCTTCTAGCTCTCGTTATTTATAGGATAAATATATATTATTTTAAATACTTTATTTTCCTAGTCGGCGCGAAGTAGTATATATATTTATTCGTTTTCTAGAATATTAATAAAGCCTCCTTTTACCTAAAGTATAAGGAATTAATTAATAATCTTTACTAGCTCCGGTTATTTATTATAAATAATAATATCGTTTAAGAGGATATTATTCTTTATCGAAGTAATTACCTCTATTAATAAAATAGAAGGCCGGGAATTAATTAGATTCTTTATATCTTTATCTTTTAAAAAATATTTAAGAAATAATAAATTAATACTAGTAGTAATTATATTATTAAAAGCGTTTTTAATAAAAGTTTCTTTATACTTTTATAGAGGCCTTTGTATAGCGAGCTCCCGAACGTCGTTATCGCCTATAATAATACTATAGTAGTTATTAAATTAAACCTCGATTATTTAGCCTAACTTTATATTCCTAGGGATTTTAACGTATTTATCCGTCTTATTCTTTATAAGTATTAATTTTATTCTATTATTAACGATTCTAGTAAAGAGGTATAGGTTAGTATCTACCGGTTTAAAGAAATAATCTTATACTAGTAGATTAAGTTTATAGACTTCGATAATTACCGTAGTTTATAAAGGGATAACTCTTATTTTCGTAATATATACCGGCCGGTTCATATTTATACCTCTTAAATAAATATCGATAAGATACTTTATATCGCAGTTATTAATACTAGTTATTTACTAAGATATTAATATATCTATCCCTTTAGGGGCTATAACGTTTATATTAATAAATATATTTATTTTAAGATTATCTATAATATAGATTTTTTTAGGGGCGGTTTGGGTTATTATTTTATTACTATTTTTATCTTTCCTAGGGAAGTATAAAGAGGTAACGATATATTTAAAAATAATATAATAATTAATATTAATACTAGTAATTTAGAGTAGGGTTATTATAGTACGGATTCTAACTTTTAGAAGGAAACGTACTATAAATTTATAATTAACGATAATTATTTTATAACTAATATCTTTATAACTTTTTTCTATTTTAATTCTAGAGTTTAAGCCGACCCGAATATTAATATACCGGTACTTCCTAAATACTTATCCTATTCCCGTATTTTTGGAAGAGTCGTAGTTTAATTTAATAATAAGTTTTTATTTTAGTAATTCGTTATTCGTTTTAACTTAATAATAGGTTTCTATATTCTCGTTTATTATTAAAGACTATTTATTCTTTTAAATAATATTTATAATTAAATATTTAGGGTAAAAGACTTTAATAGGGTTCCTACCTAAACTTTAACTTCTAAAATATATATATAATATATTTTTAGAAGAGAACGACTCCTTATATATATAGTACTCGATTTATTTAGGCGTATCGATAATAGTCGTTTAATAACCAGTTATTTCGTTTTATTTATTATAGTAATTATTTTACTACTAATCCTAGCTCTATTTATTAACGTAATTAATATTAAATATAGATTACTCTTTTATTTATAACTTTATAATATTATCTTTTTAAAAATAATCCTTTTATACCTCGGTTTTATAGTAAATAATTATATACCTAGGGGGTATTTATTATTACCCGAAATAATTAAAATTATAACTACTAGTTATAGGCCCGCGGTTTTTTTAGCGCGGTTAAAAATTAAGACGATTTCTATTTCTAAAAGGGAAAGATATATTTCTAATATTATTACTAGTAATTTATAATTAAATAAATAACGGTTAAATTTAACGAGACTACTACTATATTTAAGGGATATTTAATATATTCTAGTAGGCCGGATTAATAAATTAATAAGAAGTAATTTAAAATAACTAGTTCTACTATAGCTGGAACTAGTTAGGTTATTAATAATTTTATTAATTTTACCGTAAACCCTCTAGTTTAGGAGGCGGTAGAGGTTTAGTTATTTTATTACTTCGTATTATTCCTAACTAGGCTTCTTCTTTAGTATAGAATAAATTAAGAAATTTATCTAATAAGATACTAGGCTTAGGCGGATTAATAAAAGACTTAAAATTAGAGTTAATATAATCGTAGATTATAGATATTTATTAATATATACTAAGAATATCGGTGGCCCTAGTTAAATTAAATATTTTATTTATATATTATTTAAACGTTTTACTAGTATATATCTAAACGAATTTATATTTATTAAAACGAAATTTATATATAACTTCTAACGTTTTTATTTTAAATTATTTAATAAAATAACTTATTTATTTAGGGCTAGCGAAGGTACGTATTAATACCTTAATATTAATATTTAATTTATTCGAGAACTATTTAAAGACTACTTTTTTAAAATATAAAAATAAAAGTTTTTATACCTCCTCTTTATCGTATTATTTAATTATATTATTAATACGATTCTTAAAGTCGAAAATATTTTTATATATAATATATTTTTTTAAAATAAATAGGTTATCCTTCCTATCGCCTTTAGGGTCGAAGAATCTAATCTCTTCGAGTTTTAATTTATTCTAAACGCTTATTCTAGTACTACTACCGTTTTAACTAGTTAAGTTATTTATTTTTAATAAGTCTTAAAGTCTTATCGGGTCTTTCTTTATTCTAGTTACTAGCCTAATAATAAGAGCCTGAATTTCTAGCGATTCTATAAATTATATTATTTATTCGGAATCTATAATAGGTTATTTAAACTCGGGAGGAGTTATAATTTCTTTATTTTTAAATTCGTCCTCTAAAGATTACTCCTTTTATAAATATTAACGTAGTTTTTTAGTATCCCTTCGGAAGGTACCGATAAACGGTATTATAATTATCTTATTAATAACCTAGGGTAGTTATATAGTAGATTATTTAAACTTAATATACTTTAAAAGGTTATTATTAAATTATTTCACTTTCTAGCCCCTCTTTAATAGATATTAAAGAGGTATTTTAATAAAAGAATAAAGAGACTATATAATTATCTAGGTAACTACTCGTCTAATATTAAAAATAACTTTTACCTATTTTAGGATATATTTATTTAATAGTAGGAATTTTTATAAATAGAAAGTAAAATTAATTATAATAAAACTTAACTAAGTTTCTTCTAGAGTAATAATTAAAATAATAATTAATAATAAATATTAAAAGTAGTAATATTAGGCGAATAATAAAAGTAGTATTAAAAGACTAGTATTCTAGTATTCTTTTTTTATAGCGGAAGCGTAAGAGATATAGTTAGTAATATATTTACTAGGATAGATATTTACCTAATAAGTAATTTACTAAAATAAGTAATTATATTAATAAAAAGGAAATAAATAAAGAGACGTATTAAAAATTTTAAATTTAATATTTATTATAGATACTCTAAATGAAAAGGGTATTAAATAGGTTATTTTAATAATTTAATAAAGAGTTAAGAAATATTTATTTAAGATAGTAAGATACGGTACGGAAGCGTTAAATAAATATAATATAAATAAAACTCGCTATCGATACGGAGTAAGTCATTTTAAATATAGTAGTTAATAAAGAGTATATTAGTCGTTTTAGGGGTTATTTTACTATTTATAATTAATATAATCGTTCTTATTAATATAGAAGAGGTATAGTTCTACGTTAGTATTACTATTACTACTATTTAACACGGGGTTAATATAATAATAAATAGGATAAAAGATATTAATTATTCTATAGAGGATTTGGCTTTAATATATTAGAATCCTAGTATTACTCTAGTCCCGATAGAGCTAGCGGTAGGGTTTAGCCGGCCGTTTTAATAAATATTTATAATAATACTCCTACTAAAGTCTACCCCGTAATAATACTATTTTATTAATATCTACGAGTTTCTTAACCTTATTAACGCGAATACGGGAATTCATTATCTTATTAAATATCTTATTATAATTCTTATTTATATAACTATATATTTCTATATTACTAGGTCTAGTTAGGCTAGCGTACCTAGGCCCCGACTAAATATCTAGTTTATAAATATTATTACTAGAATATTATAGTTAGAATTCTATTTAAACTACGGTTCTATATAATTATTATTCAAATATTAAGTCTTTAATATAATTCCAACTATTCTTTTTCGTTAATAAATAAAGGAAGTTATATTAGAAAATAGTAGTAGTCTTATAATCGCGAAAGGCGGAGTATATTATAATATTTATTAATAGTAGTTTATAAAGAGAGAGCGTTATTAATAAAAGAGTCGATAGTAATTAATATATATTTATTAATCTCTAAGCCTCTATCCTAGCTAGACTAAATAAAATTATAAAAGATATAATACTAAAAGTAGGCTAGAAGGGCCTAGGTTTAGTATCCGCCTTAATATATTAATAAGATAATATTTAGAGCTAGACTATCCTAGGAGATAAAGATAATATAAATTAATAAAAACGACCTACTCTTTACCTCTAAAACTCCGATAAGGATAAATAAAATAAAGAAGGTTAAGGTCCTAACCGACGCGCTAAAGAACGAAGTACTAGATTAATATAGATATAAAGATATACTATCGAGCCTAGAAAATATAAAAACGAGTTTATTATTTATAATAATAAAGGTAATAACTTTATTTGAGTAATAAATAATATTAAACTTATTAAAAGCCTTAACGTAAACCTTAATTTATAGTATAATATAATTCGAAATATAATTAGTAATATAGTTATCCTTTCTTCCTAAAATAAGGAAGTAAATTAGGACTATACAGAGAGTAAATTAAAAGAAATCGATTTAGGAAAATAATTAAAACTCGTTATAACAAAATTATCAAATAAATAAATAGAGTATATTCGGATAAAAGATTTAAGAGATTAATATTAATAGAATATATAGGACCTCCGGAAGGAAATTTAAAAATTAAAAAAATAATTAAAAGAATATCCTCGTAGAGATAAAGAGACTAGATTTATAAAAAACTCCGACGAGGGTAATAATAATTTAAGAGCCGAATCTAGTAGTCGACGATATACTACTTTTAAATTAACTCGCTTATCGGCGCTCTCTAGTAATAATAAATAATAGCTAAAAATTCCTATCTTCTTCGGTATTTATAATAAAACTTAATAGGATAACTAGAAAATATACCTAAATTTAAAATTCCGTTAGAGTATAGTCCTATTCTTATAAGAAGAAGATAAGATAGACTATATCCGAGACTATTATAAAGTAACTATATTCGATATTATTAAAGTTTATACCTACCCTTCTTCTATAAATCCCTACTTTATAATAATGAAAATAATAGAAGAATTAAATAATATATTCGGCGAATACGACTAGATTAGAAAAATAGATATAGATCTTTATTATCCTTTATTTAATATAGGTATTAAGAGACGTAATAAAATATTTAATAAATTCTTCGCCCGTTTTTCTATAGTTATCGCCCCCTTATAGTTCTCGGATATTTATAAAATATCGAATTTAATACGATTATTAATAGAGTATCTAAAATTAAAGATAGTAAATAGAATTATATATACCTTATTCCGCGACTTCGTAAAATAACTTCGATAGTACGATATAGACTTAAAGTAAAATAATAAGATTACTAATTATATTACTAAAGTCGTTAGGGTTATTAACTCTACTATATATACCTTTAGGATTTTTATAATAGGAGGTTAAGATTCGATTAAAGTTCCTACCTTTATTTCTCTTAAGTAACGAGGTAGTAATAGTAGAACCGGCCGATAAAATAATAATTATAATAATAACTATATATTATTTAAAATATATCGTTATCTATAAAAGACGCAGGATCGCTTTAGATAGGAAAACCGTTACTTTAAATATCTAGAATAAAGATATCGATTAGGGGATAAAAACGCCCCCTATAAAAACTAAAAATTAAAAATTAAAAATTAAATAGTTATAAAGCTAGTCGTAGTAAAGTTAGAGTTTATTAATAAGGAAGTTAATAACTCCGATTTAGAAAATATTTAATCTCTAGCGAAGTCGCTACTAGAGATAAATATACTTAAATATATAATAAAATCGAATAAATAATAAAATAATAAACTAAAGACGCCGCTTTAATAATTATCTTACTATTTTTATATAATATCTTTAATAAACTTTAAGAAAGAAGATAATTAAACTTCCTAAAGAGTATTTATATTAAATAAAAATTAATAGAAACGAAGTATCTCGTTAATACCGGAGCCTCCGTAAAAGTCTTTATTAATACTAAATTTACGAAATATTAGAAACTCCTAATTATTCTACTAGTAAAATCTTATCGATTTAAGTTAGCCGATAATAAACTAGGCCTAACGATTATTTATATAACCTAAATAAAACTAGTTATTAATAATTATATTAAGAAGTATTAATACCTAGTTATAAACTTAAGTCGCTTCGATTTTATATTAAAGATATTATAGCTAGAATTATATAATCTCTATATCTCGTTTAAAGATAAGTTAATACTATTTAATTTAGACTATTATATATCGAATTATTTATAATATAATAAACCCGTCCTCGTATATAGTAACCCAAAATAATAAAGGAAACGAGTTATATATAAAGATAGAAAAGATATCGCCGAGATTTTAATATATATTTATATTAAAATAGTTAAAAGAGAAGAAAACTAAGCCTTAACTATATAATTTAAAGACTTTAAATAATTAATATATAAAGAATATACTAAAGAGTTAGGGTTTATTATTAATATAGTAACTATATTACTCGAAGACTATAAACGGTTCTTTAAAAAGATAAAAAAAAATTCCGCTATAATTATAGAATTAAAACGAAAAGTATCTAAAAAGTATTATAGATAAATAGAGGTCTAGAACTTTATAGAAGTAAATAAACTACCCTCTTATAAAATAATTAATTATAAAATTTAATTATAAAAGGGAGTTATTCCGCTAGCTAAAAAAGCCTATAAAATATCTCGAGACTAAACCGCCGTAGTTAAAGAATACGTAGATGAAATATTAAGTAAGGGTTATATTAGAAAGAGTATTTTACTTTATATTATATTAGTATTAATCGTTAAGAAACCTAACGGAGGACTATATATATATATCGACTATCGGGCTCTAAACGCCTTCATTATTAAAAATAAAAATACTCTATTATTAATTAAAGAGACTTTAACTAAACTATATACTATTAGGATTTATAATAAATTCGATATTATTATAATCTTTAATAAAATTCGAATAAAAGAGGGAGATAAAGAGAAAACTATTTTCTTTACTCGATACGGCCTATTTAAATATATAGTAATACCGTTCGGACTCTATAATACGCCGAGTATATTCTAAATATTTATTAATAACGTCCTCCGAGAATGTCTTAATATATTTTATTTAGTTTATTTTAATAATATCTTTATCTATAATAATACTAAGGCCGACTATATCGAATATATTAGAAAAATCTTAGATAAACTCTATAAAGTAGGGCTTTACCTAAATATTAATAAATATAATTTCTACGTCACGGAAGTAAAATACTTAAGGTTAATTATTATTATAAAAGAATTAAAAATAGACTTAAAGAAAATTAAAATTATCTTATAATAAAAGACTCCTAGGTATATTAAAAACGTAGTATAAATATTCCTAGAATTCGCGAACTTCTATAGAAGATTCGTTAACGACTATTTTAAAATAATAGTATTATTATCGAATTTAATATATATAGCCGAGAAAAAGGATTTTATATATTTTTAAATATTAGATAGTATTGAATAATATTGGAATCTGGGTAGAATCTGGGTAGAATCTCTACTATAGTCTAACTTAGTTAGGCTTAGCGTTATTTAGTAAGCTAGCCTTATATACTAAATATATAATAACAGTAACACTATAGATAATAATAAACTATTCAACCTCTATTACTATTTATAATTAGATATATATTCTAAAGGGTTATAAGCCCGGGTTTAGTATTCGCTACCCCTTAGTAAACACGTTTAAAGAAGTAGTTAAATCGCGTATATAACGATCTTAATAGTACCCCTGGATCTACCCTTAGATCTAGTTTATATAGTAGTAATTAATAGCTATAACGGATTACCTAGAGTTTAAGATTAAGAAGTTAAGTGGGCCGAAGAATTAGCCTAAATTCAAGCGTAAAATAATAGGTAAATACGTCCTCGATAACGTTAATTAAATAATATTAGGTAAAGAGCTTCGACCTATTATTTTTATAAAACTAGAAATAGAAGGACCCCTTATTAAAGAGGAAAAGGAGGACTATAAAAAAGAGTTAATAGTATAGTAAAAGGAGGTTAAAGCCTAGGATAGAAAGAATATTAAGGTAATAATTAAGATAATATTCTATATTAAAGAAGGCCCATAGAGGTATATAGAAGGTATCGAGATAATTACTAATTAATAGGCTATATTTATGAAGTTATATAACGAGAGTAATCTAGGTACTAGGGATAAAGTAATATTTAAAATCTTAAGAACCGACTCTTTAAAATACGCTATTATCGAGGTTTATACCTTAGAAATTAAGGTAGTAAACCAAACCTTATTTAAAATAGGACTAATAATACCTAAGTAGATATTTAATACCTTCTTTCGTATAGGTCTAGAGGAGAGTCTAGCTCCTCTATTATTCACTATAATTTAGGGTACTAAAGGGAAGTAAGAACCTAGTATTAACGATATAACCGCTACTATCGGTTAATATAATCGGATGATTAGGGATAAGGAAGAAAATCAATATACTTTTATAATTAGATTTAGTAAATAGGATAAACCTAGTAAAGGGAAGCCTCCTACTATACCTCCTATTATTAATAATAGTAAAAAGGATAAAAAGAAGGATAGGTATATTTATTATAACTATACTAGTTATAAGAAGAATAAGTGCTACTTCCTTAACCCTATATAACGCCCTAAAGATTAGAAATTATCCGCTAGTAAAGAACCCCTTATAAAAGAGAATTTAAAGAAGTCGAATAAGGCTATAATTTAAAATTAAGATAAAGATGATTTTATATTAATTAAATTATTTACGGCCAAGTAGAAATCCATTAATACCGATATAATATATAATGTTAAAGAGGACGTAGTCTATATGGACACCGCCTTTAATATATATATACTATAGGATAGAACCAAATTTATATCCTATAAGCCGTATAACGATTCCCTTAGTAGGATTAATAGTTAATATCTTCGTATAAAAGGCACAGGATCTATACGCTATCCGATAATTATCGATAATAAACTAGATTAAATTATCCTTACTAATATATATTATATACCTAGAATGGACTATAACTTACTCTTAGTCGCCACTCTCGAATAAAAGGGATATTCTACTACTATAGTAAATAGTAGATTTGATATTATAAATTCTGGTAAAGAGAAGGTACTATTAAGAACGTATATTAATACTAGCTATTTACTAGATTTAAAGTATTCGAAAATATTATATACTTTAAAATCGTTATATAATTACCCGGTAAATTATTATTCTTAGGATAAATAATACTAGCGTCTAGTACACTTAAATATATAGGATATAAAGAAGCTAGCGACTATAAATAAGAGAATTAATATTAACGAAATAAATCGTCTTTAAAAATTAATTCCAGATTATAAGTTATATGAACTATATATAATAGAGAAATAGATTAAGGAACTATCTCGTTAGCCTCGTCGCTAGAACCCTAATAAACGGGAAATAGTAAAGGGTATATTTATATACTCTAATCTCGTAGGGGGAGGACTAATTAAATAAACTCTTAAAGAACACTCCTATACTAAGTCCTTTATGAATAACGCTACCGATATAACGTTTATAACGATACTAAAGAGAAAATCCGACGCACTAGTTACTACTAAGAATTATTTAAACTAGATATTAATTTAAGGTTATCCGGTGAAGCGACTAAACACCGATAATAAGATTATTTATATTAATTATAAGGTTTAGAACTTCCTAAAAGAACGTAGGATTTAATAGGAGCTATCTACTCCTTATAATCCAAATTAAAACCCGGTTACTAAACGTACTTTTCGTACCCTATTCGGGAGAGTAAGAAGTATTCTAAATAATACCGGATTATTTTAATTCATATAGGGCGAAGCCCTAAATTTTATAATTTATTATAAAAACCGCTCTCCTATTAAGGTACTTAATGGAATAACCCTATTTAAGGCCTAATATGAATTCAAACCCCGACTCGATTATATATATACTTTCGGCTGCGTTACCTATATATATAATACGGATCCGGTACTTAGGAAGCTGGATAATAAAAGTAAGAAATATAAATTCCTTGGTTATAAAGGATTAAATTAATACCGTCTATAGGACCCTAAGAAGAGGTAAGTCTTTCGCGCCTTATAGGTAAGATTTAACGATACTATTATTAATAAAGAATTAGAGGGTAAGACGTATAATAACGCTTAGGATTTCTTTTCTAAGGATACCGTTAATAATAATTTAATTTTAGTATAATTTATAAGCGAGGATAATTTTACCGGTAAGACTACTATTAATAGCCCTATGATTATACCGGTACTTAACGAGGCTGAAGTACCTTTCTAAAAAACTAAAATATAGTTAATTCCTAAAGTAGAAATATTAGACGATAATTCTAAAGAACTAGTTCCGCAGCCAAAAGCTAGCAGGAACCGGGATAGGGTTAACTATTACGAACTCTATAATACTAAATAATATACTAAACGCGGATTTATATTAAGAGCTAGTAAAGTTAAGCTAGATAATATTCTTATCGTCCCGTTAATTATATAAGAAATACTAAATGGACCCGATAAAGAGAAATAGTATATAGTATTTACCGAAGAGTTAAATAATCTTATAAGTAGTAGGGTTTAGGATCTCGTTCCGGTACCGCCCGGTAAGAAAGTACTACTAGAAAAGTAGGTGTTAATAATTAAACTAGATTTAATAGGAGTACCTAATTAGTATAAGGCCCGTTAGGTTACTAAGGGATTCAAGTAAATCGAGGGTCTTAATTACTATAAAATCTTCTTATTAATAGTAAAGTCTTTAAGCTAGCGGATACTACTAGTATTAGGGGCAAAATACGACTAGGAAATAAAATATTTAAACGTGGTTTTAGTATTCCTAGAAACACTACTATAAGAGGAGGTTTATATCGAACAACCGTATAGATATATTAATAGGGATCGTAACATTACCTACCTACTAAGGTATATTTTATATGACCTTAAATAATTACCTCGCGAATAGTATAATACTCTTCGTACCTTCTTCTAGGTGAATGGATATAAGCGTCTCGATAAAGACTATTCAGTATTTATTCATAAAAATGGAATAATAGTAGTTATTTATATCGATAATATTCTTATTCTTATACCTACTAAATCCGGTACTAATTTATTAAAGTAATAACTAGATAAACGCTTTAGAATAAAGTATTTAGGTGAAATCTCATAGTATCTAGGTATAAAGATTATTCGCGATCGTCCTAATTGTACTATTTATATTAACTAGGCTAGCTTTACTAGGTAATTACTCGAGTAAATTAATATACTTAAGTACTACCCGACGGTAACTCTTATAAACCAGGGTAACGATATATAAAAGGCTCCCGACGGTTATAAAGCCGATAAGGAAGAGACTAAAGTATATAGATCCTTAATAGGAGTACTATAATGGTTAGTAACTATAACTAGGCCCGATCTAGTATTTACTATTAATAAATACGGTCGTTATACTATAAACCCTACTAGTATTCATTTTAATACTATGAAGCGAATTTATAAATATTTGGCTAGTACTATAAACCTAGGATTATACTATAGGCCGAATATTCATAACGCTAGTCCTAACCCTAAAAGTAAATTAGTACTCTAGATTAATAACTCATAGACCGACTATAAAGATACTAGTCGTGTTATATTAGGCTATATATCACAGCTATAGAATAGACCTATTATTTAATTATCTAAATAGTAAACCCTATATACCCTATCGATAGCTAAAGCTAAGTATATAGCTTAAGCTAATACTACTAAAGAGTTATTATTCCTTAACCTACTCTTTAAGGAGTTAGGATACGATAACGGTGACCTTAACTTTATTCGCCTTAATACTAATAACTAGTTAATTATTAAGATAGCGTTAAACCCGGTGAACCACTCGCGTACCAAGTATATTCGGAACTACTACTATTTTATGAGGCAATTAGTGTCGGAAACGTATAAATTAAAAATCATCTATATTAATATATCGGTTATAGTTATTAATTATATAACGAAGCCGGTAGGCCCTAATAAATTCGCCTATTTACCGGCCATACTAGGACTAGCTATAGAGGGTATTATCTAATAGACTAGTGCTGTTATTAATATATAACGTCGTCGCTTCTAAATAGGAGTATTGGAATCTGGGTAGAATCTAGGCAGAATCTCCACTACAGTCTAACTTAGTTAGGCTTAGCGTTATTTAGTAAACCAGCCTTACGCACCAAGTATATAATAATAGCAACACTATAGATAATAATAAACTATTCAACCTCCACTACTATCTATAATTAGACGTGTATTCCAAAGAATAAAAGGCTTTCGATACTTTTAAAATAATATTTATATTAACTCCGATTTTAGCTCACTTCGACTTTAATAAAGAAATATAATTAAAAACCGATATATCCGACTATATAGTAATTATAGTATTATTATAAAAGGATATTAAAAGTATATTAAAACTAGTAGTTTTTATATCTAAAAAGATATCTCCTTAAGAATATAATTACGAAATATATAATAAAGAGTTACTAGTTATTATTAGATTCTTCGAGGAATAATATTCTAAACTAGTAGATATATTCATTAAAGATCCTATTAAAGTAATAACGGATTATAAGAACTTAAAGTACTTTATAATTATAAAATAATTTAACCGGCGATAAATTAAATAGATAGAATTCCTATTAAAATTTAACTTCCGTATTATATATTAACCTAGTTATTAGAGGATAAAGCCCGATAACTTTACCTATAGGGTAGGTGATTTACTAGAGATTAATAATAATAATAAAAATAAGTTTTAATATTAGATCTTATTTAAATATAGATATTTAAATTAGGGAGTTTATTAAATAATCTCCCTCGCCCCTTTACTCTTTAATAAATCTAAATAGGATATATAATATCTAGTAGTATTAATCTATAATTTAAATAAATAGAGTAGTAGTATCGATAGTAACGAATTATTATCGGGGACTTTAAATAAATTAAAAATTAAAATTAAAAACCCCGTTATTAAATTAGATATTATATAGTAAATAAAAGATACTTATAGGGGCGATAATATAACTTAATATATTATAAACGTAAAATAGTCTAATTTAAAGACCGTACCTCAAGATTTAATAAAAAATAGAATTAAATTAGAGCTAGGCGATTATGAGGTTCTTAATAAAATATTATATATAAATAAAAGACTCTACGTACTAGATAACCCCGAACTCCGTATTAATATTATTAAATATATTTATAAAAGTCCCCCTAGTGGGTATAAAGAACGTATAATAATATACGACCGTACTAGCCGTTATTACTATTAACCGCGAATAATTAATAGCGTAGCGCGATATATTAGGAGTTATCACGTTTATAAAAGAATTAAATTATACCGAGATAGTAAATAAGATTTATTAAAGTTATTACTTATACTAGATTAATACTTCTAGGATATTTTAGTAGATTTTATTATATCTTTACCGATCTACTCTCGCTATAAACGGGTATATAAATATATTATAATAATCGTTAATAGACTATTAAAGAAAAAGAAATTTATTTTTTTAAATTCTATAGAAGTCGAAGTTATAGTATAAATGTTTATCGAATAAATCTAGCGAGAAGAAGGATACCCTACTATAATTATATTAAATAGAGGATCCTAGTTTACGATATATTTCTAATAAAAATTATATTAAAGAATAGGTATTAAATTTAAACTATTAATTATATTCTACCCCGAGACGAATGAATAAATAGAGAGTATAAATACCGCGCTAAAGTAGTACCTCCGCGCCTATATTAGTTATAACTAGGATAACTAGATTAATTTCTTACTACTAGTTACATTTAAAGCGAACTTTAATAAAAATACTTTATTGGATATCGCCTCGTTTTTTATAACGAAGGGTTACCTACCTCGTTTAGGAATTAAATTATTAATTTTATAAAACGCGGAAACCTCTTAACGGATAAAAAGAGAAATAAAGTCTATTAATAAATTCGTCGAGAAAATAGATTAATTAAAACATTATTTACGGGAATAATTTAAATAGTTTTAAATACTATAAATAGAGTAGGTAAATAGAAACTACCGCCTAATACCGGAATTCAAGGAAGGGGATATAGTAATATTTAATAATAAAAATATTAAAATAACCCGACCGAATAAGTCTTTAGATTTTAAAAATCTAAGTTTATTTAAAATCGTTCGCGGAATTAATAATACGATATACGAATTAGATTTATTAAAATCGATAAATAACGTCTTCCCCGTATTCTATTTATGGCTTTTATATATAAATTAAAATAACCTCTTTCCTAGTTAAACCGAACTACTACCGTCTCTAGTATATATAAATAATAAGAGAAGCGATTATAAAATAGAAGAAATTATCGACGTTAAAATAAATAAAAAAAGAAAGAACTCTTTAATAGAGAAAAAAGAATACCTTGTATATAAAATTAAATACCGAGGGTAGGATAATATATTTAAATAATAATTATATTAGGACGTAGCGGGCTACCCTAATAATTTCTAATTTTTATTATTAATATACGAATAAACTAGGGCTTTATATATTATTTAAAATACTAGGCGACTAGGAATTACTATTAACTTTATTATTATTAAATTAACCTTATTATATTAAGATAAAAGTATTTACTAGGATAGATATTATTATTAATAAATCTAATATACTTAACTAAAGAGGCGGATTTACGTAATAATTATAATACTGTTATTTACGTCTTTAACGACGATTAAGAAGGGCTAGCGCCGATACTAGCGTATATTTTTTTCGAAAATATATATAATTAACGGGAATCGGTCGTAGGAGCTCCCGTTTAGGGAGGGGGGTAATATTATAATTCTTATTTATATAACTATATATTTCTATATTATTAGGCCTAGTTAGGTTAGCGTACCTAGGCCCCGACTAAATATCTAATTTATAAATACTATTACTAGAATACTATAGTTAGAATTCTATTTAAATTACGGTTTTATATAATTATTTATAAAGTAGTAGTACGTTATATACGCCTACGCCCCGTTAAAGGCGCTAGTACGTTATATATACCTACGCTCCGCTACCTTTATAATATTATTATTTATCGATACGGGGTTCTAGCCTTAATATCGCGGGGTTTGAATTCTTAATAATCCTATATCGAGTTAATATTCCCCCGTTTTATTAGAATCCTTAGAGATTAATTTTATTATTAAATTTAGGATTTAAAAACTACCTAGTACTAAACCCCGTAATTATTTTATATTTTTTATATTATTACTAAGCCGCTAGCTCTACGTTAACGATTTTAAATATTATAGTTTTAATCTTTTAAATCTTTCTAAAGAAAAAATTTATTATTATTATAATATCGGGTTTAACCTCGGGACGTCTAGAAGAATTTAATAATAATAATATTAATTAGGCCCCCTTTAATAACCCCCGCTATAAAGATAATAACGAATTCGAAGGTATTACTACCCCCGAAGAGACTTTAAATATATAGTTTAAAATTATTAAAGAAGAAAACCGTCGCCTTAAATAATAATAAAAATTAAGGGTATTATAAATTATAAATTAAAAACTATATAATCCTATTATTTCTATATTTATTAATAGAGTATTAGCGGAATTTACTATTTATAATAAAGGTCCTTTAATTATTATATTTATTAAAGAAATAATAATAAGTTTAATTATATTTAATAAGGATATTTTTATTAAGGCGAAAATACTACGCCTTAATAAAATATATTCTTATAAGAGTATAAACGAAGGTAAATATTTACGCTAGTTCCGCGACGTAAATATTAAATTTCTAATTAATCCTAAGTATTTTACTACCGATTATTTAAGAATTATATATTATATAGACTCGTTAGAGGGTAACCCTTTAATATAGTAGTATAAATACTATAATTTATATAGTTTAATTAGTATTACGTTTAGCTTTTTTAAGAAGTTTCTTTTTAATTTAATAATAGATTTAATTAACCGCCGTCTCTTTATTTATAAGAAGTAAAAGGAAGTTAAATAATAGTTTTATTAAAAAGTATCGTTATTTAAGGCCTATTTTAAAGAAATAAAGACCTAATTACTTTTATTTTCGGAGGAGTATAAAATAAATTTCTTTTTAATTAAATTTAAATTTAAATTTAAAAATAAGATTCTTAATACTAGTAGTATATTTATTTAAAGGGAAGAAATTCTTATCTAGACTATTATATAAGAAAAGAATCTAAAGTATATATAGTTAATAGGCGGTTTTAATTCTAATTCGGGTTCCTAGTTAAAAAACCTTAATAAAGAAAAATCTATAATAAACCGAATTATTAAATTTAATACCGGCGATAATATTAAATAAACGTATTTAAAAAAGAAGGGTAATAAATATAAAATTAATATTATTAATTCTTTGTACGATAAGATTATCTATTATTATTATAGAGTAAAAGGTTATATTAAGCCTAAATATCCCAATATAAATAAACTAGTTATAAACGTCGGCGCGGTATCGGTAAAAAATAATTAAGTTTAATTTACGCCTCGGAAAAAAAATAAGAAAAACGATTAATAAAAGTATACTCTTTTATTCTTTCTAAAGATTAAATTACCCTTTAAAATAAAATTAAATAACTTATTACCTTAATTAACTCTAAAGCGTAGATTAATTTAATTTTATAATAATTCGTTATTAAAAATAATTTAGAACTTTATAATACTACCTTATTATTAACTAAAGTAATTAACGGGTAAAGTATATATTATTATAGCGCGTATTAATTAAATTATTAAATAATCGATAGTTAAAGTTAAGGGCGTAAATATAATACTTTATTCTATACTATAAATTTTAAAAATTTAGACATTATTCTAGGTATATTTAAATTACGTTAATTAAAGATATTAATTAATTCTAAGACGGACTAATAGCGGTTTAAGATTAATTCTAATAATTTATAAATTAAGGAACCGGCTAAGTTCACTAATAATTTTAAAAATAAACCGAATATATTCGCGGTCGTATATATTATAATAATATAAAGCGAATAGGAAGAACTTCTTAACCTAAAGATTCTTAAGGAACTTATAAAGTTTTATAATATTTTTTTTAATAAAAAGGCGAGTACCCTACCTACTTTTAAATAAAAGAATTATATTATTAAAATAAAGATTAATAAAGAATCGCTTTATAAACCTCTTTATAATTTATTTTAAATTAAATTATCGGAGCTACGGCGCTATTCAAAATCCTTATTTTATAAAAGCTAGATCCGTTATTTAATATTTTTAACCGGAGTACTTATTCTTTTTATATTTAAAAAGAATAATAAATTACGTCTTTATATAAATTACCGGGGCTTAAATATAATAATAATTAAAAATCAATACCCGCTACATCTATAAAAGTGCAAGCGACTCTGAGAATCCTGGTTTACTCGGAGCGCTTAGGCCCGCTCGCGAGCGCTAAAATAGCTTAGAGCTAGGTAAGAATTCTCAGGCCCGCTCAGGCCCGCTCAGGCTCGCTCAGGCTCGCTCAGGATTATTTAGGATTCTTAATACCGGCTTAATATTCTCAGGGCCGCTCAGGGCCGCTCAGGGCCGCTCAGGATTATTTATTTACATGGCCATTACT
>JAABUK010003276.1_pt1 | contig 27651 bp, 31 predicted proteins | sample 5559141 | NCBI WGS metagenome assembly JAABUK01 (sample SAMN10711869, study PRJNA513367) | rock metagenome | isolation source: Antarctica rocks | place: Antarctica: Victoria Land, Pudding Butte nord | collected 2016-01-03
CATCGCCAAGGTCACCGACCACCTCGCCGGCCGGGGCGTGCGGATCGACCGCTAGGCCGGCGCCGGCTCAGCTCGAGCCGCGGGCCGCCCGCCGAACAGCGCCACCTCGCCGGCAGTGAGCAGCAGGAGCAGCGTCGTACCCGTACCGCCGAGCGTCTGGTCCGACGTCACGATCGTGGCCAGCGCGCCCAGCAGGGAAAGCCGCCACCAGACCGGCGTGTTGGAGCGGAACCCGCGCCAGAGCAGCAGCCCGAAGCCGAGCAGCAGCGCCAGCACCCCGAGCACACCGCCCCGCCGCAGCTCGGCCACGCCGGCGTTGTCCGGCGTGAGCTTCGGTTGACCCTTGACCGACGCCGCCTGCCGCAGCAGATAGCCCCGGGTGTTGTCGGTGTTGCCGAACGCCTTCTCCAGAACCGAGTCGTGCTGCCAGTCGCGGAGCATCGCCGACCAGTTCTCGGTACGCCCGCTGGACACGCTCTTGCTGCTCAAGTCGTCCTGAGCCGTGGACGCGTCGCCGGATGCTGAAGTGGTGACCGGGCCGTAGCGCTGGGCCAGCAGAAAGCCCCGGCCGCCGGCTGCGACGAAGACCGCCGCGACCAGCGCCAGCGGCAGCAGTGCCGACACCACGGCCACCACGCCACGCCGCGAGGCGAACGAGCCGCGGCCGTGCCGCAGGCGCACGACCGTCCAGCCGAGGCCGGCGACGAACGCGGCGAGGACGCCGGTGCGGGAGTTGGTCTCGTAGAGCAGCAGCGTGGTGGCGACGAGCGCTCCCAAGCGCTGCCAGGTGGCCAGTCGGCTGTCCGGCGCGATCCGCAGGGAGACGATCAGCGCCGCCAGCGCCATGCCGTTGGGATGCAGGACGGCCAGCGGGCCGCCCCAGAACCGGCCGTTGAAGCGGTATCCCCACGGCCCGGGCGGCGCGTAGTGGCTCAACGAGAAGAAGTTGCCGGACCCGGTGGCCACGATAAACGCCAGCCCGACCAGCAGGCCGGCGGCCAGACCAAGCGCGAGGTCGCCGGATCCGCGCTGATGACCGCGGACGAACATCAGGACCGTGAGCACCGCGATGCCGGCATAGACCAGCCGCTGGACGCCAACCGTGGGAGCCAGGATCAGGGCACTGACCGCGCCGAGCAGCCAAACCGCGATGCCCAGCCACGCCGACCCCAGGCGCGGCAGGAGCGGAAGCGAGCGCAGCCAAGGGAAGGTCCACGCGGCGAACACGACCACCTGCACGCCGAGGACCGCGAAGGTATAGCCGGGCTGGTTGGTGTGGCTCCAGGCCATCACCGCCGCAGCCAGGCTTAGCAGGCCGACGACGACACCTTCCGCGGCGAATCCGGGCAGCGACAGCGCAAGCAGCACCATGCCGCCGGCCACCAGCAGCGCCAGGGTGGTTGTGACGCCGGTGCCGAATCCGGCTACCGAGCCGTGCAGGGCGTCGAACGCGCCGCCGGCGAGGGCCGCGACGACGGCGACAGGCACCCCCACACGCAGCAGGCGTCCGGGCGCGGCCGGCTCCGACGCCACTGCGGCGCCCACCGGCTTGCGCTCGCTGAGCAGTCGCACGCCACCTCTCCCGTCGGGTCGCCCACCAGCCAGGACGGCGGCTCGGCCTCCGATTGTGGCACGGGAAGATCGCCGTTCGGCCTACCCGATGACGCCGGCATAGATCTCGAGCAGCTCCGCCATCACCACCGCGGGTGAGAACGTCCGCTCGTAGCGCCGGCGGGCCGCGGCGGCGTGCTCCGGGCCGCCGGCAGAGGCCGTGGCGAGCGCCTTGCTCAGCGCATCGACATCGGGCCGGCACAACCAGCCGCCGTCCGCGCCGACGAGGTAAGGCAGACCGCCTCGGTCGGTCGCCAGCAGCGGCCGGGCGTTGGCGAGCGACTCCACGGCGACCATCGGGCATACCTCGTCCCAGACCGACGGGATGACGGTGACCGCGCTGGAGCGCATCACCGCGTCGCGGACGGCAGGACTCACCGCGCCCAGCACCTCGATGTCGGCGCGCTCGGTCGCCGCCGACCGGACCAGCGGCAGCAGCGGCCCGTCGCCGGCGATCCGCAGCGGACCCAAGCTGCCGGGCGGGTGCCGGCGCCAGGCGGCCAGCAGCAGCGGAAGCCCCTTCTCCTCAGCCAGCCGGCCGACATAGGCAAAACCGGTGCCGCGCTGGTCGTGCCGCCCCGGGTCGGCGACGCAATTCGGCTTGACGGTGATCGACTGGGAAATGCCGGCGGTGCGCAGGTGGTCGGCCAGCGCCGGCGTAAGCGCGATATAGCGGTCGACGCTGCGCCAGGTGCCGCGGTGCAGCGCCAGCGACGCGGCCATCGGCACGCTCTGCAACCGCGAGCCGCGATAGCAGCCGTGCCGGACCGCCGGCGTGGGAAAACGCCGGCCCAGGCACTCGTGGCAGTCGTGCTCGTCGCGGAAGTACGTCCCCTTCACGCACACGTGGCGGTAGTTGTGCACCGTCTGCACGACCGGCACGCCGGCACGATGCGCGGCGCCGATGACCGCCGGCGAGATCAGCGGGTAGGGGTTGTGCAGGTGCAGTACGTCAGGCCGGGTCCGCCGCAGCAGCGCAGCGATGTCCGCCACGCCCGAGCGGGAGTAGATCGGCCCAACCGGTAGCAGGGCCTTGCCGGCCGGCGAGAGCTGCGCCAGCTGGTCGGAACTCGGCAGGTACGGCACGACCTCCACGCCGGCCTCACGCAGCAGCCCGATCTCGGTGTCGACGACGACGTTCTCCCCCGACGGCGCGGTCGAGGCGTAGCGGTTGTGTGCGACCAGCACCTTCACGCCCGGAGCCTAGTGGCGCCGGGCCGCCTACGCTGGACCGATGAACGAGCTGCCGCGCGACGCCAAGATCTATGTCGCCGGCCACGGCGGGCTGGTCGGCTCGGCGGTCTGGCGACACCTCGAGGAGCGCGGTCACACCGGGCTCGTCGGCCGGCGCTCGGCCGAGCTGGACCTGCGCGAGCGCGCCACCGTCGACGACTTCTTCGACGCCGAGCGCCCCGACGTGGTGATCCTGGCCGCCGCCCGGGTCGGCGGGATTCTGGCCAACTCCACCTATCCGGCCGACTTCCTCTCCGACAACCTGCGGATCCAGGTCAACGTCCTCGACGCTGCGGCCCGGGTCGGCGTGCCACGCCTACTCTTCCTGGGCTCCTCCTGCATCTACCCCAAGCTTGCGCCGCAGCCGATCTCGGAGGACTCGCTGCTGACCGGGCCGCTGGAGCCGACCAACGATGCGTACGCGATCGCCAAGATCGCCGGCGTCCTGCACGTCCAGGCGCTGCGCCGGCAGTACGGCCGGCACTACATCTCTGCGATGCCCACCAACCTGTACGGCCCTGGGGACAACTTCGACCGGCAAGGATCGCACCTGCTGCCGGCGCTGATCCGACGCTTTCACGAGGCCAAGGTGGAAGGCCGCGCGGCCGAGCCGCTATGGGGGACCGGCACGCCTCGGCGCGAGCTGCTGCACGTCGACGACCTGGCCCGGGCGGCGGTGCTGCTGCTGGAGCGCTATGACGACCCCGCGCCGATCAATGTAGGGACCGGCGAGGACCTTTCCATCCGCGAGCTTGCCGAGCTGGTGGCCGGCGTAGTGGGTTACGACGGGCCGATTACCCAAGATCCCAGCCGGCCTGACGGCACGCCGCGCAAGGTGCTCGAAGTGTCGCGGATGCGCGCGCTCGGGTGGCAGCCGGAGGTCGGCTTGGCCGACGGCATCGCGCAGACCTACCGGTGGTATCTGGAGCAACCCGCCAACGCGCTCAGCGGGTCTGCAGCCGCCGGTCGGTGAGCTCGCGGCGGTCGGTCAAGTCGGTGGGCGGCCCGGTTGGGGCAGGGGTGGGCCGCTGCACCGGCCGGCGGCTCAAGGCCTCCCGCCGCCGGTCGGTCAGCGTCCCGTAGACGAACCGGGAGCTGCCGACGAGGTATCGCCGCCAGAGCCGCCGCGGCTCACTCCCCAGGCGGAACGCCCACTCCAGCCCCGCCCGTTGCATCCACGTGGGGGCGGTCGGCTTCGTGCCGGCGTGGAAGTCGAAGGCCGCCCCGACCGGCACCAGCGTGGTCTGCAGCCGGTCCCGGTAGTTGCGGCAGAAACGGTCCTGGCGCGGCGTGCCGAGGCCAACCCAGACGATGTCGGGCCGAGCGGCTTCGATACGCCGGGCGAGCTCGGCGGCCTGCCGGCCGGTCAGGTCACCAAACGGCGGGGATTCCACGCCGACCAGGTTGATGCCGGGGTGGGACGCTCGGAGGTTGGTGGCGAGCTTGCGCACCGTGCTGGGGCTGCTGCCATACAAATAGTGCTTCATGCCCGCCGGCAGGCCGGCCTCGATGGTGTCGAGCATCAGCTGCGGGCCGCGTACGTCGGTCATGGGGTGCCCGCGTCGCCGGCCGACCTGGGCGACGTAGTGACCGTCGGCGATGTTGAGGTCTCCGGCCTCCAGGACCTGACGGAAGCGGGGAAAGCGCAGGGCGAGGCTGAGGGTGTAGGCGTTGCACAGGTGCACCGCCCGCGGGGTGCCGTAGCGCGACGATGCGAGCGCTTGCGCGGCCTCCGCGCGGCCGATGGCGGCGACGGTGACGCCGCACGATCGGAAACTTTCAACCGGGCGCACCGGCACTGGCCGGAAGTCCAGGCTGACCATGAGTGACACCTACCCGGAAGTTGTGCCGCTCTTGGTGCCCCGACCTACCATGCGACGTGTCGGCTGGGCCGCTGGCGAGATGAGCGTAGCAAGGTTCCGGGCCGGCCCGCCGCCACCCGGCCGCGCCGTGCCGGCGCGTTGCCGCCCGAGATCCACTGAACCGACGTGTCGGCGAGCATGCCGCCGCGCCAGCACGACCTGCGGCCGATCAGGGGACATCTTCGCTAGCCTGAGCGTTCGCCTTTTCGGTCCGCCAGGTCGGACGCACGGACCGGCGAGTCTCTTATCCGACAGCAGTTCCCCCTGAACAGCCAGGAGCCGCATTGAGCTCGACGAGATCGACGACGGTCGTGCCCGGAGGTCCGCGAGGGATACCTTCGGCGACCCGGGCGCCGCGCCGGCGCCGGCTGCGCCGGGTCGCCATGATCGTGGCGCTCCTGCTGATCGCCCTGGTCGCCGGCGTGGTCTTCACAGTGCTGCGCGAGGTGCAGCACATCAACGCCAACATCGCGCGGACCGACCCGTTCAGCGGGCTGACCGGGCGACCGTCGCCGGGCGCCAAGGGTGCGGAGAACTTTCTGCTGGTCGGCTCGGACTCCCGCGACGGCTCGCTGCCGGCCAACTCCAGCCCGCTGGAGGTTGCCAAGACCGGCGGCCAGCGGTCGGACACGCTGATCCTGCTGCACCTCGACAGGGCCCACCAGCATGCCTATCTCATCTCGATCCCCCGGGACTCCTACGTCGTGGTGCCGGCCGGCGGCCCCTGGGACGGTGGGCGTAACAAGATCAACTCTGCCTTCGCCTATGGCGGCGCGAAGCTGACCGTACGCACGACCGAGGGCTTCACCGGCGTACGCCTCGACCACATCGTCCTGATCAACTTCGCCGGCTTCCAGAAGATGACCGACGCCCTCGGCGGGGTGGACGTGCGTGTCGACCGGACCGTCTACGACCCGCGCTCATTGCGCACCTTCCGGGCCGGCGTGAACTACCTCAACGGCGCAGCGGCGCTGGACTACGTCCGGCAGCGCTACAACCTGCCCCGCGGCGACTTCGACCGTGAGCAGCGGCAGCAGCAGTTCCTTCGGGTGCTGCTGCAGAAGGCGACCGACACCGGCACGTTGGCCAACCCCAAGAAGCTGACCGGCTTCCTCGATGCGGCGAGCCGGTCGATCATCGTCGACAACGACCTGTCGGTCAGCAAGACGGCGGTCGCCTTCCGCCGCCTCCGAGCCGACAAGCTCACCTTTGTCACTACTCCCAACGTGGGTTCACAGAACGTGCCTGGCGCCGGCAGCGTCGTCCGGATCGACCACGACAAGGCGCTGGCGCTGTTCGAGGCGGTGCGCAACGACACGATGGTGGACTGGTTGCGCGCCAACCCGGCCAACGACGTCACCTCGGGCGCTTGACGAGCCGGCCCACCTTGTCCCGGCCTGAATTGAGTCGATACGCTCTGTAATCAGCCCGCCGGGGCATTGCCCGCCGTAGACTCCGCCTCAGAAGGCCGGCGCCGCTGTGCTGCGCCGCGCATGGCATGGGAGGGCTCGTGACCAGGCCGGTGACTCCGACGCAGCCCGCCCTGGCGGCGCCGGCTGGCCCGGTCAGCCCGGTCCCCCGGCTTCCTGAGCCCGAGGCGGACTCCTCCGACGACGATCCGTCGACCGAGATCGACGCCCCCCCGCTTCGCCGCCACGACGACCCGCCGCTGCGCGCCGACGAGGCGGGCCTGCCCCAGCAGTGGTCGGCCGCCACCTTGGCGAAACCCACGCCGGCCAACGTCCGCCGGCGCTCCTCCGACGAGTGGGCCCGGCCGTACCGGCTGGCGCTGATCGGGCTCGACGTAGTCGCCGGTCTTATCGCCGCCTTGGCCGCGGCGCTGCTGCGCTACGGAAACATCGGCGAGTACGGCTTCGTGCCCTACCGCTACGTCGTCGCGCTGTTCCCCCTGGCCTGGCTGGCGTCGCTAGCGCTGGCCCGCGGCTACGAGGCGCGCTACCTGGGCCTAGGCGGCGACGAGTTCAAGCGGGTCCTGACCGGCGGTGTCTGGCTCACCGCTGCGGTCAGTTTCGTTGCCTTCACGGCCAAGCTGCCGCTGTCCCGTACGTTCGTCGGCATCGCGCTGCCGGCCGCTACGGCGCTGACCCTCCTCGGCCGGTTCGGCGCCCGGCGGGTCCTGCAGAACCTGCGCCGGCAGGGTCGCGCCGGCCACAAGGTGCTCGTGGTCGGCAACCTCAACGATGTCGTGGACCTGGTCAAGGCGGTCCGCCGCGAGCCGCAAGCGGGCTTCGTCCCGGTCGGGGCCTGCCTCACCCGCCGGTCGGGTCGGCTGGACCTGCCCGGCCCGCCGCTGCCTGTCCTCGGCGGTCTGTCCGATGTGCTGCTCGCCGTGGACAACCTCGACGTGGACATGGTGGCGGTCTGCGGGTCGCGGGGCGTGTCCTCCGACGGCCTGCGCCGGCTGGCCTGGGAGCTGGAGGGCACCGGTGTCGGTCTGGTCGTCGCGCCGGCACTGACCGATGTCGCCGGCCCGAGGGTGCACATCCGGCCGGTTGCCGGTCTGCCGCTGCTGCACGTGGAGGAGCCGGTCTTTCGCGGCGCCGGCCACCTGCTCAAGTCGACGTTCGACCGGGTGGCCGCCGCGCTCGGGCTCGTGATTTTCTCCCCCCTGCTGCTGGTCGTGGCCGCGATGGTCCACTTCACCTCACCTGGTGGGGTGTTCTTCCGGCAGGAGCGGATCGGGCGCAACGGCGAGCCCTTCTGGGTGTGGAAGTTCCGCAGCATGTATGCCGATGCCGAGGAGCGGATGACCGATCTCGGCGACCGCAACGAGACCGATGGCCTGCTGTTCAAGATGAAGGCCGATCCCCGGGTCACCCGGGTGGGCCGCTGGCTCCGCCGCTACTCCATCGACGAATTGCCGCAGTTGGCCAATGTGCTGGTCGGCGAGATGTCCCTGGTCGGTCCGCGACCGCCGCTGCCGAGTGAGGTCGAGCGCTACGAGAGCGACGTCAAGCGTCGGCTGCTCGTGCGGCCCGGGATCACCGGCCTGTGGCAGGTCAGTGGCCGCTCCGATCTGGCCTGGGAGGACGCGGTCCGCCTCGACCTGTACTACGTCGACAACTGGTCGCTGGTGTTCGACTTCATGATCTTGTCCAAGACCTTGTTGGCCGTCATTCGGGGCAGTGGGGCGTACTGACCCCGCGACGTTGGCAACCGACCGCGTCGTCGGTACCTTCTGAGCATGACCGCTGAGCCCTCGACCTGGGACCACGAGCCAGGGTCGGTCGGAGCCGTCGGAATCGACGTCCTGACGGTCGATGGAGAGGTCGACGTGGCGACCGCCCCGCGGCTGCGCCAGCTGTTGGATGACGTGATCGAAGCCGGCCACGGCCGGGTCGTCGTGGACCTGTCCACGGTGGGCTTCCTGGACTCCTCGGGACTGGGCGCTCTGGTCTGGGGCCTGAAGAAGGCACGCGCTCGCGGCGGCTGGGTGCGGCTGGTGATCGGCCAGCCCCGAGTGCGTCGAGTGTTCGAGCTGACCGGTCTGGACCGCAGCTTCGCCGTCTACGACACAGTCGATGCGGCCCGTGCGCCAGAACCCGCCCGGGCGGTCTGAAGCCCGGTCCGGCAGATGGCGGCCGACGGTCCGCTCGTCGTCGCTCATCGAGGAGCCTCGCACGCTGCGCCTGAACACACCCTGGCTGCCTACCGGAATGCGATCGAGGCCGGCGCGGACGCGCTGGAGTGCGATGTACGGCTCACCAGCGACGGCCACCTCGTGTGCCTGCACGACCGCCGCATCGACCGTACGTCCACCGGCACCGGCGTCGTCTCGGACCTCGAGCTGGCGCGCCTGGCCACGCTCGACTTCGCCGCCTGGCGCGGGGCTCCCGACCCCGCCGACGTCGGCGTGCTGACGTTCGACCGACTCCTGCAGCTGATCATTGAGGCACCGCGCCGGGTGCAGTTGCACGTGGAGACCAAGCATCCGACCCGGTATGCCGGCCTGGTCGAGCAGAAGCTGGTGGCGCTGCTGGAGCGGCGCGGTCTGGCCGATGCCGGACCGGACCCCCTGGTCAGCGTGATGAGCTTTGCGCCACTGGCCCTGCGCCGGATCCGACTGCTCGCCCCCGGCCTGCCGACGGTGCTGCTGGTGCGGGACAAGACCTATCCGGCCTGGCGGGAGGGGCTGCTGCCGCCCGGCGTCGGCATCGCCGGGCCGAGTATCCGCACGATCCGTCGGCACCCCCGATACGTGTCCCGGCTCCGGGAACGAGGCCACCGGGTGCACGTGTGGACCGTCGACGCGCGCCGGGACGTCGACCTGGTCCTGGACCTGGGCGTCGACGCGATCATTACCAACCGGCCCAGGGAGGTGCTCCAGCGGATCGGGCGGGTATGACCCTCGCGCGCCCACAGCAACGATTAGCCGCGTGGGCCCCCGGGCACACGGCCAAAATGGCCGCAATCGGAGGAGGGGGGACGTGACGAGCACCGTCCGCCTCCCCCACGACGTCGCCAGCGCGGCCGCGGCCCGCCGCCGGGTGAGCGCGGAGATGACGGAGCGGCAGGTGGGCCCGCGACTGGCCGACGACGTCGCGCTGGTCGTAAGCGAGCTCGTCGCCAACTCCGTACGTCACGCCAGCCCGCTGAAGGACGGCGCCGTAGAGGTCTCCTGGGAAGTCCGCAACGACGCCGTTGAGCTGTGGGTGACCGATGGTGGGGGCGACGCGGTGCCCTCGCCACGCAGTGTCGGCCCGGATGAGGTCAGCGGGCGAGGTCTGACCATCGTGGCGAGGCTCGCGGCGAACTGGGGCGTCGAAGACACCCCCAGCGGCACCACCGTGTGGGCCGTGGTTCGGGTCCGAGCCGGCGGCGGAAAGCCCTGATTTGAGCCGTCTGCGCGACCGTCCGATGACGGTGTGCTGAATAGTTCACATTTGTCAGGCGGTAAGGCCCGCCGGTGGCCTACTTTGCTGAGGTCCGGGCGCCGTTGCCTCCCCCGTCGGCGGCGTCCGGACCCACCGTGCCTAAGCCCGGCCCGATCCACCCCCAGCGCGACCTCACACTGGCACGACCTAGTCCAGCGGGTCGCGGCACGACCTAGTCAAGCGGGTCGCGGCTGATCGGGCACGACATGCACCTGGGGCCGCCGCGACCGCTGCCCAGCTCACTACCGGCGATGCGGATGACCTCGATGCCCGACTGCTCGAGGCGTTCGTTGGTCTCGATGTTGCGCTCGTAGGCCACGGCCAGCCGTGGGGCCACGCACAGCGTGTTGTTGCCGTCGTCCCACTGCTCCCGCTCGGCGGTCACCGGGTCCAGGCCGGTGTCGATGACCCGCAGCCGGTCGATGCCCATGGCGCGGGCGCCGGCCTCCAGGAACGGCTCGGGGCCGGCGACGACCGGACCGTCGTCGCCGTCGCGCACCGTGTAGGCGACGAGGGTGTCGGCCACCGCGGGATACATCACCACCGCATCCACGTCGACCATCGTGCAAACGGTGTCCAGGTGCATTGTGGCGCGTTCCTGTGAGACGGGCACCACCAGCATGGTGTGGGCCACCCCGGCGGCGAACGAGCGGCGGGCGAGCGCCTCCACGCCGGCCGGCGTCGTCCGCTGGCCGACGCCGACCGCCACCACCCCGGACGCGAGCAGTAGGACGTCGCCGCCTTCCAACCACTCCTGGCCGGCGTCGTAGAGCCGCTCAGTGCCGGCGAAGCGCGGATGGTGCCGGTAGATCGCCGCAGTGAGGGTTGTCTCGCGCTGTCGGGCCGGCATCGACGGGCTGGTGACGGCCACCCGGTCGCGCAGCCAGACACTCGAGTCGCGGGTGAACAACAGGTTGGGCAGCGGGTCGATCACGAAGTCGTGCCGGTCCATGAGCCGGTAGGTGAGGCTGTGGCTGTCGGCAGTCTCCTCGTGGGCGAGGCCGGCCATCAGCACGTCGGCGAGGTCGCGGGGATGCAGTCCGGTGAGGTGGTCGGTGATCGTTCGGCGCAGCGTCGTGCCAAGCCGGGGGTCGGCAGCCACCGCGTTGATGGTGTCCTCGCGGGCGGCCGTCACCTCCAGCGCCTCGGCCAGCAGTTCGGCCAGGTAGAGAACCTCGACGTCGTGGTCACGCAGTGCGGTGGCGAAGGCGTCATGCTCGTCTTGCGCTCGGCCGACCCACGGGATGCCGTCGAAGAGCAGTTTGTCGTTGTTACGCGGGGTGAGCCGCTTGAGTTCCGGCCCTGGCCGGTGCAGCAGCACGGTACGCAGCCTGCCGACCTCGCTGTCGACATAATGCGGGGCCGCGCTGTCTGCAGGGTGCGGGGCCGCGCTGTCGGCAGGGTGCGGGGCCGGCGCCGGCCGGGAGTCGTCGCTCACGCCGGGGAGCGTAGCGGGCGGTTTGCACCCGGTAGGGTCGCTCGCCATGGGGCTGCTCGAGGGCAAGGTCGCGATCGTCACCGGCGCCGGCCGGGGGCTGGGCCGGGGAGAGGCGATCGAGCTCGCGGCCCAGGGCGCCGCGGTCGTCGTCAACGAGCTTGACTCCCAGGCCGGTCAGGCTGTCGTCGATGAGATCACCGCCGCCGGCGGCCGCGCCGTGCTCGACACCGGCGACGTGGGGGACGTCGACTCCACGGAGTCGTTGGTCCGCCGGGCAGTGGCCGAGTTCGGGGCGCTGGACGCGCTGGTCAACAACGCCGGCATTCTGCGCGACCGGACCGTGGTCAAGATGTCCCCCGAGGAGTGGGATGCCGTCATTAGGGTCCACCTACGCGGGCACTTCGGGGCGACCCGGGTGGCCTGCGCGTACTGGAAGGACTCGGGGCGGCCCGGACACATCGTCTGCACCGCATCGACGTCGGGGCTGCTCGGCAATTTCGGCCAGGCCAACTACGGCGCGGCCAAGGCCGGCATCGCCGCGTTCTCGACGATCGTGGCGATGGAGATGGCGCGCTACGGCGTCACCTGCAACGCGATCGCGCCGGCCGCCCGGACCCAGATGACGGAGTCGGCATACGGCGAGATCCCGTCGGGGGACTCAGGTGACGGCTTTGACTTCTGGCACCCGGACAACGTCGCGCCGCTCGTGGCCTACCTGTGCAGTGACGCGAGCTCGCACATCAGCGGCAAGGTGTTCGGCGTTCAAGGCGACGCCGTCGAGCTGTACCAGCCGTTCACCTCCGTCGCGGCGATCGAGAACGACCAGCAGCGATGGACCGCCGACGGCCTGGCCGCTCGGGTCGCCGAGCTGTTCGATACGAGCAGGATCCCCCCCGGCGCGGAGAACATGATGGCCAAGCTCCGCTACTCCATGACCGAGCGCCGCTAGCAATAGCTAGCGCTGCTCAAGTCGCGTACTGCGTGCGCCGATGTCCGGGGACATGGAGTCCCAAGGGACGGCGGAGGTGACGGCCGCCGGCGGGACCGATGACGAGTTCTTCACGCTGTCCCTGGACATGTTGTGCATCGCCGGCACGGACGGCTACTTCAAGCGCCTCAACCCGGCCTGGACCGAGGTTCTGGGCTTTTCCCTGGCCGAGCTCACGGCCGAGCCGTTCATCAGCTTTGTCCATCCCGACGATGTCGAGCCCACGCTCGCCGAGGTGGGGAAGCTCTCGGCCGGGGCGCTCACCGTCTCCTTCGAGAACCGCTATCGGTGCAAGGACGGCTCCTACCGCTGGCTGCTGTGGGCGACCCGGCCCAAGCCCGAGCGCAACCTGCTGTACGCCGTCGCCCGCGACATCACCGCCCGCAAGGAGGGTGAGGAGGTCACTGCTCGACTCGCGGCCATCGTGGAGTCCACCGGCGATGCCGTCATCGGGTGGTCGCTGCAGGGCAAGATCACCAGCTGGAACCGCGGCGCGGAACGCATGTACGGCTACCGAGCCGATGACGCGATCGGCCGCCCGGCGTCCCTGCTCACACCGCCCGAAAGGATGACCGAGTTCGATTCGATGCTGGCCGACGTCAGCCGCGGTGAGACGGTGAGGGAGTTCGAGACGGTCTGCGTCGACCGGGACGGCAGGCGCCTGAACGTGTCGAAAACGGTGTCGCCTATCCGCAGCGCGTCCGGCTCGATCGTCGGCGCGTCCGTCATCGGCCGGGACATCAGCGAGCGCAAGCGCAGTGAGCAGGCGCTGAGGGCCCAGGAGGAGCAGACCCGACAGATCATCGCCAACAGCCAGTCCCTGATCTACGTCAAAGATCTTGACGGACGGTATCTGCTCGCGAACGGGGCCTTCGAGGAGGCCTTCGGGGTCGCAGAGGACGATCTGATCGGCCAGACCGACGCCTTTCTCGACCCGGTGCTCGCGCCCGTCTGGCGGGAGAACGACCTGCGCGCCCAGCTCGGGGCCTATCGGCTGGCCGAGTGGTGCGACGCCCCGGACGGACGACGTCACTACGAGTCGGTGAAGTTCCCCCTGCACGACGCCGACGGCCTGTTGTACGGCACCTGCGGCGTTTCCCTGGACGTGACCCAGCGCCAGCGGGCTGCCGACGAGGTGGGCCGGGCGCGCGACGTCGCGCTGCAGGCAACGGCGGCGAAGTCGGCCTTTCTGGCGACCATGAGCCACGAGATCCGCACCCCCATGAACGCCGTCATCGGCATGACGGGCCTGCTCCTGGACACCGAGCTGGACGTCGACCAGAGAGACTTCGTCGAGACGATCCGGGTGGGCGGCGAGGCGCTGCTCGCGGTCATCAACGCTGTGCTGGACTTCTCCAAGATCGAGTCGGGCAGCCTCGAGCTGGAGCAGCGACCCTTTGACCTGCGAGCCTGCGTGACCGGCGCGTTGGAGCTAGCCGGTGGCGCCAGCACAGAGCTGGAGATGTTCTCCCGGCTGGATGACCGCTGCCCCAACCTGGTCGTCGGCGACTCCAACCGGCTACGGCAGGTTCTGGTCAACCTGCTCAACAATGCGGTCAAGTTCACCGAAGCCGGCCACGTCCACTTGTGCGTAGCAGTGATCGAAGACGAGGAGGACGGGCTCCGGCTGCGCTTCGACGTCACCGACACCGGGATAGGCATCCCCGCCGACCGGCTGGACCGTCTGTTCGAGTCCTTCAGCCAGGTCGATGCCTCTACCACCCGGGTGTACGGCGGGACCGGGCTCGGACTGGCGATCAGCCGGCGGCTGGTCGAGGCGATGGGCGGCGAACTTACGGTGTCCAGCGAGGTCGGCGTGGGCTCGACGTTCTCCTTCTGCATCGAGGTGGGCACGTCTGTCGAGGTGGGCACGGCTGTCGGAGTGGGCACGCCCGTTAGGGAGGGCATGGCTGTCGAGGAGGGCGCCGCAGTCGCGCTGTCAGCGCTGCCGCCACCGCGGCGACCACTGCAGCTGGCGGATTCGGGTGCCCTGCGCATCCTGCTCGCCGAGGACAACCTGGTGAACCAGAAGGTTGCGACGCTCATGCTGCGCAAGCTCGGCCATGCTGTCGATGTTGTCGACAACGGCCAGGAGGCGGTGGCTGCGGTCCTGCGCCACGCGTACGACGTCGTGCTCATGGACGTGCAGATGCCGGTGCTGGACGGGCTCGCTGCCACCCGGGCGATCCGCGCCGACCTCCCGGCCGAGCGCCAGCCGCGCATCGTGGCGATGACGGCGAGCGTGCTCGTCGAGGACCAGCGGGCCTGCGCTGCGGCCGGGATGGATGACTACCTGTCCAAGCCGGTGCGGGAGCGCGACCTCGACGCAGTACTACGCAGCACTCAGCCCCTGATGGCCTGAACTGCTACCAGCACGGCCAGTACGGCGAAGAGGGCACCGGCAACCCGGTGGATCCATACCAGCGGCACCACCCGCAGGATGACCTGGCCGAGCACGACCGCCAGCGCCGCCACCCCGACCAGCGCGGCGAATGCGCCGACGAACACGGTGATCGGCTCGTCGTAGCGGGCAGTCAACGCCGCGGTCGCCAGCTGGGAGGCGTCGCCCCACTCGGCGGCAAACAACACGCCGAAGGACGTGGCGGCCATCCGCCGGGTGCTCGTCTCGGTCTCGTTGTCCACGCCGTCGCTGTCGGCGTCTCCGTCGTCGCTCGGTCCGCTGCGGCGTGCCTCCCGGAGCAGGACGAAAGCGCCGGCAGCGAACAGCAGCGCTACCACTGCGAGCAGAATCCGGTGGGGAAGCAGGTGCAGTAGCTGGCCGGCGGTGACCGCGACGACGCACTGGACGAAGAACGCGGCGGTCACGCCGAGCAGAACGGGAAGCGGGCGGTATTTCGTTGACAGGACCAAGGTGGCGACCAGCGTCTTGTCCGGCAGCTCGACCGAGAGGATCACCACGAAGGTGGCGATCAGGACGCCGACGGAGAAGCTCATCCGGTCCGGCCCGCAGCGTCCGCGGCCGCGGTGGCCCGGGCGAGCATCACCTTGACCGGCTGACCCAGGGCGGCGGCGGCCGCGGCGACGTCGGCATACTCCACGCTCACGTTGCTGACCCGACCGTCCAGGGTGGCGACCTTGATGCGTACGGGCTCACCGTCCACGTCGACGGTCTGGCTCCGTCGGGTCAGCGCGCGTTTGCCGACGATCGACTCACGCAGCCCGATGGTGGGGGTCTCGGCGAACACGGTGGAGCGGATCGCGGCTGCACTGGCCGGCGGGCACAGGACGTGCAGGGTGTGGGCCGGGCGGCCCTTCTTCATCAGGATGGGGCTCAGCCAGGCGTCGCTGGCGCCGGCCTGCATCAGTCGGGACAGGGCATCGGGCCAGACTCTCGGGTCGAGGTCGTCGATGTTGGCCTCGAGGAGGACGGCGGTGTCCTCGCTTCCCTGCGCCGGCTCCGCTTCGCCCAGGACGAGCCGCAGAATGTTAGGCAGCCCTTCGATGTCGCGGCTGCCGGCGCCGGAGCCGACCCGGGCCACGGTCATCGCCGGCATCGGCTCCCAATGCTGCACGTGGGCCGCGAGCAGGGCGGCCCCGGTCGGGGTGCACATCTCGCGCGGCGTGGGTCCGCCGGCGACGGGGGCGCCGGCGGCGGACAGGACGGTAAGGACCGCCGGCGCCGGCACAGGCAGGCGCCCGTGCGCGGCGGCTGTGGTGCCACCGCCGAGTGTGATGCGGCCGGCGGATAGTGCGGTGAGGCCGAGGTGGTGGAAGCCGGCGCACACGCCGACGATGTCCGCGATCGCATCCAGGGCACCGACCTCGTGGAAGTGCACGTCGTCAGGGAGTTGGCGGTGCGCCTGCGCTTCAGCGGTGGCCAGCCGCTCGAAGGTGTCCTGGGCCCGGCTTCTGACCATTGGGTCGAGGGCGGCCTGTTCCAGCAGCCGGCGAATGTCGGCCCAGGTCCTGATCTCGGGCCGCGGGGCTGCCTGCACGCTGACGGCGGTCGCGCCGAGGCCGGCGCGGGTGACCGGCTCGGCGCTCAGGCGGAGCGGCTCAACGCCAACCGAGTCCACCGCGGCCTGCAGGACCTCGAGCGGGACGCCGGCATCGACCAGCGCACCCAGGAGCATGTCGCCGCTGGCACCGGCCGTGCAGTCGAGCCAGCCGATCACCCCGCCGCCCGCCGGGCCACCCGGGCGGCGAAGACGCCAGCGCCGAAACCGTTGTCGATGTTGGTCACGACGACTCCGGCTGCACAGGAGTTGAGCATGGTCAGCAGCGCCGCGAGGCCCCCGAAGGACGCGCCATAGCCGACGCTGGTCGGTACGGCGACCAAGGGCACACCCGTCAGGCCCCCCACCGCGCTGGGCAGGGCACCGTCCATGCCGGCGACGACTACCAGGCAGTCGGCGCGGTCGAGGTCGGCTCGGGCGGCGAGCAGGCGGTGGATGCCGGCGACGCCGACGTCGGTGACCCGCCGCGTCCGCGCGCCGAACACCCGGGCCACAAAGGCGGCCTCGGCGGCGACCGGGCCGTCAGCCGTGCCGGCGCTGACCACGGTGACCTCCCCACGAGGGACCGGCAGCGGGCCGACAGCGACAGCGCCGGCCGCGGTGTCCTCGGTCACGTCGTCGTGTTCCGCGGCCACGGCGGCCCGCATTTCCGCATCAGCGCGGGTCAGCAGCGCCGGCCGGGCGGGGTGGGCTTGGCGAAGGGCCGCCATCAGGGCGACCGCCTCAGCGGGGGTCTTTCCTGCGCCGTACACGACCTCGGGGTCACCGGTCCGGCGTTCCCGATCGGTATCCAGCCGGGCGAAGCCGAGGTCGGTGTAGCCCGCAGCCGAAGCGTGGGCCAGCGGGTTGGATGCCAGCTCGTCCAGTGCCGCCTCCACTCCGATGGTTCCGGCGGCGACGCCGGCGATGAGGGAGCGGGCCTCGGTGCGGTCCACGGGGAAACCCTACGTCGGGCCGTTACGCTGCCGACCGTGCACCTCGACCGGCGGACCCTTGCCGCGATCAGTTTCGGGTCGGCCGCCATCGCGGTGCTCGCGGCGCTGGTCGCCGTCCTCGTTTGGCGCCGGATGCGACGGCTGACGGCCGAAGTGGCCGGGCCTCGAGCCAACCCCTGCGCTGGCGCCGGTTTCGATCCGCAAGCGGTACGGCACGTAGCCGTGGTCCGCTACGACGCCTTCGCCGACCTCGCCGGCCAGCTGTCGTTCAGCGTGGCGCTGCTCGACGGCGCCGGCGACGGGCTGGTCTTGTCCGGCCTCAATGGGCGCAGCGACTGCAGGACCTACGCCAAGGGAGTCCAGGCCGGCGCGGGCGTCCAACAGCTGTCGCCGGAGGAGCAGCAGGCCGTCGGAGCTGCGCTCGCCTCCGCCGCCAGCCGGCGCTGACATGCCCGGTGTCCCGCCGACCCGGTTCACCTATCTCGGGCCGGAGGCGACCTTTGCCGAGCAGGCGCTAAGGACCGTGCCGGCGGCCCGAACCGGCGTCCTCACCCCATCGCCGAGCGTGCCGGCGGCACTGGACGCGGTGCGCGACGGTGACGCCGACGCCGCGCTGGTGCCGTTGGAGAGCTCCGTCGAAGGCTCGGTCTCGGTCACTCTCGACGAGCTGGCCGCCGGCGAACCGCTGGTCATCATCCGCGAAGTGCTGCTGCCGGTGCGCTTCGTCGTACTCGGCCGCGAGGGCACGTCGTTGGCCAACATCCGGACGCTGGCCACGCACCCGCATGCCGAGGCGCAGTGTCGCGGCTGGCTGGGCGCCCATTTGGTGGGCGCGACGATCTGCCACTCGCTGTCGACGTCGGCCGGCGCGGCCGCGGTCGCCGGCGGCGAGTACGACGCCGCCCTCGCCGCGCCGCTGGCTGCCGGTCGCTACCGGCTGGCGATGTGGGCGATCATTCCGGTGCGGTGACCCGCTTTGTCCTGGTCTCCCGGCCGGGCCCGCTGCCGGCGCGCACCGGCCACGACCGGACCTCGCTGGTCGCATTTATCGCCGACAACCACACCGGGGCGCTGCTGGAGGTGCTCACCGAGTTGGCGGTGCGCGGGATCGACCTCACCCGCATCGAGTCCCGGCCGACCAAGCAGCGGCTCGGCCGATACTCCTTCTCGATCGACTGCGCCGGCCACGTCGCCGACGCCGGCGTCGGCGAGGCACTGGCGGCGTTGCGGCGGATCTGCGTCGACGTCCGGTTCCTCGGCTCCTACCCGCGAGCCGACGACGACGTGCCGGCGCCGAGGACGGGGACCGCGGACGCTGACTTCGCCGACGCGGCGGCCTGGCTGTCGCGGTTGCGGGCCGGCGACTGACTTGCGCCGGCCGGTCAGCCCCAGCCGAGCTGGTGCAGCCGGGCCTCGTCGATGCCGAAGTGGTGCGCGATCTCGTGCACGACGGTGACCGCCACCTCCTCCACCACCTCGGACTCGTCCTTACAGATCCCGCAGATCGGCCGGCGATACAGCGTGATCCGGTCCGGCAGCACGCCGGCGTAGCCCGCGTCGCGCTCGGTCAGCGCGATCCCGTCGTACCGGCCGAGCAGATCCTCCTCGCCGGCCGGCGGGTCGTCCTCGACCAGGATCACGACGTTGTCCATCAGTGCGGTCAGCTCCGGTGGGACCTCGTCGAGGGCGGCTGCGACCAGCTCCTCGAAGCGCGCCCACGGAAGGTCGAACATCCCGTCAGCGTGCCATTCGCCGGCGTCCCGGAGCCGGCGCCGGCCCCGTGCGCCCGCCCTTTCGTCGCAATAGACCGAATTGTGCGGCTCTCAGCGCCGGCAAAGCGACAACATCCGGGAAGTCGCGCGAAACAGGAGCGACCAAAACAGCTGCGACGCCGCCCGTACGCTGAAGGCGTGATCGACCTGCACGTCCTACGACGCGACCCCGACCGGGTCCGCGGCTCCCAGCGAGCCCGCAATGCCGACCCGCAGGCGGTCGACGTCCTGCTCGCCGCCGATGAGCGGCGCCGGAGCGCCGTTACCCGAGCCGACACGTTGCGGGCCGAGCAGAAGACGGTCTCAGCGAAGGTCCGCAGTGCAGACCCAGCGGAGCGCGCGGCGCTCGTCGAGCACGCCCGAGAGCTGGCGGCGACGGTCCGGGCAGCGCAGGCCGAGCAAGCCGGTGCCGAGCAGGGTTTGCGCACCGCCCACCTCGCCGTCGCCAACGTCGCGCAGGACGGCGCGCCGGCCGGCGGCGAGGACGACTACGTCGTCATCCGTGAGGTCGGTGAAAAACCGACTCTTTCCGAGCCCAAGGACCACCTGGATCTCGGCGAGCGGCTGGGCGCGATCGACACCGAGCGCGGCGCCAAGGTGTCCGGCGCCCGGTTCTACTACCTGACCGGTGTCGGCGCGCTGCTGGAGCTGGCGCTGGTCAACATGGCGATGGCGCAGGCGGTCGAGGCCGGCTTCACGCCGGTGATCGTGCCGGCGCTGGTGCGCGCCGAGGCGATGGAGGGCACCGGCTTCCTCGGCACCCACGCGCCCGAGGTTTACCACCTGCCGGCCGACGACCTGTACCTCGTGGGCACCTCCGAGGTCGCCCTCGCCGCCCGGCATATGCACGAGATCATCGACGTGACCGAGCCGATCCGGTACGCCGGCTTCTCCTCCTGCTTCCGCCGCGAAGCCGGCTCGTACGGAAAGGACACGCGCGGCATCATCCGGGTCCACCAGTTCGACAAGGTCGAGATGTTCTCCCTCGTCGCGATGGCCGACGCCGATGCCGAGCACCTGCGTCTGCTGGCGTGGGAGGAGGAGTTCCTGGGCGCACTGGAGCTGCCCTACCGCGTGATCGACGTCGCCGCTGGCGACCTGGGCGCCAGCGCCGCCCGCAAGTACGACTGCGAGGCCTGGTTGCCGAGCCAGCAGCGGTGGCTGGAGCTGACCAGCACGTCGAACTGCACCGACTTCCAGGCCCGGCGCTTGGGCATCAGGCAGCGTGGTGAGGACGGTCGTCCGCGATACGCCGCGACGCTCAACGGCACATTGATGGCCTCCACCCGCACGATCGTTGCGCTCCTGGAGAACCACCAGCGGGCCGACGGATCGGTAAGCGTGCCGGCAGCGCTGCAGCCCTACCTCGGGCGGACCACCCTCGCGTGAGGCCGCTGCTCATCGGCTGCGACCTCGACGGCACCCTGGTTCGCACGGACGGCACCATCTCGGCCCGCTCGGTGGCCGCGATCGCCCGAGCCGAAGAAGCCGGCGTGCCGTTCGTGATCGTCACGGGCCGGCCGCCGCGCTGGCTGCCCGAGGTCGCCGACGCTCTGGGCCATCACGGGCTGGCGGTCTGCGCGAACGGGGCGCTGGTCTATGACCTGCACAGTGAGGAAGTTGTCCGGGAGGACCTGCTGGGTGTCAACGCGCTGCGTGAGGTGGTCGACGCCCTGCGCGGACACGTGCCCGGCGTCGCATTTGCCGTGGAGTACGGCCGGAGCTTCTCCCATGAGAGCGGATACCACCCGCACTGGGACGCCGGCGGCCCGGGCGTGACCGTCGCTGCACCCGAGGAGATGCTCATCCGGCCGGCGGCCAAGCTGCTGGTCCGACACGCCACGATGGGGCCGGACGAGCTGCTCGAGACGGCCCGCGGGGTGCTGGGTTCGCGGGTCACGATGACCCATTCCAGCCCGGACGGTCTGCTGGAGGTGAGTGCCGCAGGGGTCACCAAGGCGACCGGGCTGGCCGCGCTCGCCCAGGACCGGGGCATCGACGCGGCCGACGTGGTGGCGTTCGGAGACATGCCCAACGACCTGCCGATGCTGGCCTGGGTCGGCCGCTCCTACGCGGTCGCCAACGCCCATCCTGAGGTGCTGGCCGCGGCCGGCGAGGTGGTCGAGAGCAACGACGAGCACGGGGTGGCGCGCACGCTGGAGCGGTGGTTCTAGAGGTACTGACCCGTACCCGAAGTCGGCGGACCGGCGGGCGACGCCGGCGGCTTGTCCCCGTCCGCTGGTCCGCCGGGCAGCGCCGGCCGGCGCGCCTGCTCGAGCTGAGCGCGAGCGGCCACCTGTTGGGCGATCATCGCGGTCTGGATGCCGTGGAAGAGCCCTTCCAGCCAGCCGACCAGCTGGGCCTGGGCGATCCGCAGCTCGCTCTCGGTGGGGGTCCCCTCCCCGAAGGGCAGCGAGAGCCGGTCCAGCTCCTCGTTGAGCTCCGGCGCCATGGCTGCGTGCAGCTCGCGGATAGTGGACTCGTGGATGGCTCGAAGCCGGTTACGGCCAGCCTCGTCGAGCGGCGCCGCCCGTACCTCTTCCAGCAGCTGCTTGACCATCGTGCCGACCCGCATCACCTTGGCCGGCTGCTCGATCTGGTTAGCCGGGTTGCGGTCCGCACCGCTGACGACCACCTCGCCGTCCTCGCCGACGACGATCGCGGGTGAGCCGTCGGCTGGGCCTGGCGAGGTCATCAGTCCATCCTCACACGGCGAGCAGCACCTTGCCGATGTGCACGCTGGACTCGACCAACCGGTGTGCCTGCGCCGCGTCCCGTAGTGGCAGGACCGCATGGACGATCGGGCGTACGTCACCGGAAGCGATCGCGGGCCAGACCTCTGCCCGGACCGCTGCCACGATGGCCGCCTTCTCAGCGGCCGGCCGCCCGCGCAACGAAGTGGCGGCGACCGAGGCACGCTTGGACAGCATCGTGCCGAGGTCCAGCTCAGCGCGCCGGCCGCCCTGCAGGCCGATCACCACCAGCCGGCCGCCGGTGGCGAGCACCGCCATGTTGCGCTCCAGATAGGACGCGCCCATGTTGTCCAGCACCACATCGGCCCCATGGCCATCGGTGTGCTCTCGGATGATCGCGACGAAGTCCTCGGCCCGGTAGTCGACAGCCACTTCCGCCCCGAGCTCCAGACAGCGCTGGCGTTTGGCCACGCTGCCGGCGGTGGTGAAAACCCGGGCACCCCGCCGCCGGGCTAGCTGGATGGCCATCGTGCCGATGCCGCTCGAGCCGCCGTGGACGAGAAAGATGTCGCCGGCCGCCAAGTGGGCGAGCATGAAAACGTTGGACCACACCGTGCAGCACACCTCGGGCAAGCCCGCGGACTCCACCAGCGACACGCCCGCTGGGATGGGCAGGAGCTGGCCGGCCGGAACGGCCACGCGCTCGGCGTACCCGCCACCGGACAGCAGTGCGCACACCTCGTCCCCGACGGCCCAGTCGCTGACGCCCCGACCGAGCGCGGCGACCCGGCCGCTGCACTCCAAGCCGGGCCAGGCCGGCGCGCCTGGCGGCGGCGGGTAACTCCCCATCCGCTGCATGATGTCGGCGCGGTTGACCGCCGTTGCCACCACGTCGACGAGCACCTCGCCGGCCGCCGGCTGGGGGTCCGGTACCTCGGCCCAGGTCAACGCCTCGGGGCCGCCGAAGCTGGGGAGCGTGACCGCTTTCATCCCGCCGACCCTAGCGGCCGCTCTGACATCCTGAGCCTCATGAGCCGCTGGCAGGAAGCACCAGGGACGCTGGACGGGCCGGGCTACGCCGCCCGCTTCGATGCCTTGGCTGCGGCCGGTGTGGATGTTCACGGCGAGGCGACCTTCTGTTCCTCGCTCGTCGCTGCCGGCGCCGCTGTCCTCGACGCCGGCTGCGGCACCGGCCGAGTCGCCGGCCGTCTCGCCGAACTGGGCTACGACTGCACCGGCGTGGACATCGATCCGTCGATGCTGGCGGTGGCACGGGACCGCTTTCCGCAGGGCACCTGGGTCCAGGCCGACCTCTCAACACTGGCCTTGACATGTTGCTTCGACCTGATCGTGGCCGCCGGCAACGTCATTCCCCTTGTCGCGGCCGGCGCCGAAGCCGATGTGGTGGCTCGGCTAGCGACCCACCTGACGCCGGACGGGCTGCTGGTTGCCGGCTTCGGTCTGGACGCCACGCACCTGCCGCTGGACGCGGCGCCGTTCGGCTTGGTCGCGTACGACCGCTGGTGCAGCGACGCCGCGCTCAGGCTGGTGGACAGGTACGCGACCTGGGATTTTCAGCCGTACGCCGGCGGCGGCTACGCCGTCAGCGTGCACCGCCGCGCTTGACAGCCTGCAGCGTGTAGGTGTGCGCCAACCGTTCTGGTCGGTCGGTCAGGCGCCATTCGTTCTGGGCGATGAGCTCCATTTGGCCCGGCAGGGCGTCCCACGGCACGCTGTCGTGCTCGACCAGGCTCGTCAGCTCCATACCCTCGTCGAGCAGCGCAGTCATGACCTCGCCAAGCCCGTGGTTCCAGGAGTGCGTCCGGGTTGATGTGAGGACGACGTCGGTCTCGACATACGTGCCTTGCTCGTCCCAGACCAGCGGCTCCGTCTGTTCAAAGTAGGGGTACTCCACCACCAGCAGGCCGTCTTCGCGTGGATCGGCCATCGCCCAAAGCATGGGATGGCCCTCCCGAAGAAACAGGCGGCCGCCGGGGCGGAGTAGCGCGGCTACCACCTGAGCCCACCGGCGGATGTCAGGCAGCCAGCACAAGGCCCCAACGCCGGTGTAGACGAGATCGAAGCCGCCGGCGCCGAGCACATCGACGGCCCCATAGACGTCGGATTCGACGAAGTCCACGCTAGCCTGGGTCGCCGCTGCCAGCCGCCGAGCCTCCATGAGTGAGGCCGGTGAGAAGTCCAGACCGGTCATCTTCGCGCCGAGCCGGGACAGGGAAACCGTGTCCGTGCCGATGTGGCACTGCAGGTGCACACCCCTCACGCCGGCGACGTCACCCAGACTCGGCTGGTCGAATCGGACCACGTCACTGAGGTACGCCGGCTCGGCGCGGAAGCGGTCGAGCGCATAGCCGGGAGAGGCGGCGTGTGCCGGCGCCCGCTCGTCCCAGTTGGCGAGGTTGACGCGTTGATACTCCTGCATGGTGGAACGCTCCCACACGCGTGGCGGCTAGCCTGGACCGGCTGGAGGGCTCGCCTAGTGGCCGATGGCGACGGTCTTGAAAACCGTTAGGGGTGCAAGCTCCTCGTGGGTTCGAATCCCACGCCCTCCGCTCTGACCTGCGACGATGGCACCGCCGGCTAACCGATCTCCTGCCGCAGACCATCTCAGAACGGACGTTGCGCTCACATTCGGCTCACATCTGTTGGCTCGGCTGCACGCCGGCCCATCGCCACCAGCCGGCCGATGGCGTCTGCAGCCTCCTGGGCCACCGCCGGGCTGACGTGCGTATACAGGTCTGCCGTGATTCCTGTAGTGCTGTGGCCCAAGCGCTCGCTGAAGACCTTCATCGCTACTCCCGCGGCGAGCGCGATGCTGGCGCTTGTGTGACGCAGGCCATGGAAGCGGATCGCGGGCAGGCCCGCTTGCTCGATCGAGCCTTGAAAGCGGCGGCCGCGGGGTCATCTTCTCCTACGTGCTGCAGTCCGTCGGCCAGGCCCGCGCCCGGTGGGGCGAAGACCGGGCCGCGGTACTGCTCGACAACTCCACCTCCCTGCTGATCCTCGGCGGCGGCAAGAACGACCGCGACCTGGCCGCCCTGGCCCGCCTCGGCGGGCAGCGCTACCGGCTACGGCGCTCCCACGGCCACGGCGACAAATCCGGCTACAGCCTCACCGTCGCCGACGAACGGCTCCCCGTCCTCGACCCCGCCGACCTGCGCCGCCTGCCCCCCGGCGACGGGCTGCTCCTCTACCGCCACCCACCATCCGCCCTCATCCGGACCCGCGGGATCTGGGCCGACCCCGCCTGGAAACGCCTCGCCGCCGACCGCGACGCCATCCGCACCGGCCACATGCCCGACCAGCCCGACCCGTTGCCCGCGGCACTTGAATGAGCGGCAACCCGCTGGAATGGCGCGTCAAACACCTCGAAAACGGCCTCGCCGACGCCCTCGACCGACTGGAAGCCCTATCGGCCTCCGGCCGCGACGTTGGCGCGGTCACGGCAGGATCCGCCGACCACCTCGATCCGCCCTCCGCGGCGACAGGCCGCGCCTGGTCGCTGTGGGGTGTCCCGCCCGGCGACCGCCCCGCCCACCTGGCCTGGCTCGTCGAATGGGTGGACTGGCTCAACGACGTCTACGCCGCCTACCCCGGACAGCGCATCCCACCATGCTGGAGGCAGCATCCGGGGCTTGCTGCGGAGCTGCTCACCCTGAACCACACCTGGCGCACAGCGTTCCTCGACGCCCGCAGCCCCGAAGCCGCCCAAACCTGGCACGACTACCAGCTCCCCGCGCTGCAAGGCCGGTTCACCCACTACCTGCACTCCGACTGCCCCGCCGGACAGCACACAGACCCGGCAGAATCCGGTGCGGCGTCGCCGGCTACAGGGGCGGTCCGGAAGCCCACGTGGACCCCCCCGGCTCGGATGAATGGATCGGATGGCTCAACAACACCTACGGCACCACCCTCACCCGCCGGTGCCCATCTGCTGGGCCCAGCATGCTGGCCTGGCCGCAGAGCTGACCACCCTCCACCGCTCCTGGCGGGCCGCCTACAACAACGGAACAGCAGTTGAGGCCGCGCAAGCCTGGCACAGCAGCGACCTGCCTGGGCTGCTCGCTCGGCTACCCGCCTACCTGCATCCGCACTGCCAACACGGCGAACACCGGGATCAGACAGTCGGAATCACCGCCTGGTCAACGTGGATAGCGGCCGCCAGCGACGGAGCCGACGCGGCCCGGTTGCAATCCTGGGTGTCCTGGCTCAACACCACCTACGGCACCGCCGCGGCCACCGGGCACGTACCTGCCTGCTGGGCAGAACATCCCGGTCTGGTCGCCGAACTACTCACCCTGCAATACACCTGGCAGGCCGCCTTCCCCGACGGCGCAACCCCCGACGCCGCCCAGGCCTGGCACGACCGCGCACTGCCCGGGCTACTCAGCCGGGTCCAGCAGTATCTGCACCGGGACTGCCTCACCGGCCAACACCACCCCCACCGACCCGCACCGAACGGTATTTGAACGAGGCAACAGTGACTCTGCCTGCAGCATCCAAGAGGCCCGACATCTCTCTGTCTGGGTCTGTCTGCCCGCCGGCGGGACTGCCCTTGGCATGAGCCGGGCCGTAAAGGACCGTTGTGAGACAGGCTTGCCAGGCAGAACGGCGCTTCTGGTCGTGCCTACCAGAACGGCGCCACTGTCCTTCGCGCCTGATCACAAGGAAAGCTGTGTTATCGACGGCAGGGTGGGGCCCGCACGCTCGGACGCCGGGAGCCAGCTGCGCCTGCAGCGCGGCGTGAGGGACATTCCCTTGCGCGGTTCAGCTTGTGGCCACCCGCTTGAGCGCTTCTCGCAGTGCCTGCAGCGCTGGAACTCCTCGCAATCCGTCCGGGGTGGAGTAGAGCCGGCAGGACAGCGCTGCCGGAGCGTCGGGACGCGCGAACGGGTCGGAACCGTTGAGCAGGATCGTTGGGGAGCCCACAAAGCCACGCTGCTGCGCCTGATCCTGGCTGGCGATGATCGTGCGGGTAACGGTGGCCTGCACTCGGGTGTCCGCCACGGCGGTCCTAATCAGTTCAGCGGCGGCGGCCTCGTTCGGGCAGTCCGAAACAAATAGCAGTTCGATGTCCATGGCTATGGGAGGTACTTGCCGAGCCAGCGCAGCCTGCCGCCGATGAACCGGTTCTGGTGCCACCCGCGGCGCATCATCTTAGCGCGTACGTTGCGGAACCGATCCCGGGTGAATGCGGCTGGACCGCGCATCCCATGGTCCTCGATCTCCCACGCCTGCTGGTGCACGAAGTGGGCGCAGCGCAGACAGAGGTGCACCTCTGGGTGGTTGCCGAGGTGGACCATCCGGTCGGGGGGGTCGACGGAGTTGCAGCACCAGCACTGAACGCTCCCGTCATCGTGCGGGTTGATGACGGAGATGACGGGTTCGGCGCTCATATGGTCCAGTGTGCGCCCCCACATGACCTTCCGAAAGTGCTCGCATGGACCGAGCTTTCATCAGCATGGGTGGACGCGCTGCCCCGCGTAAACATATTCACACGGCCCGGCGCGGTCGGACGACAGCGATGACCACCGGGGGTACCGAAAAAGACTCTTCCCGTCACCACGGGTACCCGACCGGCCCCCCGCTCCGGCGCTGCCCGCCGCGGCGGCCGGTACGGGACTCGCCGGGAGGACGGCCGCGACCAGGATCAGCGCGGTGATGACACCGAACGCCACCGCCACGATCCGGTGCAGTCAGCCCGTGACCGTCGCCGAACTCGTCGTCGGGCTCGGACTGATCTTCGGGGTCGCGACCCGGCTGGCCGCTGTCGGCGGGCTGCTGCTGATCGGACCGATCTGGCTGATGCTGCTCCACACCGCCGGCTACCTGTGGGAGTACCCTGCTGAAGAACTGTTCCCGCTGGTCCTGCTGCCATCGTGCCGGCCGGTCGGGCGGGTTCGACCGGCGGCTGGCCCCCCGGTTCGCGCACCGCTGGCCATTCTGAACCACTGAGATCGAGCCCGACAGGAATAGGCACATGAGAAGCATCAAACCCCGCACGGGCCGGTCGACTGGACGCCCTCCCCTGCTGTCCGTACAGACGATCATGCAGATCCGTTGGTGGTCGACCCCACAGCGGTACGTCGCCGCGGTCGTATCCGTCCTGGCGTTCGTGGTGATCGGTGAGGTCGGGGAAACGCTGCCACCGGCGAACACCGGTCGTGTGTATCCGGTGGAATGGTGGAACTGGGTGACGCTGGCGGTGTCCGCAGCGCTCATCGGGATG
>JAABUK010003278.1_pt1 | contig 27625 bp, 16 predicted proteins | sample 5559141 | NCBI WGS metagenome assembly JAABUK01 (sample SAMN10711869, study PRJNA513367) | rock metagenome | isolation source: Antarctica rocks | place: Antarctica: Victoria Land, Pudding Butte nord | collected 2016-01-03
CGGGGTTTCCGGACTTGCCGATATATATTAATAAATCGTTAGCGGGTTTAATAAATATATTTTATATCGTTTATCTAGATAATATTCTAATTTATTTAAATTCGAAAGAGGAGTATATTAATTATATACGATAAATACTCGAACGCCTATAAAAATATTCCTTATTCGCGAGTTTTAAGAAATACGAGTTCTTTACTCGGTTAATTAAATTTCTAAAGTTTATTATAAATACCGAAGGTATATCAATAAACGAATATAGGATTAATATAATTTAGTCCTAGCCGAAACCAAAGTCCTTTTATAATATATAGGTATTTTTAGGTTTCGTTAATTTTTATTATTAATTTATTTATTATTATTCGTAGATAGTAGGCCCTTTAATAGGTCTATTAAAAAGTAGTTAAAATAATAAAAAATTTGGTTTATTTAAATAACTTAAAGAGGTAGAGTAAGTATTTTACCTACTTCGCGATTTATTTTTATATATACCTATTCTAGTGTATTTTAATCCAGAATTAAAAATTCGGATTAAAATAAATATTTCTAATTTTACCGTAGCTACGATTTTAATATAATTATAAAATAATAATAAATAATATCCCGTCGCTTTCTAGTCCCGTAAAATATAAGGTTTAGAAATTCGATACGAGATTTATAATAAGGAGCTCCTTATAATTATTATAATATTTAAATAATAACGATACTACCTCGAGGGTAGTTTATATAAAATAGAAATCTTAATTAATTATAATAACCTAAGGGGTTTTATAAATATTAACTAATTAAATAGTCGCTAGGCGCGTTAAATAATAAGACTCTTATCTTTTAATTTCTTAATTTCGTATTATTTTAGGAAAAGTAATCTAGCCGATAACCCCTCGCGTTATTTTAATTATAAAGACTAGGATAACTTTTTAGATAATATATTACCTATATTATAATAAAAGTTATTAAATTTAGAAAGTATTAATTAAGGCCCTATTTTCACTACGATATAAAATATATTCGTATATATAGAAGATCTAGATATAAATAGTATTTCGCCGGTATTAAATAGTATATCCGTAGGCGTTATATAAAATTTAATATATATAAAATTTATATTACTAGGGTCTTTAAGGTTTACTATAAAAAAGATATATTTTTTAATAGTATATCTATTTAGGCCTAAAGAGTTAATATCTAAACGAGAAATTCTAAAGAATTTAAATAAAACGCTTATTTAAAATAATAGAGGAATTATTTAACTTTATCGTTAGAACTATAAATTATAGACTATTTATTCTACGTATTATTATTAAGTTAATAGTATTTTATAAAACGATTTATAATATTAAGAGTTTATTAATAATTAAAATAATTCGCGCTTTATAAAAGGATAATTCCTTCTCGTAAATAAGAATCGCCGAAATTATATAAACGAATTACTAGTATTCCGCTAGAGTATAGACTTTAGATTCTATATTAATTTTTAGATATAATAATAAGATTTATATACCTAAAAAAGAATTAGTCCGCGAAGAACTATTAGAACGATATTATAATAATATATTAACGGGGTATTTTAGTATTAAAAAGATAACGAAGTTATTTATTAGAAAATATTTCTAGAGTACTCTTAAGGCCGACGTATAAGAATATATCGATACGTACGATATATACTAGTAGGTTAAGGTATATCGATACCGCTTTTATAACGAGATTAGTTCTCTATTATATCCTACGGGACCGTAGAAGAAAATTATAATAGATTTTATTACTAGTTTATCTTTAAATAAATAATACGGACGCGTTTATAATACGATTCTTATAATTATAAATAAATATATAAAGATATTACGATATATTTTAATTACTAAAACGATCGACTCTACGGGGTTAATAAAATTAATATTCGAAGAAATTATCCTAAAGTTTAGAATTTTTAATAGAATTATTTCTAATAAAGATTTTATCTTTATAAATACGTTTTAATTAAAGATATATTATTTAATAAAAATTAAAAGGTACCTAAATACTATATTTTATTCATAGATAAATAACTAGATAGAATATTAAAACTAAATTTTAAAATACTATTTAAAAACCTTCTATTTAAGCGAGTAAAATAATTAGGTAGTATTTTTATTTATAGTAAAATAAATATATTATAGCGCGTAGTATATAATAATAAGATAAATACTATTTATAATTATATATAGTTATAATCCGTCTTTTAAACCGTATCTCGAGGGCGAGATATACGAGGGAGAAATACCGTCGGTATAAAAAAGAATTAAAAAATTAAATATTTTAAAAGAGTATTTAATAAGAGCGTAGGTTATCGCGGTCGAGGCGTAGAAATATAGTTATAGTAGAAGGTATAAACCGAAATCATTTAATATAAATAACTTTATATTATTATTAACTAAAAACTTAATATAAAAATAATTAAATAAGAAACTCTCTTATAAAATAATTAAACTATTTAAGATTTTGGATACCGTTAGAATATAGATATATCGCCTAGGATTACTAACTAGTTATTATATTTATAATATTTTCTATATATCGTTTCTAGAGTCGTATTATTAATAATAGGGCGACGTTTCGATTCCTAATATACCTCTACCGGAATTAATAAATAATACGAATAAATAGGAAATAGAAAAGGTACTAAAAAAGAAGAAAATAAAGAGCGAGGTATTTTATTTTATAAAATAACTAGGATAATTAGAGACCTTTAATAAATAAATTAATATAAATACTTTAGATAACGCGCTAGAACTACAAGAAATATTCGAAGAGAATACGAAAATACAAAAAATATAAAAAGTAAAGAGTAAGAAAAGGGAATATTATTAATTATTAACTACTATTAATTATTTCTTACTAGTTAATTTTAAGCGAGACGTATCTTTACGGTTAACGGGGCGTTTACGGGTAGGTTTATATTTAAAGCGGCTAGTTTTCTTAATATTAAAACTCGGTTATTTACGAGTAAGGCCGGGGCTAGGAACTCGAATTAAAAAATAAGGGGTAAAAATAGAATTAAGATTAAGATTTTTAATTTTATCTTTAACTTCTTCTTTAGAAACCTCGCGAGAAAATATTAATTTATTTAAAATATAACGATTTATATCCTTTATACCGTCGTATTAAAAGCGAGGCTTTATATTATTTTTAATTAAGATAATTTTACGATTAAATATTATAACTCTTTATATACCGCTAAAGAATAAAATAGGATCGATAGTATCGAGATCGTTAATAATAAGTATTTTAAATTAATCGGTAACGGGATTAAGGCCGGGAGAAAAATTATATTCGGAGGTATCTTATATACGACGAGTATAAATCTCGTCTTCGTTTTTATTATCGGCTTTATCTTCGTCCGTCGATTTAAGAAGATTATTAAATTAATATTATATAATTTTATTTTAGGGTATATTTATATCCCGGGTAATAATCCCTCCCTAAAAAATTATTAATATACGAATTATATCTAAACTATATTAATTTATTAAAGTATAAAAGGTATTATTTATACCCTTAATATTTATAATAAATTAAAATATTAACTATAATATATCTTTCCTTTTTTTAATATCGTTATTTTTAAATTTAGTTTCTTAAAGGAAGGCTACGATATCTTTCGTATATTTAACGACCCGCTCGCGAAGATATTTATTAGGGCCTCGACGTTCTAAACGATTAAGAAGAAAATTTATAAAGGTATAAAATTTAGACGGAATCTAGATATATTAATATAATTCGGTTTTAGAATATAAACGATATATAAGATTATATAAATACTTATTCTTTATATAATAAATATACTTTATATATAATATTTTATTATATAGGATATAATTATTTAAATTTATCCGCTTAAAGTAACGGAGGTATAAAAATACGGATAAAGGCGGGGTAAGGGTAGAGCGGGTAGTTATTTTATAAATAATAATAATCGGAGATATATTAAATATTTAAATATTATCGTTAATATTATATACCGTAGAGATTAAATTAATATATTAAGTATTAAAGTAATTTAGTTATATATATATCGCTAATACAATAAAGTATAAAATTAATAATTTAAAAATAAAATAAATATTACAATAATATTAATTCTTTTAAAATATAAATAAATACTTTATTTAAAATTAGAAGAGCTATTTATTTACTTTAATAATTATAAAATTAAAAAAAGAATTTAAAAAAAGAAAAGAAAGATTTATTTAAACTACGGTATATTAGTTCTAACTTTATTTACGGAATATATATATAATATTTACGACCTTAAAGAAAGAGTTTAAAGATATAACCGAGATTATTATAAATTAGTAAAAGTCTAAATATAGTATAACTATCGATAGTAGTATATAGGAGTTTATATATATAGAAGATAATAGGATATTATAGAAAAAGAAAAGTTAGAAGGTCGACGAAGGTTTTATATCTACGTTAAGACCGTTACCCGTATATATTTACTCTTATAACTAGAGTTCTTCCTAATAATAAAGTAGAATAATTTATTTTATTACTAATATCGTTAAAGCTTTATTAGTAATAAAGATTTATAGTTTTCGATAATAATTATAATATTCTTTCTCTTATTTTTCCCTTTAGGTTTTAAGGTTTTTATCGAATACTTAATATAATCTACGACTATATAACTACGCCGATCGCGAATTATACGCGACGTATTATTAATTTTAAAATATAATTTATTTCCCTCCCTTTTTCCTACTAGGTTTAGAGGTTTTTTATTAATATATTACTACTATAATTTAAGAGATTAACCGAAGTAGATAAAAGGCGTAGATACTACGCGTATACCCTATTTAATTTAGACTCTCTTATATTATATTATTTCGTTAAAAAGATTAAAGTATAGAGTTAATACCTACTAGTTTCGAGGGCGAAACCCCTAAAAGGGGAGGTAATTATTATATTATATTAAAATTAACTTCGTAGTAGTTATTAAATATAATATATAAATCTTATAAAGAGAGTATACGGCGTAGTTACGTTATTTATATTATAATATTATATTATAGTTTCCGGTACTCCGGAGCCCGTTTAGAAATAGGAGGCTCGGAGCCCTCGCTCTAACTCTTTAGAAATTAATTCTATTATTTAAATATAGAGATTATTTTCCTATTAAGGTTTTATATTTATTTTTATATTATTATAAATACCCTAGGCACTATAGCCTAACAGATTACGAGTATTAATATAGAGCGTTTATTCTTTATCGCTACGAAATTATATAATATTTAGAAATTATAATTACTAGTAACTTTCTAAGTTATAATTATTCTATATAAATATAATAAAAAAATAAAGAAAGACCGGCCTTAAGATATCTTATTTTATTTATTTAATAATTAAATAGAGAATTTTTCCTAGGAAGATATAGAATAGGAAGAAATTATTCGTAAAAAAGATTTAAAGGAAAAGCGATAATATAATAATAAATAAAAAGTATTTAATAATAATAACGAAAATAAACCTATTTATATAAGTTTTAATTAAGATTATAATTATAATAATTATATTAATAATTAATCTCTAGCGGTTAGAAATATAGAAGAAATATTCGTATTAATAATATAGTTCTATAATCGATACCCAAAACTTAACTCGGAAAAAGAGTAATTATATAAAAATCGATTCGGAGGTAGATAAATATAATAGAGATAATAAATAATCTAAATCTAGTTTATCTAGTTATTCGGTTAAAATAAAAGAGAGTATTCGTAATAATTAATAACTTATAAGCCTAGCTTCTTAGTTAGGATTAAAAAAGAATAATTATAAAATTTAAATAAATAAAAATACTATTTTCTAGTACGAATTAAAGTCTTTTTATTATAAGTTATCTTCTAAAATCCTATTATATCGAGTATATTCCTAAAGTTAACTAATTATATATTTATTACTAGGGATCTTTAAAGAATCTCTACCCTACCCTACCCTAGTTTAGAGTAGAGATCGAACCGCGATCTCTATTCTATACTCTACTCTACTTTACTCTACGCTAGTATTCTCTTTGAGAATCTCTACGCTAATCCGAAATATACCCTCGACTCCTCTATCGATTAAGATTTTATATATTCGGTAGGTAGTATTTATTATAAATTATATATTATAATATCGAGGTTTAAAGCTAGGTAACGGAAAAAATATAAAAAAATATAATATTTTTATTATACCCTAAAGTTTATTCTTTCCTAATTCGCGGTTTAAAAGGAGATAATTACCTACTTTTTAAATATTTTATACACTTTAATAAACTAGGATTTAGTATATTTAATTAATTTAAAAGAGTTTTCTTTATTAATTTTAATAATTTCATTATAATAATTAATTATATACTAGTAGTCTAATTTAGTCTCCGAAAATCTAAAGACTTCTAAATAAAAATTATTAAAAAATCTATACTTTTATATTAAAGTAATAAACTAGTTTTTATTTAGATTATAAATTTTATAATAAACGAGTTTATTTAAATTATATAACGAGTTACTCTTTATTATATTTACCGATATCGAGCCTATATCTTTAGTTAATATAAATAAATATCGTAAAAGTTTTATATAAATATATTACTCTTTTTTATAAAGAATAAAAATGAAGTTTATTAATATTCTAGATAAAATATTTTATAGAGTAGAGTAAAGTCTTTATTAAAATCTATATTATAAATATATTCTCCGCGTTTAAATCTAATTATATCTTTTATATTAATATAATTTCCTTATAAATATTATAATAAAAGTCGAGTTAATTAAAAAAAAACCATTCTAGTTTAGGCGGAAATATTATATTTAATAATTAATTTTAAATTATAAATAGAGATAATTAAAACGGGCTCCTTAAATTATTTATATTTATTAATATACTATAGTACCTCTAATTAAAACTAGGCGAGTATTAAAGTAAATATATAATATAAAATATTAATAAATTAACCGCGGCGAGTTATATTAATTTTATTCTTTATAATCGCTTTATAGAGGGCGTCGCGAAAGTTTCGTAAATAATATTATAATATATTAATAAAATAACTAACTTTTAGAGCCGGACGAATAATATTATTAAATTATATAACTCGTTTAACCTAACCGGGGTAAATACTATCGTAGATTTTTATATATAAAAAAAATATATATATTAAAATTATATTCGCCGTTAATAATACTATATCTAAATCGTAGTTATATTACTTTATCGGGTATTTAGTCCGTAAATTTAATTTTAATCAATTATATAATTTATTATAAAAAAGAAAGATTATATAAAAATTAAAATAAACTTCGATATATAATTAAAATAGTAATATAGGCTAGAAAACTATCGATATTTTAAATATATTAAATCTTAACTACTATAATAGTTATCTTCTCTTAAAAGTACGATTCTAACTAGGCGAGATTGAAGTAGAGAGGTTCTTCTAAACCTACTAGGAGCGATTTCTATAAAATATTAATATAATCGTTATAAAAATTATCGCGAGGGAGGATAATAAAATAGTAGAGAGGATTAAATAAAATTTAATTAAAATTATCCGTAAAAGAAAGGTAATAGTTTTAATAATTAATTAAATTAATAAAAAATAACGGGTATTCGAAGAAGATTTAAGTTTAGACTTTATAATTATATTATTATTATCGAGGTATCCTATAAAACGAAGATAATATATTATTAATTATAATAATAGAATAGATTCTAGGCGGTATTAAATATAGTTTTAATTATATTTAATACTATATCTTCCTTTATAATAATCGAATCGTTATATATATAAACTAGAGAGCTCTTATAGAGGAATTTATCAATATTATATAATATAATAAAAGAGGGCTAAATAAATATATTAAATTAACTAAAACTCGATTTATTTATATTTAATTAATAAATATTATCTTCTATATTTATAGCGGAGACCGTAGGAGAGGATAAATAAATAGTAATAATAAAGGATAAATAATCGATTAATAACGAAATCGGGGTTAATACCGACGTTATAATAATAATAATTATTTAAATAATTTTATCGTGGGATAATTATTATATTTAAAGACTCTACGATAAAATAATTTATATTTATAAGAAAAAGGGCCCGTTATTATTATCGATGAAAACTTCTTCTACTAGCGCCGTATCTAGAATATAAAAACCGGGGGAATTTAATATAAATATTATTATAAATAATAACGAATCGGTTTCGGGTATAATAAATAATAAATTTATAAAATTCGAGGGTCTTAAAACCGGTTTTAAAAATTAAAATTAAAATCGTAAATTATAAATCTTTAAAGAAGTTCTAATAATTATCGATTATAGATTTACTTTTATAATTAAAAAATTAATCTTCGGGGTAAACGGTATAGTTATTATTTATAAATAATATATTTATTTTAAAAAAAGAATTATTATTTATTTTTAATAATATTATTATCGCGGTTAAAATATATATTTTTATCGGGTTAATAATAAACTCTATTAATAAAATAATCTCCGTTATATATATAGAGGTTACGGGCGAGCTAGCTAGTAATTTTATAAAATAATTAATTTAAATATCTCCGACCGCGGTTATTAAACTAGAAATAATCTCGTTTAAAAACTATATAAAATCGAGAGAGGCCGTTATATAAATAAAGATTAATAAATTTAATAAATATAAAAGTAATATAAATAAAATTATCTCTAATATATTAATTATCTTGGATAAATTTATATTTTAAGAGTATAAAGATATCCCTATTAATAATAGAGCGGGTTTCGCGATATTCGGCCTCGATAAAGTTAGGGAATATAAACGTAAATAAATAATTTATAAAAAAAAAGTAGATTAACGATTTCTATTAAAGCCGGTTATAAATAAATCTTCCTTAAAGATTATATTATCCTCGCGAATCGAATCTAAATTAATAGTAAATAGTTTTATAATTTAAATCGGATAAAAGTTAGTATTTAATACCGTAGGTAAATAATAAAATTATATAATAAATATATTTAATACCTTATTTATAATAGGTAGTTCGCGGTTAATATTAAAAATTATCGTTTATATAGTATCGATAACTCTCTTTATATATATATACTACTAGTTATATTTCCTAATTTTCACTTCCTCTTTAAAAAATATTTTTTATTTTATATTAATAATCTTACGCCTAGGGTAATCTTTTCGCGATAATAAATTAAAAACTAGAGAGCGAGTAGAAAAGAAAAAGAAAGAGTAGAGAATTATAAAGTATTTATAAAAGAATTCGTATATCGATTAATCAATAATAACTAATTAAAGTAATTTAAATACGTTATCGATTTAATAAAATAAATATTAATAATATTTATCCTAATTTAGTAGTAGCGAAATAAAATAATTAAAGAAAAAATTAGAGGGTTATATAATAATTAAATTAAATTAATAAATTAAAATTAAACTTTAATTGCGAATATTTAAAACTTAAATTATCGATAATTATATTTCTATAATAAAAGAGTAAATCGGTCGGAATATAATATATAAATAAATAACTATAATCGGAGTTTTCTTAATAATAATAGATAGATTTAAAGACTTTTAATTTCATAAACGATAATTATAATATTAATTTCTTAATTAAAAGTTTATTTACGGCCTCTTATTCTTCTACCGGGATTAATAACGGTAGCGATATTAATCAAATTAATAATTACTATATTATAACTATATTTAAACTAGAGAGTTTATTACGGAGTATTTATTATAATTTTTATAATTCTATTTATTATTACTACTAGATTTATTTCCTTCGCTAACGTTATCGATATTACCGATGGATATTCTTAACTTTTTTCTCTATAAAAGGAACTAGTTAACGGGTTATAATAACCTATATATTATATATAATATAAAGATTAAATAGGTAAAGATTTAGTTATAGTATAATAAAGTAATTAGTAGTAGTTAAAGTAGTTAAATAACGCGTAAACTTTAGGGGATAATATCGGTTATAATATTAAATTATTTAATTTTTGGGTCGGCGATAATAGCGGTATATCCCGTCGAGTTAATTAATTAAATTTTAAATAAAGGGTAAACGGTAAACGTCCCTCTAATAGTATTAAAGAGACGTTTATTATTTATTTAAAATTTAATTAATTAATAAATCGGAGGTACTTCCGTCGTTAAAATTAAAACTAGGTATATAAAAGTATATAATTAAAAATAATTATAAAAACAGCGATAAAAGTAATAATAAAGATATACAATAAAGTATATAATAAGTATAGTATAATAGGGTACGATAAAGATAATAACGGGGATATAATAAAAATATTAATAAATATAATAACGAGGTAGTAATAATATTAATAATAAAAGTAAAGAGTTACGGATTAACTAACTAGTTAAACCTCGAATAAATAATAAATATCCGTTACTAGTATTTAGAGGGACGTTTATTATTTATTTATAATTTAATTAATTAATAGATTTTAAACCCTAACGGCCCGCGACTTAACTTTATTAAATAGAAATATTAGTATTTTTAAATAATAAACCATTAATATCTTTACGAATATTAATTATTACTAAATTCTAAGAGTAGTTTTGAAATTGTAACGAGAATACGTATATATTTTATATAGAAAGTTAAGGAATCGGATAAAGTTTTTTTTTTTGATTTTTCGTCGGAAAAGATTCTAAATCTCGCGAGTACCTATTATATTCCTACCTCATAGAGGCCCCTCTATTTAAATCTTATAAATTAAATTTCGACCCTTAATAATAAATTAATAACTTTATAAATACTATTCCAAATTAGCTAATTTTTATATAGTTGAAATAGTCGGGGTCTATTCTATAATCGCTGAAAATTTAATAAAATTTGGCTCATAGATAAGCCTATACTAAGATTATAGGTTTAGTTATAAAAATTTTATAAATTTAGTTATAAAAACTAGTAACTTAGTACTAATTTAACTAATTAATATATATAGATTATTAAGTTTATTTACAAAACTATATATTTATAAAGTTAGGAAATTAAAGACTATTAATAAAGACTTTTAAAATAATAATAAAAAAGGAATATTAATCTAGGAATATATTACCGAGTATATTTATAAAGAAATTAAAGATATTATTTAAATCTAGGTCTAGATATAATCTAGATCTAGTCTAGATTTTATTTAAATTTAGAGAAACGTGTTTTTAATATTTCGATTATCTTTATTATTATTTATATATTAATATATTATTATTTATCTAATTTAGAGAATTAAAATAGATATAATTTAATTATATTTTATTATATTATATTTCGTTTATTAATAATCTAAGATATACGTAAAATATATAAAATATATCGGTAACTTGGGAAACCCCGATTTTTGCGCATTTTATACCGAAATTGTATAAAATACTGGAAATGCGTATCTACTCATGTCCCGCATTCTAAGTATATTATGCACCGATATTGCACCGATTTAGCAACTTTTTTTTTTGACTTTAACTTTTAAGAGTATCTAGACTAGGGCCCCTATATAGGAATATAAATATCTTACTAAATCTATTTTTAGCCTAGATTCCGAATCTTTAATTAGATTTTTACTAGCGCTGCCCTATAGGGCTATAAAGCTACTTTTAGGATTAAATTTAGCGCTCCCGCGCAGACCTTAACTCTAATTTAAAAATCTTGGCGCCAAGACTTACCAAGGCTGCAAAATGCGCATTTTGCACCGATTAAGCAGCGATTTTACAGAACTGTTTCTCCGGACTTGCCGATGTATACCGATTAAGTAATAATTAAATAGAATTATTTTTCTAGATTTATTAATATTTAGTATTTATTACTAGTATCGAGTTTAAAGTTTAATTAATATAATATTAATAATAAAAAAGAGAGGGAAATAAAAAGAAAGTATTATATTAAAATTAATATATATAGATTTTCTAGAGGCTTTAATTCTATTTATTATTATATAAAATCGTTAATTATATAATTTATTAATAAAACGGGTATAAATTAATAATAATCGATATTAATAAAAATTACTATAAGTTTTATAACTATTTAATATAAAATTTAAAATAGTATTTAATAATATTAATTTATATAATATATATTTAATATAAAATTTGAAATAGTATTTATAACTCGTAGTTAAATAATTTATCATTTAAAGATAAAAGTAGTAAATACGATTATAATAATATAAAACTCAAGAATTAGATAAGGAGTAGTCGAGTTATAGTAGGTAGAGGAAATCCGTACTCCTAGGTATAAAATATCGTTAGAATCTCGTAAATACCTAAATTAACGGAAACTACTCGTAGTAGAAGATAAAATATAAATAAACAAATCTATCGAGTTTAATATCACGATTCGAAGGATACTATAATACATTAAATAAGTAGAATATTCGTTAAGATAATCGGATTTGAATCTTTGGATCAGGTCGTGTGTTGCATGGATCGACATTGCCAAGAATTTTCATCAGTTTTGCATACGCTAAATTCGCATTGATTTTGAATACGCTAGATCTGCACCGAAGACACATCTCTAGGCTGGAGCTTTGAGGCTGTTAGGGCCGCTCTTCAGGGCGGCATTTTGCCGAGATACCCCGGAGGCTAACATCACCGTTACCTTTCTGCGCGTCTTCCATTATAGTATTTTCCACTTCATCAATCAGAACCTTCACCATGGCACCGAAGAAGCCAATATCATTGGACAAGATAGCAGATGCCATACACAAACATGTGGTACAAGGAACGTTTGATGCCGACTACCCCAATGCCCGGCTTTGGCCAGCAACCCGTGTTACTATCGCTGTGAACGACGCAGCCTTGACGCCAATGAACACGCCTCAAGAAGACAATATATCTTCACTAGGCTCAGCCTCCAGCAGTGAGCTACCGAGGTAATCATCTCACGAGGTTGGAGAGGGTGTGTCTGGGGTAAGCTAGGGGGACAGCGTGGAAGGCATTTCAGTAGACAACATTGCCTTCAATCCGAGACATTGCTGACTCGTCAATCCACGAGCCTCCGAAACCCAGTCAACCAAGAGAGGTCACAACAACTTGAATCATAAGGGTCGGTCTCTGGATTCTGATCTCGAAGGCACGGTGGGCGTGGAGGGACGTACAATATCAAAGACAAGGGGCGTTGTTGGGATAGGAGAACTCGCAAAAGACAAGGAGAATCTCAACGCAATTGGTCATACACTTGCAGAGAAAGGCGGCCATGGGTATCAGGTAGGTGGTATGCAGGGCGTTTTGGTCCCAATCGGCTCCAGAAAGCCAAAACAAACTGCGAATGAAAGTCTGGCCACAACGGTCGACGCTAGCGAATCCTCCAAGTCAAAATGGAATGAGGATCCCTCAAGGCAACTACAACAAGAAGCGCTGCAGGCGGAACACGATAATGTGCATGGAAGTGGGCCTCTACACAAATCCCGTGCTCGGAAACGCCAGATGGACAACATCGATGACTCGGGGACGAACTCGAAGAAGATATACACTGGCAAAACTCGAGCAAGCAACGATCGTCTTCCTCCTACCGAATGTGAGCCGTCTATACCGCCCACGGCTGCTCTTGCGAGGCAATTTGGGCCTGAACGCCTGCGAAACGCCAAATCCGCTTTCATTTCAGAATGGGTTAGCACTGCACCGGCTGTGGCAAATTGGCACAATCTGGAAGCCTTTACATGGATTGGAAAAGCATCCGAACAGGAGCCATTCCAAGAGCTTGGCTTATTGATGCGATCCATGTCTCGGGTTGGAGATTCCGATACACAAGCTGCATTCCGACGTAGTGTCCACACTTCGTTAGCCAAGCAAGCCTCTAATGACGAGACCGAGGTTCCAGAGCATCTGATAATAGTGGATGGTTTTGATGCTCAACCATTTCAGCGCTTCTGGAAAGCAACAATCTTGACCAAGAGAGCCCAAGGCGCCGAGGGTATCGCCATCATACTTCGACGCAAGGCAATTGTGGAGCAATTGGCCGCGTACCATGACGTGATACAACTCATTCGGAATGCCATCAAAGAACGTCAGGTCAAGCTACGTCACGGAGAGATCGCAGCAGCAAAGGCTAGAGAATTTCTCTTCAAGGTCTTGTACAAGGATACCGATGACCGCAAAGCAATGAGAGCAAAGTTCGATTACGATAGTCGGGCCGCCAAACCATACTATGACTTATGCCAGCATTACGGAAATGAGGGAATCCTGGCGATGGTGCCCTTCAACATTCGGGAAGTAGACCTCCGGTTTCCTGCACGTATTCCTGCTATGAAGGCGATATTGGATGTGATACGTCCCGATTTCCATGGACCCCGCTTGGAGCTCTACTCTACAGTAATCAACATGGTAGAGAAGGGACAGATTCCAGACCAGGACATGGTGACAGATCTGGACAATTGGGCTTCTACAGGCGCTGTCACAAACTCTGCCTAGAAGAATGGGCCTCTACGTTTGTGATGAATGGTATCTGACGTGTGAGAATTGAGTATACCAATTCCATCGAGTCCCAATAGCTGTTCAAGGAGACTACTGAGGTCGTCGATTGTTTTTTGCTTCACTTACGTGCATCAGCTGCCGTTCATCCTAGATCTGCCCAAAGACACTGGCCGGACTATCTTCTTCCTACCCTCCCGCGCTGTGCGTGTGTCTATCTCCGCGTAGCTTTCATGAAGATTAGTGTCACTGAAGTAGCAGGGCTTAGTTCGCACCGGGACCCTTATGCATTCCTGTCCGTGTTCTTGCTAGCCGAACGGACGCCATGGCGATGCGTGGCCTCAACAACGAGCAATGGCCAAAACCGAATCTGTCGTTCAACACTTTCACCTTCACTCCTTGAATGTTTCAGGCTAGTAACCTGTTTGTGGCGTGGACGGCATCAACGCTTGGGCGCCAGGCATGATTCATGGCGATAATGTAGGGAAACTGCCTCCTTTGTTTTGCGGCCAAGCCCAAAGACCACCCATTCAATTGCCTCATCCCCCTTTCATGTTGCTGTCGCTTATATAGCAGGGTTTGAATTGTTATTGGGGCTTATCGGCGCTGTGCTGACCGTGGCGAACGTTTTATTGATGTGAGGCTACTCAAATGGATAGAATTGCATATCGAATTAATTCCCTATATAAAGTTTCTGGAGGTGGGCAAGGATGCCGGCTTGCACATTCTCTACGGAGCGAAGAGGATTGCAGCTTACTGTGCTGTCGTTGTCTCGACCTCTGATAGTCTGGAGATGCTCTGCAGAATGGAGACAAGGGAGTACAAGCTTGTTCATCGGCTTAGTTGCTTTCGAGAGCTGATATGGACGCAGTGTTCAGCAGTCTTATATAAGACCCTTGATATACAGAACGAGGACCTGCTTGCTGTAAAGATCATAGTTTGGTTCTGCTAATTTGGCAGATCTCCTCACACGCTTGGGTGTACGCTCTCGCGACGAAATACGAAGCTGAAGCAATGCAAATTCTAGCGGTCAGACACCTCCATAAAGCTATCTACCTTTGTTGGCACCCAGACCCTTTCGCAGCAGCCATACCGTTGGTCTACGGGGCTGAGCCCAAGACAGATCGAAGACCTTGTGATTTAGTCATCAAGCTCGTTCGCCAATCTTCTCTGACTCGAATCATGTCAAATGAGCGTTCTCAAGCTGTTCGTACGTCCTCATTCAGAATGTGGGAGTCCATAAGTTGTTTGTCTGAAAGCTCAAGCTAATTCTATAAATGTTATAACACAGCGATGAGAGTAGTACTCTTCTAATTAGATGCCTAGCAAAGCACGACTCGCTTATTGAATTAGCACACTTCTGTTTGCAAGGTACCGCACATGCTAAAGTGACAAAAGGTGCAAGGACTTCGACTTCGAGGTGCGAGGGATCCAACTCAGAGGTGCTCCCACAGGAAGGTCAGTTCTCAGTGCCATTCTCCTGAGCCCATTTCAGGTGCTTGAAAACCTCCGAGCTGTTTCCGGAACTACGAACAGAACGAAAGGCTAGCTTCAGATCTTGGTAGGTCATTTGTCTAGTTAGAAATGCGTTGGCCGGGATTGAGGAGATGTGACGTCTCACTGCTCCCTGAACATTGGGTGCGGAAGGTATGAAGACATGTGTACCGTCTTCCTGAGTTTGCTACACTGAATTAGAAGAGATTTCGCCGAAGAAATGACAAGAGACTCACCTCAACCCACCACTTGATATAGAATACCTCTCTCACAAGTAGCCTTCTAGCCTTTGAGACTCCGACGAAGATGTCCGACCCGGAAAACCCACGTAAGGTGCCCGCGAGCTCAGTCAATTCGTTGTTTGTCGCAGAGTGGCTGATTGGCTTCAAGGCCAACCTCAAGAGCTTGTAGGTTGCATTTCTATCAGGTGGTGGGACATGGTAACGTTGATTGAATCGACGAAGGAAAGCATCGTCGATGGCCCATGGTAAATTGGTCGCACCGACCACATACAAAGGTGCGCAAGAGGCGTCTCTATCCGCCAAACGGTCTAGCTCAGCCAGGAAAAGAGTCTTGAGGTTCATTGAAGAGTTGGTTTCGGTGGATCCCTCTCTGTCACGGGTAAGGTGATCGATTTGGTCAATGAAAATGATGCAAGGTGCGCGCGTTAACGCGGATGTGAAGATTGCTTTAAGGTGCCTTGGAAATCCTGATTAGCTTGGCAATAGAGTCAGTGGAGATGGAATGAGACTTACTTCTCGCTTTCTTCTTGGTATTTTTGGAAGACGTGGGTGGGATCGATGTGGAATAGCGGGATGTCCGCCAGCCGTGATATAGCCTGGACTAACCTGGTCTTTCCGTTCCCTGGCGCCCCATGTAGAAGAATGGCTTGCAAACGACGCTGAGAGACACTAGAATATATTGCTGGGAGCATGATGGAGCACCAAAGGTCGGCCTTGATGTCTTCAGGTGCTGCTATCTCATCCCAAAGGGGTACCTGCTGGGTGGCGGGCAATATAGATCGTTCGACGTTCTCTTTCATTTCATTAAGGTGTACAGATTCCCCTTTGTATCCTTCGGCTTGTGCTTGAGGTGAAAGTGTATCCGTGCTCTGGCTGATGAAGCTTGTGGCGTCTTCAAACCAAGCGCGGTGATCAGGCAGCAAGTCGTGTAGAAGGTGCTCTCTGTCTACGAGCTGTTAGTAATATGATTGAGGCATACGTGAGATCCACTATGTACCTTTGAGATAAACGAGCATCAAATAGTCAAGCAATTTCTGAGAGGCTTCAACGGCTAGCAGTGGGAGCTGTGCTTGTTTCGCTTCTTCTGTCAGCTTATGGAAGGTAAGTGCAGCCCGAATGGCTTCCGAGAAGGTGCTTCTGATCTAGTATTAGCAAGTATGTTGTGTCTCCAGAGGTGTGCAGGCTTACCCCAACAGAGCTTTTCCATTAAAGATATGGTCATAGCATTGATAAGCATAATCCATAGTGAGGTGACGTGCCTAGTATGGTCATTAATCGACAATGAGTGAGAGTAGAGCTATTCTACGTACCTTCCGCCACACTCGAAGCTTGACGTCGACGTTGTTGCGTGTTATGCTAGTCTCAGATATAACGGCGTACAGATCCATGATCTGGGTGCTCTCGTTGAGGCCATTGATTGCGGAGGCTAATTTGCCTGGTTGGATTGTGGTAAGCATGCTTGCGTAGGTGAAAGGCTTCAGTTCTGGCTTCGTAGGTGCCCTAATAAAACCTGTCAGTTCAAGCTCGGTCGGTCGATGCAAAGATTGCAGCGTTTGGGCCCAAGTCTCGGATTGAACATGTCAGAGGGAATCTTTGCACTCACGTAGGTACATGCGAGGTAGTGACCTCAGCCGTCATTCGAACACGCGTGGAGCGTCTGTTACCGGCATTCTCGCCCTGTTCACCCGTACGCTTCGATGGTAACTGGGAAGAATCCGACATGAAGCCTGTTGCGTCCCGGAAGGTGCTATGAACTATGGGTTGGAACACGTATGGCAAGTCTTGAAGACGTTGTAAGATACGGTTGAATCTGGAGGGAGACGAGATGGTAATCGTAGCAGGGCAATCACTTTGCTGAAGGCTGCATCAATGCTGGGGTCAATCAGAGCAGATGGTGATGGTATAAAGGTGCTGGAAAGGTGTGGTTGCGTGCTTGGTAGAAATGAAGATGCCTACAGAAGCTGAGAGTAGAGTCGTGGCGTAGATATTGAAGGAAGTCAGAGTACGGTGGGTGATTCCTTCTATTTATGCTGAACTCGTGGGCTACGCTAAGCTAGGCTTCCGACGTCATCATCTGCACCTTGGCCAGCCAATCGCCCTGGGATCCTAATACAGTGGCTTCTTCCCCCAATTCCAAGAATTCAGGCACCTCGAATACCTCAAGTACCCTCAAAGCTTCTGACATCTTCACCACCTCCAGCATAGCAAAGCCTCTTGGTGTCTCTACCATCGCCAGCAACTTTGGCACCTCCGGCACGTCTGAAATGTCTAACACCTCTTGCACCTCCGGTACCTTAAGCTCCTGTTTAGCCGGCGACGAAAGGATGGAGTACATATGGAGTGCACGCAGCTGGGTCTACGATACCAGATCCAAGTTCAACAGTAAGATTCAAGATTCTTATCTTCAAAGCCTCAATACTAATCACTTGTAACTCAAGACTCGTCGACTGTCAGAGCCCAGACAATGGGACTCCTCATTCTCTGCTTGTCGATCTTGTTGGAGGATGGCAAACAGCATTGCTTCCATAAACCCAAAGGCGACCCTGTACCCAAGCCATGGGCCAAGTTCACCCTAAGTATTAAAAAGGAGCTCGATGAGGTATGAACATGACTTACCATGCCAATCACCTTCAGCTAATCCAAATCGTATGATAAGGAAGTCTCAGATCGATACATCAGAGGCTTCATCCGCACCTTTCCTCACCCCAGAGAGATGTTCAAGGCAACACAATGGGTGAGAGCTAATATGAACAGCATACACGAAAAGGAAAACGACCTCAGCTGGCTACCAAGCTTGTGGCCACCTTTCTATCTTCGAAACGTCCAGCGGTATTTGAAGGCCCTGGAGTTGGGTTGCCAATTCTGGCCAGATAACGAACTCATCGGCGAACCAGAATGCAAGAAGCTCATGAAAGAGTTGGATTGGAGACTTGTTGCGGCGGAAGTAGAATTCAAGAAACCTCAGTATGCTTGTATTGTATTTCCGGCTTAGCAAGAGCACCTGTCAGCAAGAGCACCTTTTTAGCAAGATCACCTTTCAGCTCCAGCAAGGTCTAATTAGCAGTCCTCATGTAGCTTCAAATCAACACTCAGAGCCATAGACTGAGAAAAGAATACTTGAGTATATCATGCAGCCTTAACCCCAAAGGAACTAGTGCCAATTCGGATCGCATCTAAATTGTCTTCCAACTTCATCAACATACCAGCTCGTAACCATCAAGTCGACGTACTCCTCGGACACCCTCAGTTGACTTGTATCTGCTGCTCAGGTATGATCCCCATCCACATCATCGTCATCTTCTTGCCAAAGCACTAAAAGACCGCCTCTCCTGCCAGACTCTGAAGCTCACCGAAGCACCTCTCCAACCGTTTCGAAAACACTTGTTTTAAGTACGTTAAATTCTCCTCATCCGACTACTCCGTGGCTCGATCCAATAACCAACTCTTCCGTCGTAAATGACCCTCTAATTCCATACTAACGATCATTCCAGATCCTACCACCTCAGATTCACCTCCCAAACCCCACCTTATCCATCTTCGAGGCATCTAGACCTCACCACCTCACCCTGCCATGTCGACCCCTGGAATCACCTTGGACGAGAATTATTTCGACTTAGATTGGCGCACCTTCCCAACCGCTGCTCAGGTTCTCAATAAATTGGAAACCTTCCTGATACTCATTGACCAAAACGCCAATATACCCATCGAATCTACTGGCAACCGTACTAGGCTTTCGTGTCAGATTGAGGACGTAGAAGGCCCAAATGCACCTTTCCCACAGTGGACACGCAAACGGCACCCCGTAATAAAACCATTCCGTAACAATGAGGTATGCATATACAGGCATCTCAATCCTGTAAGGCTTCACTAACATCTTGACAGGCCTACTTCGCCAAAATATATGTTATGATCAGCTATCTCACCCAGACAATCGGCAACAGACAGTCTGTTCAATTCCGCCAAGTCTATTACACTGCGGTGGAGCACCTCAGCCGAAATCAAACTAAAAACCTCGTCGAAGAAATAGCCTTGAACTGCAACCTCCACCCCACAAGTCTTGGAATCGAAGCGGAAGCCGATGGACTCCTGTGGCACGGAGAGCACCTCCAACTCAAGCTCTGTAGAATTGACAATGTCTTCATTACCGCAAAGCAAAAGGCCGAGTCCCAGTTTCGCAAGAAGTTCAAAATCTACCGGCCTGGGATCTCCGGCCACCCCGTACCCTCTCAGCTTCTCGACCTTTCTGTTGATTCTGCCGTACAAGGATCCGGAACAAGAGCCAGAGCAGTCATCGTTGTTGAACACGAGAACATAGGGATTGCAATGCAGGCCATGAAAGACACCTTCAAGGATGTGATCGTACTTATGGTAAGTCTCGTGCTCTCAACTACCAAAAGCAAAGGCTGATACACCTCGAGACTCAAGGATATCCCTCAATCGCTACCAGGGAGCTTCTTCACCTTTTGTATATCAAATTGAGGGACGGCACCCCCTTTCTATATTACACTGACTACGACCCACATGGCATGCATATCTACACCATACTAAAGAAAGGATGTCGGAGTACCGCACCTTTCTCTTCCACCTTAGTCTGCCCTGTTCTCCAATGGGTAGGACCCACCCCGGAACAAGTCATCCCGTTCCGCAACGAACTCATCAAGAAGGAAGCAGTGGCTTCCATCAATCACCTTCCCAAGACCTGCAACGTTGCACAGAGAGTCAAAAAGATCAATGACTTGGCGGAGATTAGAATGGCGAATGAGAGTAAGAAGATTGAGAAGAAAATGGGGAAGGCGGCCTCGGACACCGAAATTAGTCTGATTCGTGGTATGCGAGCGAGCGGAGCTCTCGATGGCGAGGCTGCCCTCGAGGAGGCCGCCAACGCAGTGATGAAGGACGGGAAAGTGAGATGCATCTTCTGCAGTTGTCCTAGCACTGTGTTCCTCTAACAAATTCACAGTTGCACCTTCGTCGCTACCGACTCGGCTTCTTATCCACCATCAAGACTGCTGGAATCGAAGCTTTCATCGTCGAAACTATAAACCAGATGACCGGTGTCACTGCGCCTTCCACGTTCTCACATGCCGACATCAGGTCCTAAGCAGCAATCAACTTCGACGTATCACAGCCGGCCACTTCCTCTGCCATCGGCCTTCAGTCTTCGCCTGTCAATGAGGTTCGACTCAATAAGAAGCTAAATATCGATAGCTTGAGCCTTTCGTAGCCAGCCCTGATCCACCTTTTAACGTCACTGAGGAAATCATCAAGGCCGGTGGGACGGGTATGAGACCACCCTCGTGTCCTCTCACCTATACACCTTCATGTACTTTCACCTATACACCTTCTTCACCTCTAAAAGCGCCTTTATGTCTCATTTGGCAAATACGGGCTTTAGCAGCACCTTCATGCATAAGCTCAATGAGCATCTTCTTCTACTTTTCTCGTACTTTAACTCAAGTAGCTTATGCCCAACAATACAATGGCACCCAAAATCGCCCATGATTGGGGCTCTTTGTCAAATCTGCAACCTTGATCTCATTTCGCAGTTCTTAGCTTTCGTAATGATGAGGTATGCGATTGTTGAATCCGTGATAGTGCAGAATGCCATCCCAAATCATTTTCACGTCTGCGCATTCGTCATTCTTTTTTATGTCCATACCTCGTAGGAGCATACTTACCCAAGTTGTTGCTCCCTGCTATGCCCTGCTGTTGCTCCCTGCTATACCTTGCTGTTGCTCCCTGCTATGCCCTGCTATTGTTCCATAGCAGGCCCCATTGCTGCTCCATAGTATTCCCTGCTTGCTTCATAGTATGCACCATTGTTGCTCCCTGGCATACCCCATTGTTGCTCCATAGTATGCCCCATCGTTGCTTTATAGCATACTCCATAGTACACCCTAATACTACTCTATGGTATAGTCCTACTATGAACCTACTATATACCGGTCTATAACTCTATGATATAGCTGTCTATAGCCTCATTATAGGTCTATCTCCTATTCTACTTGACGTTGGTGGTTGCCCCATACAAATTTTGGTGCGCGGGCCATCCGTTTAGCGCTTCCGCCCGTGGTTTTAGCGTATTCATGAAGCTGTGCAATCCTTGGCATTTTTTAATTTTTTTTTACGCGTAACATAACCTATCAGCTCTGCGTATAGCGCTTCTTATATATCGACCTTACATACGTTGATAGCTCGATTTAAGGCGACTCTAACACCGTAAGAATTGACCCAATCGACTTAATAGTGTACGATCTATTAAGGGTTAAAGTATTAAGGCAATATTTTAGAAATCGGGTATATGCCCCACGTACCCCACTAAGCCTACTACCAATCTTTAAAGCCTTATAACGTTAAGGTCATCCATCCAAATTAATTGATTTTTACGGCGTTAGAATCGCCTTAAATCGATCTATCTATACATATAAGGCCAATATATCAGAAGCGCTATGCGTAGAGCTGATAGGTTGTATTGCGCGCAAAAAATAAAACAATGCCAAGGATTGCACAGCTTCATGAATACGCTAATTCTGCAATCAACTGTAATGTCAATGCCAAGCAATCGAGCCCACTTTCTACCGGTGCATGGGAATCTCCATGAGTACAAGAATCTGGCTTGGAGGGATTGACCTATACTTTCAGTAACTTTACGTTGCGCCAGCACTCCTCCGAACACGAGGGCGCCATGGAGTATGTACAGTCGTCGCGATTGGCGGGCTGTTCTTCAATGAAAACGTATCCCTCCATCAAGCCAGCACCCTCACCTGACGTGGCAGATATCACCTTCCTCGCCATCATGATGAAACGTTCACCAAGCCTCCATAGCCCTAATATTCGAGCCAACGCTGAGGAGAACGCAACCCACTATATCGCAAAACCTTCAGCGAATTAAAGAATATCAGAACCGCCGTTATCGCACAGCACTCGATCTTGATAGCGTCCGAACATGCCGAATCTGACATACACACAATGGTGCTGTGAGATCTTAGGATGTGTGAGTCAAGATGTGACTAATACGTTGAATTTAGGACGATCAAAAACATGATATCTCGTCATAATGCTTGTCGAGAGGCCTGACGCATACGCCTACAAAAGACGACAATCCATACTCGGGCCGGGTCACTTGCAGAGTCACACCTTTGAGAGTCGTGCATCGGGGGAATGGGATATACGGCTAGACAGTCCAAGATCCTGTCACGAATCCTTGTGAGAAGCACATTCAACGCGACTACAGCAGCACACACGCCTCGCGAGAATACCCATGCGGCAGAAATCGCTACATCACAATAATTCTCACCTTCAGAATGGTAGCAGCTCGGACGATCGATTCAAAGCCGCCCGCGAACATCCTCATCCGTGCTGCCTTCAGCTGGTGATACATTACAGGCCAAGCAGATAGGAGACTCCTGTTCAAAATGAGTCTCGGACACACCATGCTGTGGTAGTCGACTCATGAGCGCTAGAGGGAGCTGCTACACTCTCTATAATGTCGATTTCGATGACTGCTACCTGTTGCAAAATTGGAAGCAAACGAATCCAGTTCGGGATTAGCCCTTACACAACAAGATTCTCTCCTCGCAAGGATACACCAAGCCGATCAGTCCCTTCAAAAAACATCATCGTCATCATACCCGACCAGGATTGAGAATCCTTCGTCAACAACTCCAGCCTTCCCACACCCAGCAGCAGCTCTGCCAATTTGAGGTCAACTACAGCAGCGGTAGACGCGCGTCCAAGTCAATTGGAGCGTCATACAGAACGGGGTCTAAGCTACGAGCGCCCGAGGACGAACAAGCCCGGACGAAGCAACAGTATGCGGGAATACATCAAGTACAAGACCATGCAGTGACATCAGATGTGTGTCTGAAGCAAGAAAACGCGGCCAGGCTGAGGGTCGAACTTTCCCCGCCGGTACAAATACAAAATGAAAAATGGTCAATACCAAAGATGACTTCTTCAAGCCCAAGCCCTGTCAACCTTGCTAGACCGTACAGAATGTCAAGTAGAACATTGTTGAAAAGATGATGCGATTACAAGCGCCACTCTCGTCTGATACAGTCGCGAAGCTCATCAGACAGCATTCTCCACTTCCAAGTTGACTTGGGGCCAGCGGTTTCTGCAGGTGTCATTCCAACTGGTGGCGTGGACGGCATAGGACAGCAGCACGGGCTTCAGCGATTATATAGGGTTGATTACCCTCCATAGAATCCTTTCCTCTCTCATTCTATCTCGGCTACCTGGCTGCTACGCTTCGAAAACACCGGCTATGCTTCCTCCCACCCTGCCACGCCTCTTAACAAGTCAGAGAGACTCGCTCGAGGTAAATCTCACTTTGACATCGTAGTTTCACTGGGCTCTGGTGCTCATCTGCATGACTGCTCTGTCCCGACGATGCCAGCAGAGGTGTGTGAGCGGCCCTAGACATGATGACCGGCAAAGTCGTATCCTTCATCTCGTTGTTTTGTGGCTTACTTGCTTGACGAGAACACTTGTGTACACTGGTGCTCAGAATATACAGTGCTTCCTCGGGCACGACTACCCTGCAAGAACATGGGCCCGTAGAGGATGGTCCCGACGCCGTGGCCGTGCGAAAAAGTGGCACATCAGCGAAGTTCAGACTTGGGCATAGACTGAGAGGCTTCACCTCTTCATATCAACTTCCAATGGACGAAATGACTGAAATAAGAGAATGAATTTGATCAGCTAGTCAGTTTCAAATTCATGCTCGTTCAGGACAGGACTCTTTTTTCAACACCGATGGCACACTGATAATAGAATTGATGATCTCCGCGCTCGGGCCATGAGTAATGGGAAGAGAGCCATCCCTAACAGCACCAGCATATATGAGAGGGAAGGCGCAAATGTGGGCATGCGTGTTAAGCGATGGCTCTGCATCGACGACAAAACGCGATATAGACAGGGAATTTAGCTTGAGAGTGTAATAGGCCATACACTGGGTTAGTCTATAACGCCATCATATCTACAAAAGTCCCAAAAGGTGTCGCCATTATACCTCATCTCCGTATTGGCATGGCATGGCATGGCATGATTGACAGCAGCCTCGACACGAAAAGGCCCTTCATGCAACAACACCCAACTACTCAATCTGTGCAAAATCAATTTGACCCGGCTGTCTATGTTCAAAGATCATCGTTTTGATGGACGGCTACTCGGTGATCGCGGCATCCTCGGCGGACAACAAATCTCATGACGATCGAACCATCTCGGTGCCTTCTAGAAAAGCGGTGGTTTCCGTGACGATGTGTCCACTTCGTTGAATTGCATATACGGATGGAATTACAATGAGGAAAAGGAAGATTTGCGCATTGGGAGGAGAGACGGACACTGCAACAATGCAAGCCTCGACTGAATCTGCAATCACTTGACCTGCGAAAGGCAGCAATGCACCATTGACTCAGCACTTGAGTCTGAGTTCCAACTCAAGAAGGGGCAGTGGATGTTGGAATCCTAGTGCCTGTTAGTGGCGCGAACGGCCCAGCGATTATATCAGAGCAGTTGTCCTTCCTCATTTCGGGAGCAGGCGCCGCACTATGCGGTCTCTGCAAAAGCCCCCTTCTTCTTCAGCATCTCCTCCTCCTCAGCCTGAATGTCAGCATCGATCTTCAAAACACCACCTAGTCAGTTTCATCAATTCCAGCCACTGGGCCCCCAAGAAGACAATCAATCAAACCACCTCGGGGTGTGTCGGCAAGCCTCCGCAAGCTCCTCATGCCAGAGGCCTGACCACGGCCACTTTTCTACACGACCATGCAGCCTGCAGGTCAAACGTCAGATCTCAAGGCCACGCCCACTAATTTTACCACTCGCCGCCGTGCTATCGACGCCATCCAGGCCAGCAGGCGCAAATCGACATTGACATCGACATACAGATGCTCAGCGAATTGAAGTTCGCGAAGGAGACCTTAAATATCTCGCGGCAAAGCTTGGCCCAACTACCGGCACAAGCAGCGGCTATAGAGGCCGACTCGATGGACATAAAAGAAGAGAGGGAGATACCAAGGATAGCGTGACGGCAAAAGGCCAAACAGCAGAAGGCCTAAGAAAGTCGCCGCCGCGGTGGCTCGGAAGACGAGTCGGAAGATGCGATAGAAGCATACAGACCACGCCGAGAATCTCAACGCCGCCACGGTTCATCGTTGGATGAGTCGGACAGTGTAAGAGAGCACTCACATGTAACATCGATGGCAAGCATATACGCATGATTCGGGATGGCAATTTTGACCTTATGAATGATCAAGCTGGAGAACAAGTATATCCATGGCGCCAAGAAATACGACGAGATCAACTCTTTCACACTTCTCCCAATATGTTTCGAGTACTTATTGCACATTATGGTTACCCTCGCCCCGACCGTGTTAGAGCTGAGCTCTCTGAGGCCTTCTCACATACCGTGTTCGGTTATTTCGACCATCACTGCGAACCTGTTCTGATCAGCTTACGCGATGGGCACATTGCCTTCTTCTATCCTCGCCTGGCGTCAAGCAAGTACGTCCTGGTTGGATGGGCAGAAGGCGACATTTCCTGGTCAAAGTCTGAGTCCTTGCTAGGTACCTCATCAACGTCAGCGACGGTGACGGCAACGAATGTAAGCTCCTGAATGATAGACTGGTGCAGGAGTAACCAGTTGAAAGACTGCTGACAAGGTTCAGAAAGCCGATATGCTCATATGTTTGAATCTGTGTTTACAAGGACCATGAGAATATAAGCTGTACTTCGCCGATTGAGTTCGGTCACCTCTGACGAGCCTAGCCCTTGACGCCATATACCTGATAACAGTGACATAATTTTGCCTTGCTACCGGTGCGAATGCAGTGTCCCCTTCCAAACTCTTCGACAAGGGCCTCTACTAAATCCTACACTACCTTGACGACACTTTTGCAGTAGTAGCACTAAACGCTGAACACAGACGCCTACGACAAGGAATTTCACATACTCTACACCGATCTATGACACCAGGAAATGGCCTCACCTCACCCACATACCTGATGCGTCCTGGCTGTACCGGGAGAGTAATATTAAGGCCGACTATACATGCTGGCGGTGATGCAGTGTTCCCGTCATCACTGGTGCTGGTGCGCAGCGCCAGGGACAACAATGTCGTCTTCTTTTGGATGGGTTTGGGTCAGATTGGTTCTGGGTCTTATCTCCATGCCAGCTGCACCCTTGCTATACCGGAGGTGGTGTGCGTGCACGGCCCTTGGCCTGCCAATCGGCATGTATGTACCTTTCGCCGCAACTTCTTGGCCCTTGCTTGATGACACCACTGGCTGAAGCAGGGGTGGTCATCAGACTCTTATATACGAGACGAAAGTCGGCCACGGCCCGGAATTGAGCACCAGAGTCTAGGCTGCATCGACCGGCATCCATTTTCGTCAAAAATAAAGGCTTCGCCGTGGATGGTTCGATAACCCCGAGTGCAGTTGGC
>JAABUK010003279.1_pt1 | contig 27616 bp, 23 predicted proteins | sample 5559141 | NCBI WGS metagenome assembly JAABUK01 (sample SAMN10711869, study PRJNA513367) | rock metagenome | isolation source: Antarctica rocks | place: Antarctica: Victoria Land, Pudding Butte nord | collected 2016-01-03
GCGTATCTATGGCAGCAGCAATGGCCATGTATGCGCGTATCTATGGCAGCAGCAATGGCCATGTATGCGCGTATCTATGGCAGCAGTAATGGCCATGTATGCGCCTATCTATGGGCCATGTATGCGCCTATCTATGGGCCATGTATGCGCATATCTATGGCAGCAGCAATGGCCATGTATGCGCGCATCTATGGCAGCAGCAATGGCCATGTATGCGCGCATCTATGGGGGCAGCAATGGCCATGTATGCGCGCATCTATGGGGGCAGTAATGGCCATGTATGCGCGCATCTATGGGGGCAGCAATGGCCATGTATGCGCGCATCTATGGGGGTAGCAGTAATGGCCATGTAAATAAATAATCCTGAGCGGCCCTGAGCGGCCCTGAGCGAGCCTGAGAATCCTAAATAAACCTGAGCGAGCCTGAGCGAGCCTGAGCGGGCCTGAGAATCCCTAGTTAAATCTAAGCTATTTTAGCGCTCGCGAGCGGGCCTGAGCGCTCCGAGCAAATTAGGATTCTCAGAGTCGCTTGCACTTTTGTAGATGTAGTAACTTAGTATAGCCCGAAGATAGAGACTCTTTTATAATACTATAATTAATAAACTCTACTAGTACCTTCTTAAAGTACTTATATAGGAAATTTATAATAGGGAGTATACGGTCGAGAGTAGTAGCTTAACCCTTAATTATCTTTATAGTATTATAGAACAGTTTTAAGAAGTTATAGATATAGGTTAATATCTTCTAGTCTTTAACGAAAAGTATATTATTTACTAGTTTAAGTTCTTAACTAGTTAATATAATAATTACGGTCTTGATCCTCCCGATTACCTAGTCGAGTATAAGGTACTAAGAATTCTATTTTATACTATTATCGCGGTGCGGTATAAGGCCGTTATTAAACTCTTTAAATATTTAAATCCGCTAAATACTTTCTATAATATAAATAATAATATTATAAAGCTTTCCGAGTAGGCTAAACTTTCGCTACTAATATATTTAAACGTCGGTAGGAGTAGTAGTAACTTCGCCTTCTAGTAGTTTATAATCATCGATTTATTTCCTAAAAAGGAAAATTTAAACGGCTAGGTTAATTATATAGCCGTTATAACGTAGGCGTCGCTAGCGGTAATTATAGTATATACTTTAGTTATTTAGTACGCTCGTAACGGGTTAGATAAATATATTATTATTCGGGGCGTTATTTATAACGAAATACCTTAAATTACTAGAAATCCCGTAGTTTCTAAATACCTTTAATATTATCTTTATTTAATTCTCTTTTGAGTACTGGCCCTAGATTTTAATAAATACTAGCGTTATTATTCGTCGTTAAAGTTTTTTAATAGTATAATACGCGACGATAATAAAGATTCCTAGGTAATTAGGCGACGTTTAAATATCGTAGTTAATATAGATATCTAAGAGAGTAATAGTAAAAATCTAACGTAGACGTGATTTTCCCTTAATAAATAGTCGATTTATATAAGTTCTAATAGTACGGCCAGCGCTTAAGAGTAATTAATTCGCTAGCGGGTTAATATATTTAAGAAAGGCCCGAAAACTTAAATAAGAGACTAGGTTAAATAAAAGATCGTCTATAATAATCTATTAGATATAGAGGTATTCTAGAGTCGTTTTATTAAAGCTAATTATTAATAATTATAACCGTCTCTTCTCCTTTTTCTCTTTATTAACTTTAGTATATCGAAGAAATACTATATTAATAGCGACCCCGTTAAGTTTACGCTTTAGAGCTACTCTACTAGTAACTAGATCCTATTAATATTTCTCTTTTAGATATCTCTTTATAATTACTATACCTCTACTCTTTTTTAATTTTTTCGAGTAATAATTATATTTAAAATATAGTATTCTATAATAGTCTTCGAGATAATACTACTCGTAGATATTTAATATTATTATACACTCTCTCTTCCTTATATTATAACTAGAGGATTAAGAGATACTTAATCTAGGGTTAGGTATATATAAATTATTATTTATAAACGAGTCTTATTTAGGTTACTACTCTAGTCGTTCCTCTAATTTTAACTCGGCCGCTAAGATATAAATATCCGCCTACTCTTAAATAAATAATATAGGTATATTTTATAATAACTTAAAGTTATCGACGGGTTAAAAAAGAGGACGTAGATAAAGTTAAATTAATTTCTTTAGAATAGCTAGTAGGCGATTTTCCCGGTAGTGTATATTTTTATAAAGAGCGAAAGATAAGGCTATAGACTTTACTACGATAGTAAACGGGTTTAATATAATAGTAGGCTCGTTGGATAAATTTGATTCATTATTATTAGGGGCCATAATAGAGGTATATATAGAAAAATTAATATTTATAGGGGCTTATAAGCGGGAGAAAAGGATTTTTATAACTACGGAAACCCTAGTACTATACCTATCTAGGTAGAAGCTAGCCTAAATAGGTAATTAGTCTTAACCCCGCCTTGCCCGTAAGGCTACTAAAATCCCCTATATAAAAACCCTAGAATTATCATTTATATCATTTATATTAATAGTTAATAGTGTGATATAAAGCCTGCACTAATATAAATAATATAGTGTGGACTTTATATCATATTAACTACCTAGGAAAAAAGGGCGTATCATATCATTTATATTAGTAGTGCGTAAATAGTGCGTGCACCATTAAAAGCCTTGAATATGGGATGGTTGGCCCGCAGTCCAGGCTAGGATCTTTCGAGGTTTCGAGCTGGATGATTAGTCTGGCCACCTTGTTTTTGTCTGTTTGGTTTAAGTGGGCGGACTGAAACCCACGTTAGGCCCCATTCCTTATGTTGAAACCTGTCACTCTATATCGCAATTCGAGATCTGAAGCTAGCCAAATTCATGTTCGGATGAGCAGAGCGTCTAAGGATTTCATACACTCTTCCCTCAGCTCTCCAAACCCAAAAAAAGCAGATACAGGTAAACAAAAACCTTATCGCGGTCAGAATCACGAAATCGAGCCCACAAACCGAGCCGCACGTCTCTTAGTAATGATCGTCGGACGTCAGAGAAGAAGGGCCAGCTGCCGCTATTTTATTAGATAGTATATCGAAGGTCAATACGGATTCCTATGGTAACAGTCCATGAGTACTCTGAGCGTGATCGTATAGAGTTTGTGATCTTCATGAGACTCCCTACTAATGGTGATTGACCGCATGACTCGTGCGGACTCAGTGTAACATCTGCCGAAATACAACGAAGGGAACGGTAGAATGTCATGCATGAAGATGCTTGGTTGATTGACACCAAAGCTACCCTAAGGCTCCCCAAGAGCATAGCGCTCGTCCAAAGCTTATCGCTCCACAATCTCACAACGTCCTTACATACTCCCAGCATCATGAATTAAAGCTCCACTGTATATTGGGAACTCTCTAATCACCCTGCGGAGCCACTGTAACAAACAACGTCGGACTCAAATCCACATCCTCATACGTGCAGTTCTGACAAGAATCCACCATTTTAGCCTGAACAGGCACACCCGTGGTGCTGGTCGGTGTTATTCATGTGCCGCATTTTGGGTTTGTATTGGGGTTTGGTCCGTTTGCCATCATTCGGAAAGAAAGGGCGCAGACGGCTTCGGCGTTGGTGTTGTTCGGGTCTCAGTGTGGAAGGATTGAAACATCCTTTTTTTTGAAGGTCGTCCTCCACAATCATGGTGGGCGAAGCGTAGGGAGACTTCGTGTCCGAATCCATCTGGCACTATTTCTGCGAGCTTTGGTGTTGTCCCTGCTGCGTCGCTGGTCTCCTCGTCCTATGTGGGATCTGTGCTTACCTCTGGCTGCGACGCCAACGATGGCAGTAAATGTGGATTCGCAACCACCAAACCCCCTCGCTGCTTGCAACTAATCCGGCCAGCAATCAGCCGGTGTCGGCCCTGCTACTTCTCTCCATTCCTCTGCTGTTGCTTCTGCGCGCTCGCACTCTGTTGATTGATACACCAGCGCTCCTGTGACCGAATTCGTACGGCGCCACGCCTACCCAGCCAATAGCGAGTTTTGATGACGAAGTACACTCGTGATAACTTACAAGTGACTTGCAATGACGCGTATGGACTCCGAAAAGTAACAACAACAGTACACTTTACCTGAAAACATCTCCACCCTCCTTATTGGAACTAGAGCTTGTATTTTATTGGAGGCCTCTCCCAAGATTTCGTACACGTCCATAAAAATCCCATCCCTACAACCATAATGCGTCTGTCCATTGGTTATATAGAAGAATCTCTCGCACTGAATGCATGCTTATGAGGAAAGGCAAGAAGGAGGCCTGCTTGATTCGGCCGAGGTCACTAGCGCATCGCGGGCGGATCTCCAATATGGACCCCACCCATGTTGGCTTCGACGACTGTAGCACAAGCATCATATAAACGGAGATACATATCAATTGAGCCATTGAGTACATTCATCTATACGCGACCTAGAAATACTATCGGATTGCTGAATGGAGCGCCATTGCCTGCGGCCTGCACGCACACACTCTTCGGAGAGATCGCGAACATTCCTTATGAGAGTTTAGGGATTCGCGGAGACTACAGTATACTTTTCGACCGGAACCTGGTACACAAGAATTCCATCGGCCATCTTCTGGCCGTCCCCGGGCCTCCATACCTCCTCCATCCTCCGTACATCTCGCGATGGCTTCCATGGGGCCTGACGCGAAGCCCCAAATCCAGCCTTGCAGATACAAGACAGGGAAGACGTTGGGCGCTGGAAGCTACTCGGTGGTAAAGGAATGTGTGCATATCGACACGGGGAGGTACTATGCAGCAAAAGTGATCAACAAGAGGATGATGCAGGGGCGAGAACATATGGTGTGTCCTTGAGGAACGGGGTCGCATGTGGCTGTATACAAGAGGAACAGGTAGCTGATATGAGGTTGGATAGGTCCGCAACGAAATTGCCGTTCTCAAAAGGGTATCAATGGGACATCAAAATATATTGACCCTGGTGGACTATTTCGAGACCATGAACAACCGTACGTCGTGCAAAACCCCTGGGTAATCGCAGCATCAATTGATTCAGACCTCTACGAGTAGTATACCTAGTAACCGACCTAGCCCTCGGCGGCGAACTCTTCGATCGAATATGCAGAAAAGGCAGCTATTATGAATCCGATGCTGCAGATCTCATTCGGGCAACCCTCTCAGCTGTAGCCTACCTCCACGACCACGGCATTGTACATCGCGACCTAAAACCTGAGAACCTTCTCTTTCGAACCCCCGAAGACAACGCCGACCTCCTTATAGCTGATTTTGGTCTCTCAAGAATCATGGACGAAGAAGCGTTTCATGTGCTTACAACAACATGTGGTACACCGGGCTACATGGCCCCTGAGATCTTCAAGAAGACGGGGCACGGAAAACCAGTGTACGCCTTATCTACCTCTTCCGATCCCAATCCCAGTTCCTAAATTAATTCACCCTCCAGAGACATCTGGGCAATAGGAGTCATAACCTACTTCCTCCTCTGCGGCTACACCCCGTTCGACCGGGACTCCAACCTCGAAGAAATGCAAGCAATCCTCATAGCCGACTACTCATTCACGCCCCTCGAATACTGGCGCTCCGTCTCCCCCTCGGCCCGGGAATTTATAAAACGCTGCCTCACCACCGACCCCCAAGCGCGCATGACCGCCCACGAAGCTCTCCAACACGCTTTCGTAAATGACGAGGTCCGGGATAGGGAAGGGCAATGGAGGGGCCAAGGGGGTGATTTATTGCCGGTTATCAAGAAGAATTTCAATGCGAGGAGGACTTTGCATGCCGCTATTGATACTGTTCGGGCTATTAATAAGTTGAGGGAGGGAGGGGCGGCGGGACTGATGGAGGGGGCGTTGAGTGGGGATCCGAAGAGGGAGCGGAATGGTGGAAATGGGAATGGGAATGGTAATAAGAATGGGATCAAGCAGGAGAAGGAGGAGAGGGAGGAGAAATTTACAGGGCAGGGGGGTGATCAAATGGAGATTGATAGTCGGGGCAATGCAAGGGGCCAGACGGAGGAGCAGATTAGGGAGCAGCAGAGACGAGTGGAGGAGACGAGTAGGGGGCTCTGGGGGCAGAGGTGATGGTGGAGCTATTCACTTAGGAGAGGTTTGACTGTTCATGGGACTGGATTCACAAGATTTTCATGCTTCTTGGTGTCTCTAATTGGGCTAGGCTTTTGGTCCTCCAGCAAGCGCATGCTGCGGCACCGAAAGTGCTGATTTTGGCGTTCGTCTATCATGATCGTTATGAATGGTCGTCAAGACCACTATGTCCGAATCTATCCTCTTCATCTACGTATGTCTGTCAACTCCTCCCAGCCTTCGCATCCTCCTCCCACTGCACCCCCGTCCACTCCTCCAGCCAGCCCACCTCTCCCTCCTTCACCCCTCTCGCCCCACAATCCTTCGTACACACATACGTAATAATGGTGCCCCATTCCATCCCCTCCAAGCCCTCTTCCTCGATCTCAAGCTCTGCTATCGCTTGCGGCACGAGTTGAAACTCGAAAGCTCGAGGCGCGGAGCAATTTGGGCAGTGCGGTATTCTGGTCACTATATCTGGGTGGGTCTTTATTGTAATTTTACTGTTTCCTGCTGTTTGTGAAGGGGCGGCGATTAATTTGCCCACCGTGTCAGTCTTTGAGTATAGTAATGGTGTTCCAGCGAATTCGTAGCGTATGACTTGCTCTGGGTTCTGGGCGAGCCTGTCTGCGAATTTTTGGAACGTTTTGTCAATTGTAGATTCGAAGGCGTCTTTCTCATCGTCTTTGCTACTTGAGCCTTCTGTGTCTATGTCCATAGCTGTCTTCGATGATGAGGATGGTGAATCGGATTCGAAAGCCTCGTAGTCTGCATCGAGATAATAGGCTGGATATGGAGTGGGGAGTGAAGATTGAGGTGGCCATGGCTCTTTGGCTGCTGTTTGAGGAGGGGGCGACGACATGCGGGCTTTCTCAGCGAAGGTTGCTGGAAGTTCGTTGGTAGGAGTTTGCGGAGGCTTTGAAGCGAGAGTGGAGGAAGGTGAGGGAGCGCCCGAGGGAATTTGGGTAGGAAATGGATTGGCGGTTGGTGATTGAGCGTTTGTGGAGGTCGAAAAAGGGTTATGATTTGAGGTGCTTGAATTAGAGAACGTCGAATTGAACAGGCTGTTGCCCAAACTCGGGGATAAAGTTTCCTGCTTTGGCGGATTTCGAGGGTATGCTCCATCAACTGCGTCTTTCGTCTTTCCAGGAGAGGACCTCGAGATCCTGACGCCCCTGATAGTCTTCACGGATCCATTCTTTTTTCGGCATGGCTTTCGCTTGCAGCTGAACATGTACAATTTCCGCTCATGTCCAGGAAACTTCTCGGGGAGGTCTCCGTTCAATTGGAGGAGCAGTGTCATCATGCGGTTGCATATTTTGCATTTTGCCAGCTCCGCAAAGGGAGCGCTTATATCGTCTAGCCATATCTGGTATTCTTATTAGATGTTCAGTCAATAAAGTCTCACTATCAAAGGAAATGGGCAATACTTACTGGGTATCCGCCTAGCTGACTAAATACATCATCTGTAGGCTCCTTAGAGGCATAACCTAGCAGGACATTTGTAGTTGTGAAGCTACCACTCTCTTCGTCCGAGGAGTCACTGTCATTTGGAGGCATGGTGGATAACTTCTGGTGTGAACTATCTTGGGATTCATGTAATTTTTGTCTGGCAGTCACTGCTGTAGTGCCTTCACAGTCGTAGACACGTAAACGATAAGACAGGCTTTGAGCTTCTGGATGTCGTGAATGTTTTGGTAGCCCAGGTACAGGATCGACACCTAAGCCGGATTGGGTTAGAGTAGCCGCTAAAGAGCTTAAAACAACCTCACACCCTCACCCTCCGGAGTAGAGACCTATACACTTTAAGCCCGGCATCTAAATGGGTTATAGCTATAGTTGGCGCTCAATCGAGACCTTTCAAAAGACTGGGGATAGACTATGGATCTGCCAACAGTGTCTATAACTGTTTGTGAAGGTAGATCAGTTTGTCAGACCCAAGTGTTAAACCTGTCAATATACATATAGCACCCCTTCTTGAAAGTTTTCTTAGTTCCGGGACAAATCGCTGTCGCCTTTTAAAAGAACGCTGAAAGTATGCACTTCGATTGATTCTAGTCTTTCGCTTTCCGGTTTAATATAGCCCGTTCAAAGAGTTTGACATAGCTCCTACAAAGATCGTCGCGTCTCTTTCTCGTCTTGAATTGCATTTTGATCCGATCGCCCTCTCTAGGGGCTGAGCTTCAGCATGTCCCGACCGTTCAGAATGAAGAACGATGGGGGCAGGAAACCCGACCGATGTTGGAAAATATTTAGCGTCCAGCACGGTGCAAAGAGGTCTGGACGCTGTGTGATCTTCCAGTCTAGCTCCTCAGCGACGAAGTGAGAAAGGTCATTGATCTTGGGAATACGTTATACGTCCATGCACAGCAAATCAGGTATGGACGCTTTTTCATCTCCCAGTGTAACTGCACCGCGGATCCCTCTCTAGCATCTTCTTACCAAATGGATTATAGGGGAAGAAAAGGAAAAGAAAAGGGTTTGATGTTGGAGGGAGTGATTACTCCTATGCTTGGTATCTAGCAGGGACGCTTGTTGCCTTCCAGTGTTGCGTCCCAACGAGTAAGTATAGCTCGCCCCAGTCCGAGCGGGTGAACCATCTTGGAAGAAGGGGTGGGGAAACCGGTGTGATCTTGGAAGATATTTGGACATCCAATGCGTGGTATTAAGGCATGGACGAAATGTTTCTTCCTCTGTAGCTTCCTAAATCTTTCTAATATCTTCTCAGTGAGTGAAAGACGTCAGAGGAAGAGATGTGGAGCTGGTTCTGGTCAAGGAGAGTCTTATTGTATCCGAGGCATGGTATCAATGCATGGACGCGACGTTACTCCGGAATTGTTGTACTTTTCTGATTATCCGAGCGAGGACGAAGACCTGGAGAGCGTGGAAGCTGATTGATCTTGGAGAGTCCTCCCAAATTGGCACCTAGTATTTGCATCGATGCATTATGGTTTGCCTCTGAGGTACGCAACCAGGTAGGCACATGTTCGGGGGATCTTTGTTCAATCTGACTCCGAGATGAGTCGTATAGGTGTGTATTGGGTCACATTTGGGCTTCGGCCGACTCCCTACTCCCATAACATGTTTCTTACTCCACTCGTCACCCGTACTAGGCAGTGCTGACTCCGAATTACTCAGATGTTGGTAACGCCAGGGACTGACCACGTTTGTTGACCTGATGAGTTCATCAGCTTTGCGCGCTTCATCTCGCTATGGCGCCACCCAGATCACTCAGCTCTGACGTATTGTCTGTGGCCATATCTCGTTGCCTACTCATCTTGTTGCAATTATCGGCTCGCCTACCGGGTGTAAGAACCCAACTATAGGTCGATTGAGGGAAGTAGGCGAGAGGGATGTTTGTGCCGAGAAGGAGCAAGAAACGACGCTAGGGAACCGATGCGGATATCGCCGATGTCGTAGTAACAAACCCACCCCACAACCTTTGAACTTTTTAAAATACGACGCTCAGCTCCATTTGAAGACTTTTCCTCAAACCCAATTTTTCTTCTCTAGAGTACAATGTCTCCAGAATCCTCGCAAGCTGCAGCTGTCGCAGACAACCAGGTGCTGTCGGGGCAGGTCATGGCCGCACCAGCGCAGCAGCCCAGCTCGACGATCAGCCACCATATTGTGGCCTCGCTGTAAGTAGTCGTCTCCATATCTATGCTGGAGCTCTCGGCTAACATTCTTAGAAACTTTTGGGTCCTGTTCTGGAAGTTTAATAAGGACATACAAGACACCATCCTGGAGCGCATGAATTTCTGGGACTTGTTTAGCTTCCACCGTGTTTCCAAACAAACTCTCGAGCGGACCCGTAAGCTGGAAGCCTCCATCGCAAACTCCTTCCTTGTCTCCGATGACATGTTGGCCGTGAAACGGATCTTCCGGTATCCGACCACCTTCCCCTACCTCCTTCGGGTCAAAGCTCGCTGCAGTATGGTGGACAGGATGGCAGCTTGCCTGTCAAATGCCGCAGCACCGCTAGAGTTCTACGATCAATGGAACGTGGGTTATGCTGGGCGATACGCACAGAAACGAGGTTCTGCAACCATAATTCTACAGAGAAAGCTCAAATGCTACCTACTACTCCTCGGCGACTTCCTCGAATGCTATCGCAAAGGACTGGCAGAATATGCTGGAGGCGGCTTGCAACTTCAGTCCACTCTACCGATCTGTTCCCATGTCGAAGGGCAACTCCTCCACCGCTACACACCACACGCTATCAAGATGCTAATCGGTATGCACGACTATCTATACGCAATAGTCGAAAAGAAACTGGAGCGCCGAAACCTGGGATTGAGCTGCGGAGTTCCAGGCAGCCATCATCGATACACCGAGGTCTTCACTCTTGGAACATTAGAGATGGTAAGCCAGCTTTGTGCGCAGAATCAATACAACGGGGGCGTCTATGATTGGGCTGTCTGCCGCATCTGGCAGTCGACCGCAACTAAAACCCGACCATTGCGACCTGAACACAACAACTATACTTATCAAGTCGGATCTCTTCCTGCCCCAATCGTCCCGCCGCTAAACTACAAGATGGGCAAAAAGGTTTTAGAACTGTTGCCTAGAAATAGCGCACTTCTCCAGCAGAGAGACCTGCGGCTTCATGGATTCGGATGGGCTGCAAGTCTACAAATGAATGATTGTCGCGCGTACTTTCACGAATTCATGCTCAATGATGTGGAGGATGGAGGATTATTGCTACTTGGAGGACCAAGGGATATTGGGAGGATCGAAGGGCTGAAGAAAGCCTATCCTGGACTGCTATGCGATTTTACCAGATTCCGCGAAATATGCCTCAACTCACGTAATTGAGACTGGGCGATTGAGCTGGGGGGTTAAGCTAGAGCTCTGGGATTAACTCGTTTGGGAGATTCCTTCATCAGAAATAGTAAGCGGCATCGTAAAGCAACCAAAAAAGTAATACTGATTACCAGCATTGCTTCCATATGCTTTACCAAAGTCAGTCAGCGTCTTTTAGTTTCAGGACCGATGCTTGGAAGGTTTAGCAACGAAAGTGATAAGTCTAGTATGTGCTTCCTTAATTACATCGAGCTATTGCATGCATGTACAATTCAGCAAGAAAAGTCCGATGTGCATTGTATTTCGATCGAGACTCATCCACCCAAACAAACGCGCTACATCTCCCTGCCGTGTCTCCTGACCAGGAGATTCTGCTCCACCCAATTCCTCGATTCCAGCAACGATAGAAATTCCTCCCTCCTTGACTGTCGACGAATGTCACCATTCTGGTCTATAGGAAGGCCCAACCTCTTCCGATTCTCGGCACGGGGAATGCCAGGTGGGTAAATTGATATGCTAGCTAGAGTTCTTAGTGTGCCTGTGTCCAGTGTGGGGAGGATAGCAGATGGTATTCCGGCGGCTTCTAAGCCTGTCGGTTGCCTTACTTGCCTGACTTGCTCGAGTTGATCTTCGACATAGGTTTTTCGAGCTCCGACATCGGAGATGCGTATGGCGTTTCTGACAGGCTCAAAGCCACACCAGAGGAAGAATCGTTGTTGTGCATTGATATAGCTGTTGTTGAAGCGCTCATCGGCGAGAAGTTTCAGGAGCCATGTGTAGACCGTGTAGAGGTGGCTGATGTTTTCCTGGCTATAGAGGCTCGTGAGGATGTCCATCTCGATGATAGGTAATTGCATAGGTCTCCTGGCCGAGTTGCCTGTGAAGTAGTCTGCATTACCAGGATCTATGATGAAGTTGGCTATCCGGGTGCGGTAGGTCTCGAAGAAGTGCATAAGGAGGAGCAGGTATGGAATTAGTCCTTCGACGAGGTTGGATGCCAGCGTGGTGTTGTAGAGACCGAGACGCGAGACATGATCTTCAGCGAGAAGTTCTGCTAGACTTCTGGCAATATGGTACCGGCGTATCGTGCTTCGGACAAGATGTTGAGAGCAAGAGGAGCCGTTTGGTGCTAGAAAGAGCATGGCTGCGGTCTTGATGCCTGGTGCAGCCCCCAAATTCCGCACAGCCGAGGCTCCCCATTTGGCACTCATCTGATGAGGTGCGCGTCAAATGCGTCGGAAATTCACAAAATCTGGTAGATCCATAGAGCGTAAGAGCTCTCCTTTGAGCTCAGAAGGCAGGTCAATGATGCGTGGCCAGAGGGCCGCACTGCATGATCTTAGCGTCTAGTGGACCAGTTCAGGATATTGACATACTTGATGAGAGGTTCGGATGCCCAGGAATGCACGTAAAGAGCAGCATGCCAACACAGTAGAAGGCAGGCGAGCTTGGACCATGGTAGATCCGGAAAGAAGGTAAGAGTGTATTCGACCACCACGCAAGCGATTGGGGCGAGTTGCTGGAGAACATCTGCCATCATGAGCTTGAAAGAGGTCCGAAGCATTGTCGCTAGTGACAGTGGGCTAGAAGTGGGTGGCTCAAAGTTTGTACGCTATGTGCTGTGTGTGTTAAGGAAATCTTGAGAGCGAGTCGGCCTGGCCTGTTTTAAGCCTAGACTGGATAAAAATCCCGCTAAGTCCAACAGCAAAACTACAAGCTCCAGCCCTATAGCTGTCGGCACCGCTTCGGTTGAGGAAACAATGCTAAGTCTCTTGATGACTCTTTCGAATGCAACCCTACAGCTTCCGCGAACTCCAGATTATCCCTAAGAAAGCCCTTCCAACAGGGTTCGGAGTTGGTGTACGATTTTTGGACGTCTCCATTTGCCCTCCTCTCGAGGAAAGATCAGTTTGATCAGGGACCATTCCGTTCGAAGGGCTGAGAAAGGACCCGGCCATTCGCCTTGACGCAACTTCCCCTGCTGGACAAGCTAAATCGTAAGGGAACACGCGTCAGCGGGGAGTCGTAACGTTCCCGTGTGTCACCTCATCGCGCCATAGCCGGCCGATCAGACTCGTCAACAGCTTCAGCAGCGACCAACTCAGCGTAAGAGATATGTGGGTTGCGTACGTTGTTGTCACAGCAAGCAAAGCCTGTCGCAATCTTGGAGCATTTCCGTTTCATGCTGGCCATCGTTTTGGGATGATCGTCCGTGCTGAGCTCTCATGCATGCTCTGATGATAAGCAGAATCACACTTTTCAAGTACATACCATCAATGGCCACCCCAGAAGCTTGAAGACCTTGCTGGAAAGAGCCAAATGCCTCAAGACACCAAAGCGATATTCATGGTTGAAGGTAACACTAGTATAATTAAATGAGCGCACAATCACAAAAGTAGGCTCAGGGCCACTTTTTAAAGAGCAAGCAGCTATAAGAAAGCGAAAGAAAGACATGAACATGCTTGACTATGCGAGTAAAGGCGATTTGTCTGGGAGGCCATCCTAGAGGATGGTTTCTTACTCACTCATCATGGCTGTCATCTACAGTTTCATTTCCATGCATGCTTTAGCCTCACTTACTGACCTCTTGCACCTCCTCTGAAGATCTAGCTCGCGGGGAAAGCTGGGGGTTATGTATATGTATGTATAGCCTCAATATGAGCAAATAAGGAGCGGCTGAAGGCGAATCTTTCACTTCTGTAGCGTATAGAGTCAGGAAAGGAGGATGATAAAGACATACATCTTACACGCCCATGAAGCTACAAAGTCATTGCTGGCGTGAAAACAGAGCTTGAAATTTGCTAACCGGATCCCGTTAGATGCTTTTTCTACCCGGCGCTAGCTTGTACATATCCAGTCTAATTCAGCGCCACTAGATGTCTGCTATTGTGAAGTTGCAACCAGTGAACAAACTCTAGCTATGAACTGGAAAATGCTGGGAAGTTGTCTCACGGACTTCACACTGGGGGAGATTCCGAAAGGAGTGATTTGCCTATGGGGAGAGCAGCCTGGGTGGGTAGTAAGTCGTTCTGCACAGTGAAAAGGGAGCTGGAGGTATTGAAGCTACAGCTTCGTTTGGTACCCGATTTCTATTTTGCTCTCGGTGCAGTTTTTGCTTGCAATGGTGCATACTCTAATTCACTGCTACAATAGCATACTTTGCACAAGCCGTAGGTCTTGATGCAGTCGAAATTCATGTGCTGAACACCAAAGTGCTATTAAGGACTTCCAGCATCTGTGAACGAGCTTCGTATATGAGACCTACTGTTGCAAGCTCCCCCAAATGCCAGACTGGAGCAAGCAATGTAGAAAGTCGAAAGTAAGATTGCAAAAATATCAGATCATTCCATTATTCTCATTAACGCTATGCTTTACTCAATAACAGACTGACCGCTGCACGCAGTCCAATATGCAGCCCACAAACGTCCAACCAATGCATGCAACCCTTCTATCAGCCAGTACTAATTCTCTTCGCCTTCTTCCACTGCTTCCCCTGCATCATCTCCTGCATCTTCTTAACCAGTGCTTCCTTGAGCTTCTTCTGCTCAGCCCACTCCTCACTCGTCTTTCTCATCCGATGGCCTGCTATGATCGCCAAGCCGATGACTTTCAACGATGGTAATTTGGTGGTACGGCGGCTTGCATTGGCTCGAACACTCTCACCGAGACGTAGGCGAGGCGAGGATTGGGGCTGACCGAGGCCCATTTCTGCGAGTTGATTGAGGTTTATTCGGTTACTAGGGCGATGATGTTAGCAATAGTCTTGAAGTAGTCAGTGACAGAATAGAAACCTACCAAGCTTCAAACATTTCGATCTCCAACTTCATGTACTTCTTCTCGTAGATCAAGCCACTCCTGAATTCTTGTTCTCTATTCAGCTTCGCGCGCAGCCATTGGATCTGCTTCGCCAGTCCTCTCAATTCGGCAGCATGTCTGTTGACCATCTCCATACTCTCTTCCTCGTTGTTAGCATGGAGGCTGCTGATTGACATGTTGGGAAAGCGGACACGTGAAGTCATCGTTTTCCGCTCATCTTCCCAGCTCCGCTGTTGGCGGGAAAATTTGTGGACGGCGCGTTCATAGCGAGTCTGAAGGTTTTCTAGTTCGGCGGAGAGAGCAGAAGACTTGTCGGTCTGGAAAGTGCGTTCCTCGCGGACGCGCTTGAGCTGAGTTCGAAGCTCCTTCTCGCGGCTTGTTGCTGAAGCGAGGTGATTGTCTTGGGCGGTGAGCTGCACTTGAAGATCTTCAGCTGTTAGCTTTGCATCCTTGAGCATATCGTGTAAGTCTTTGCGCTCTTCAGCAATAGTGTTGTCTGCTGTGTTGGTTTGGCGATGAGCATGGACATCGTTTTCAAGAGAAGCGATACGTGTGCGGAGGCGGGCGATCGTTTGGGTAGCGATGTTGTTTTTGCTGACCAAAGCCTCCTGTTCATGACGATTCTCGGAGAGTTCGCTCTCAAGATTCTCACGCTGCTGCTCATAGCCGTCGAGATTCTCCTGGGCTTGGCGCTCTGATTTCCCTAGCCTACGCTGCATTGCCTTAAGGTCATCTCTCGATTTGGCTCGGGCGTCTTTCAGCTGCTGATGGGCAATGCTCAACTGACTTTGCACCTCAATGAGCTCATTCTTGCGAGCTGAGCCTCCAACAGACGACTGTGGTGAAGCTACAGCGAGCCGAGCAACCTCGAGCTCGTGTGATTGGCGTTCAAGACGCATTGTTTTCTGCTTGAGCTCTCGAACAATATCCTTCTGGGCGGCCTCACGTTGCAGATACACTGCCTCCTTTCTTCGTGCGGTTGACAGATCCTTCTGAATCATGCTCAGTTCGGCCGCTGCCTCTCCATGCTCAGCATTCCCGTCGGCTTGGCTTTCGAGCTCCTCGACTCGGCGTTCCAGTCGTTGGACTTGCTGCTCGGCGGCATGCAGCTCTCGATCACGGCCTTTTGAAGCCGTGACTAGTTTCCGTTGTAGATCGCTGATCTCTGTGTTCAGACGTCCTTCCTCAGAGGTCGCTCTTTGAATCTCTCCTTCGAGCTTGCGCTCAATAGCCGCATTTCGGTCAAGAAGCCCCTTGCGTTCTTCGCGGAGACGGCTGACGTCGTTATCCAGTTTCAATTTCGAGGCCCGCAGATCGAGCTTCTCCTGGTCCAGCTTGAAGGTATCATCGACTTGGTTTTGTATCTGCTGAAGCTGAATTCGAACTTCATCACGCTCGGCTTCGACCTCGGCAGACGATGCCTTAAGCCTATGTAGCTCGAGATTACTGGTTGATAGCTTGTCCTGTAACGATTGTCCGTCCACCTCGACTTGGCGAAGCTGCTCTTCGGCGACTCTGAGGTCGTTTTTGAGCTGATTCTTGGCATCGTGCTTGCCTTGATCGTCTTTCTTCTCTTCCTCACGAGTGAGAAGCTCCTTAGCTTCGTCAAGCTCGGATCTCAAGGCTTCAGCTTCCTGCTTGACGGCATTCATCTCGTCTCGGGCTTTTTCAGCTTCTTCGTCCAAGCCCGTTTGCAGCACCTCCACTTCATCCTCTAAGGCCTGAACCTTCTCCTCCGCCTCCACTTGCTCCCGTTGACTGATGCGGAGGGCCTCTTTCGCTTGCGATAGGCCTGATCGAAGGTCGTCCAGCGCTTGCCGCTTATCCTCGATATCAGCGTTTATTTCCTGAACTTGGCGCTCAAGGACTGCCTCTTCGCTCTTGTGCCGTTGGTTTTCACTTTCGAGCGCTTGCTGAAGCTGAGACTCTCGCCCAGACAGGGTGCCTTCGGTCTCTTGCAGCTTGCTGATTGTTCGCCTAAGACCAGCCGCTTGCTCTTCAGCTTTCTCCCTTTGAGACTGCAGGCCTCGTTTCTGACTTTCCCAATGGTCTTGAGACGCTGCGTATTGGCTCTCCTTATCTTCAAGCTCTCGGTGCAAGCTATTAATGGCCTCAGATAGGCGGTCAAATTCTTGCTTTGCTTCGGTGCGCAGCTGGCGATCATTGTCAAGTGCGTGTTGTCTTTCGTCAGCAAGGCCTCCCTCGAGCTCTTCCACTTTAGCCTGAGCTTTTGAAAGCTCCCTCTGCAGCGTTTGGGACTCGGATATTAGAGCGTCGTGCCGAGAGTGCAATAGGTCATTCTCTTCCGCCTTGCCCTGCAATGTCTTGACTGCTTGCTGAGCTTGCGTTGTCAGAGATTCGCACTTCTTGGCAATAGCTTCGTGTTGATCGCGGAGAAGCTCGTTCTGATCCTTTAACCGTTGATCTCGAACATCGGCATCTTGTTCGACCTCTTCCAGTTGCTCTTGAAGTTTTCTTAATTCTCTTGACTTATCACCGAAATCTTCTTCGAGTTGATTGTGCTTGACACGAAGGCCAGTAAGGTCGTCTTGCAGCTTGTTGGCCTTCTCTTCCTGCTGTCGACTGAGGCCTTTCGTGTTGATGGACTTATTCGACATCTCTTCTTGGAGCTCCTCGAGATCCTCCTCCGCTTTTCGCTGAGCTTGTAGTGCTTTCTGCAATTCTTCTTGAGCATCCTTGAGCCTAGTGGATTGCTTTTCAGATTCACCTCGCTCACTTTCCAACTCTTCGATTCGTTTTTTACCAGCTTCGAGCTCTGCATAGACCTCGTCCAATTCTTCCGAGTCTTTGCAGACTTGCTCCTTGAGTTCATTGACCTCATCATCGCGCTCGTCTACTACGCGCTCCTTATCTCGAAGGTCGACCTCGAGGTCCTCAATCTCCCCTTTCAATTTGTCTAGCTCTTCACCATCTCCCTCCATGGCGTCGAGTTTCTGCTTCAGGTCTCCGATCTCTGTGTCCTTGACAACGATGTCGTTTCTCAACTCCTCTAGCTCTCGAAGTAATGTTTCGTCCGAGTGTTTTCGCTTGGCTTTTTCTTGGACTTCTTCGAGATGACAGCGGTACGCGTCGATGTCAAGCTGAGCTTGGTGGAGGGCCTTCTTCATTCGGGCAAGCTCTCTCTGGATAGTGACTTTGTCCACTTTAAGGTCTGTGTTCTCCTTCATGGCAGTCTCGTTGTAGCCCGGTCCTGCCTTACGCAGTGCTTCCTCAAGGAAGTGTATCTTGAGCTTGAGACCAAAGTTGTCTTTCTCGATCTTGTCGATAATCTAGGAACAGCGTCAGCGATAGTCTCCGTGTCATTGTGGTGTCCGGTTATGTTCACATACGTTCTCTTGCTCCCTTAGCGTCATCACATTGCCTTGGTCTGTCAAGACGCCAGCAGGATCCCTCTTTGGCAAGACGGCCAATGGCGTTGACTGTGCACTGCTGCTGGCGACCTTAGGTACAGGGGTCTCGTCTTCCTCTTCCAACACAGAGCTACTGAAGAACTCGCCTCCATACATACCGGAAGCGTCTGCCCTCGGCAACGCTGGAGTATTACCGCCCTGGTAGCTGGCTTTGAGGAAGGCAGGCGTTTCTGGTCCTCCACTGAGTTTGCCATTGCGTTCTAGGTTCTTTCTTGCAACACTTTGTAGAAGGGGCGTGAATTCACCTCGCCCCGGGACCGCTGGTAGATTTCGTCGATCTGAGAATGGGACGCGTACCCTTGGTGTCTTGAGGCTGATACCACGACCATTCCGCATTTGGGACACGAGGTCATCTTTGCGCTTTAGAGGTGAAAGTAAGGAGTTCTCAATGGAGAAGTTTTCGAGGTTGTGGCTGTTGCTCATATAAGTCGCATTGACATCAGTGCGCGGTGTATCAATGTAGGCCATGGCTAAGGTTTAGAGGCTTCGCGCCTCGAGAGTCCGATGTTCCCTGAAGTACCCTATCACTTCGGTAAGCCGTAATATTCAATACGCCATTATCGATGTTTTTTAGACGTGTTGTGCTGGGCAAAATAAAGTAAACAATCAATTGAATTTAGCGCGCTTCTAACGGGGCAAGTTTTCCGAGACTCCGCCATCAGCCTTAAGGTGGCGATAAAGTTCCTCGATTGCCGTGACTGCAAAATCCCATCGCTTATTCACATGCCACTTTTTGTAATGGAAGTGCCTAAAAATGACTTCAAGTGGTTTGGTGAAGGGTTCGATGGATTTCCAAAAACTTTGCCCGAAGATTGCGTGGAGTACGCAATTTGCGTGTTAGACTCGAAACTCAACGACTTGGAGATACAGCAACAACTTCGCCAAGTCCAGATTGCTGCTATCAAAATGACCAGCGAGCTGCTGAAAGGCTTCATATGGCAGCGAGAACAATTCCAACTAAAAGCTAAACGCGAAGATAATAGGCGTCTATTATACGGACGCACTAATTATGGCGACTCTGTAAACGATGAATGGCTGGTAGTCTACATTCTGCGAGAATTGAGCAAGCAGTTTCCTCAGATCTGGATTACAGTATTCGATACCGATGGGCAATTTTTACTTATCGAAGCAGCAAATGTCCTTCCTCGGTGGGTGAACCCTGAGATTGCGGACTTTCGAGTGTGGCTGAATAGTGGTAAATTGCTTTTGATTCCACTCGCAGAAATAGGGAAGGAAAATGACAGAGCAAAGCCCGAACAGAACTCTCTAGTTCTTAAGCAAGCCGTCAAAATCATAGAAACCCACCCATCAAAACTCGTTCACTCAGCAGCTGTTGAAGCGGAAGCGTTTTTTCGCCTCAAAAAGTACCCTCAGCAGATATTGGACAGTCTCCATCACGCACTTATAACGATTCCTAGAAAGCTTGCATACATTCTCCATAATGACGCCGCTTACATCAGCCCCGCAGTGGAAGCCTTTTATCTACGTGACCCTATAGCCCTCCTACCATTACAAGCTGCGAGTCAGGGTGGACTAAACTTTCCTCCCTCAGATTTGGTTACGGTCTCTACAAGGTTTACAAAGGTGGGTTATGCCCAGCTGAAAAGCCAGCAGTTCGAACCCCCGCCTTCCTGGGCAGATCATCTGTCTTCAAAACGCGACCCACAGTCGAGGGAGAAAGTTGCCATGGGTATGAAAGTTACTTGTGGGTTTGAAATGTTGTTGTCAGACCCGCAAAATCAAGACAAGAAATCTGTGCGAGAAATCAAGATACTTCTCGATGACCTACAACAGGGTGCCAATAAGCTAGCTCGTAATACGGAGATCACTGCGTGGGGAATGCGGGAAGACGACGAAGGCTGGTTAGACATCAACTTCGAAGACTTCGAACGAGAGCTCGGCGGCAAAGGAGCACATGGCTCGTCTAATGCGAACCGCGGCTTCGGTGACAAGAGTGCCCAAGACAACCTTCGGAATATAGTCTCAAGGTTCGAAGATTTTCTCAACGATGATGATGCTGGAGCCGAAGGTGCCGAATTTCTTGATGACATGGGTCAGGATGATGATGACGAGGATAGCACATTGAGTGAGGACAGTGATGGCGAGGGCGAGGACAAAGATATCAGCTTTGATGAGAATGAGTTGGCAAGGATGATGAGGGAAATGATGGGTTTGCCATCGACTTGTGTCAAAGCTGAGGATCCCAGACCTGTTCCCGGTGGCATCCATCATGGTGGTAGAGTGATAGATGTTTCATCAGACGAAGAGGAGGAAAAAGCAATTCGACAAGCCATGCAGGAAGTCGAAAAGCAACTTCGAGAAGCTGGAGCACTAGACCTAAATCAAAAGCAGACGCATGAAAGTTCAAAGCCACAACGCAAAGCCATCGCTGCAAACTCGAGCGGTGCAGACGAATTCAATGCTACGACCGCCGCGGAATGTGTATCGGATCGCGAGGATGTGGACGTCGACTTCAACCTCGCCAAGAACCTACTAGAAAGCTTCAAGAGCCAGGGAGGTGTGTCTGGACCTGGCGGTAATTTGATGGGCCTGATGGGATTGCGAATGCCAAGGGATGAACACGGGGAACGTTGACAGATCACGCCTGCGACGCCATATTATGGGGTTTTGGGGGCCAAGCCTGAAACTTCGAAGTGCCGGATGGCGTTTCTCTGGCCATACGGCGTGGACTTTTCAGGTCATTCTGGAGCCACACCGAAACATCATTGGCCCTAGCCCGGGGAAGCTTGTTATTCCTTCGTCCAAGAAGAATGCATCTACAGCGGTAGATCTTCGAGCCTTCCGCAAGCATTGACCATCAGGACCTCGAATGTCTCTTCTCGCAAGTCGCATACAGGTTCCTATCATTGAGCGGACTGTTGTCGTTCGGTAAAAATAAACGATATGGGTCTTCCATGTCCAAATGAACAGTGCAAGACATGTATCAAAAAGCAGAAAATCGGTCTCTTTGGTTTTGCCAGCAATTGTGATAATCTGTCATGCGTTTCACTTTCTGCACAAGTCTCTCCGGTGGCCTGCATAAAATTACAATATCTGATGTTCGAGCTTCGAGTGCGCTTCAGATCGTTGCCTGGTTGCAATATTACCTCAAAGATTTGCTTTTAGCATCATTCCTACTTCGTGCTAGTAGACTACCAATTCCTTTCAAACGCGGGACAGGAACGTTGAGGTGCAGTGGAGGGAAGCTTCTAGCGTGGAATTTGTTGCGCAAGATATACGCGCACAAGCGCCGTCCTGTCATTTGGCGAGAAAACATACCTTAACCACACCAAGTCTAAAATCCATCACCAGTGACCTCGCAACAAAGATCTCGAATCGATGGCTCGGCGAAAATCTCGGCAGCGGCCATGAGAGGATAGTGTGGGTGCTCGCGTTGGAAAACTCCCGCAGCTGCAAGATCTCTCCAATTACATTACATTCCGGTGATGGTATTATGGCTCGCATCGTGTCGCAAACCTTGGTTTACCATGGAGGTCGACAAAGCAACGCCCACCTATCAATCGGCGAGCTTCTGCTACCGTTGAGGCATTTCATCGTGGCTTCGGCTTTGTTCAAGTCAGCCCCGTTTGCTGCCCCTTCAAATAGTGCTTCGCCATATGATTCGAGCTTAAACGTGCGCCGATCTGAAACGTCAAGGACGGCAGGCCGCATAGTGTGCCTTTGACTGGGGCTCGTATGCACGCCCCTCCTTAGAGAAACGGCCCCACCCTGGTCAGGACTATCAACGACAGGGCATTGTCTAGGACCTTGCACTAAGAGGAGGGCTTTATCGATGGCCATGGGGATGCCAAGTCCAGACCATTCGCGCAGCCCGCAACCTGTTTTGTGCGCATATCGTTCCCCATGATTTTGGCATACTTGAAGACGCCTCTTTTCTGCATCTTCTGCATGGCTGTCACTCTTTCGGAGAATTTTCATTCCTAAATAGATTCCACAGCCCACGTTCTTTGCCTCTCTTAAACGCCTGGCCATCTCACTTCAATTCCAATACATGTGGGGTCCTGCACGCTTGGAGCCGGTCCCTCATTATGCCTCCTCACCCATCCTATAACTTTGAGAAGGTGCATAGCCATTGCCATCCAAAAGATTGCGAGGAGCTGACATTGAACAGTCGCCAATCGACGCGTGGGACTACGAGGGTCTTCAACTAGATTCACGAGCGAAGGAAAATCAGGACAAGGATTTAGATGACTCCAAACCCCAAGGCTTTTTAGACGATGACTTCGACAATTCGAACCACTATCTCAATGAAAAGCAGGCGCATGCGGGCGTGAAAACGCAGGAATACCTAAGTCCTGGATCGCCAGACTCGACATATGGGCCTGGAGTCAGTCCATTCACGCCAGGACTCCCCAACCCCAAGAGAATAGACGGATCATTTGCCTCACCACCTCCATCTCCTCCTCCACCGAAAAGGCGAATATGTGGTCTACGGGCAAGACACTTTTGGGAGCTATTTGCGTTAGCTTTAATGCTTGTGGTTACAGCAGCAATTGTCGGCGGAGTAGTTGGCGGATTGAAGATGCACGCAGGAAGTTTCTCCGCTCCTGCAGGTGCGTCTACATCAGCGCCTCAAGCATCAAACAACACGAACATGAATACTACTCAGCCTTTCGTAGCTTTACAGTGAGTGAGAATTCGATCGCGAGAGTGAAAGTTGTCGCTAACACGTTTGAAATTGTAGGGAATCAGACGTGCAAGTAGGGTCAGCTATATGCGTGGTGACTTATGACGAAGGTCCACCTGAAAGCTTTGAGGCTCGGCAAGCTTTTCGAATATACTTTCAGTCAGCTCATGGGAATATCAAAGAGTCCACTTCCTATCACCTGGAACCCTGGTCAAGCGCTCTGTAATCAGTCAATTCAAAGCACTTGATTTAAGACGTAGCTGACAAAAAATTAGTCCCATTTTCACCGACGCCGTCAACAATACTGGGCTTGCAACCGTCACTTATCTGAATCAGTGGCTCAGCCAGGTGGTAAGAGAATCGCGACCTCCACTCTTCTCTGCATTTCTGATCTTCGCATCTAGGGAAGTCTTTTTTATGTAGGCAGCAACGGTCTTCTTCAGGAGAAAAGAAAGATATACAACGATACGAACTTCTGGGAGCCTGGAACTCTGAACCATCTAAACATCGCAGCAGTCGGCAATATCTCAGTACCCGCAGGAAGTGACGATCCTTCAAATGACTGGGACAGCTATCGAATGGCAGCGGTCTACTCCAAAAACTTCCATTCTGGACCAGGGAGTCGGCTGTACTATCATTCGCAACAGCTGAATGGAACTAGCTATGTGCAAGAATTGATTTGGTATCAGGGTAATGACTCATGGGCTTATGGTGCCAAGCTGCATACTCCCTGGCCAAACTCGCATTTGGCAGCTACGATTGATGAGAGCACGAAAATTTTGAGGTTGTTCTTCTCTTCTGGGAATAATACCCTGCAAGAGATGTGGATGTCTCTCGCCGACCCGAATGGCGAGTACACAAACGGTACGGAACTAAGTTCTTCACCTTCCATAAGCGGCACTGACAGAGAATGCAGGCCTCACCATCGACAATCTCCTCGATCATAACAGCGCTGACATAGCCGGCCTCTCCGTCAACGGTACCACGTACCTTTACCACTACGTAGCTTCGAATCAGACCGCCGAGGCTGGTATTCATGAATTGACCATTACGGGAACCCCTGGCTCAGTGAACAACCAAGAAGCCTATAATCTCAGCTCCCCATTCGTTATCAGCCCACAACTTAACTTTAACAAAGAACAATCCTTTTATCAGCCCCTTGCGGTTTCGAACACGGCAGTCTCAGGCTTGGACCCAGCAGTGTATGTTTTCTGGGCCGATGAGATATCTGGTGATCCAGCGACGACTGCAACTGGATACACCGAGTTAGCAGAGATTAGTAGACCATTCAGGAAATCGACATGGCCAAGTGCTGGCCGAAATGTGATCGATCTGGGGGGCAGTACTACGGATCCAGGACCGTGAGCGAAGGCGTATGAAAGGAATTATGATTGTGGATTTTACTGGTGGTGATTAGACGGCCTTGTGGGAATCTTCTGTTCGTTACTACGGCCTTATTGATGATACCAATGTTGCTTGGTGATGAGTGTACATACCTTACCTAAGATATACTTTCTTTCTAAATTTGAAAGGACTTTATCCTACGATAAATATGGCAGAACTTCACGCATAATGTTGAACAGAGCATCTACGAGATTGAACATAAGTCATTAATGACCCTATGCAAGTTTATTTGAGCATCTTGATGTATAGTAGCAACCCTAACCCTAGAAAATAGAATGAAGTAGGTCAAATATGCTTAATCATGACCGAGCTCCAGATTGTCATCACACCATATGAGATCCTTCCAACAACAACAACAAGCCCAATCCCTAAAGCCATAAGCATCCTACTCCTTCATGGCCCAACCTGATAAGACTCAGCTAGGCTGGATCGAACGCACCTGGCGCGAACCCTCAGGCCCAACATCCGAAACTGGCTGGCCTGAATATCTCTGGCGACACAATATCGTCCCCATCATCATCGGCGCCGGAGTTTGCTACTGGCTTTTTGCCCGTGCTTAGGGAGAATTTCAGTACAAGCGCAGTTCCGCGAGGATGGACGCCCCGACGACTCAGCGCCCGGGCCCCGCGAGGTCATGGCGGGAGTCGGTGCCGCGACGCAATGTATTCTCGCTTCTCGTGTGCTTCTGTTTTGGGATTTGGTTATTGTGGCCGACAAGTACGGACCGAGAGCCCCATGCGTTTCCCGTGACGCCAGAGCGCGCTGTTTGTGATAGCAATGGGCGTGTGAGGAGTGTAGCTATAGTTGGTGAGCTACTTTGCGATCCCGACTTTCAACTGGCCGCCTGACATTCTTCTAGGTGCTGGCTCCGGTGGAGCTTCGGCTGCCTACTACACCAACCAGTTCAAGCATCCCTGCGACAGGGTCAATATCACTGTGTACGAGCGCTCGGACTACGTTGGGGGACGCTCCACTACAGTCAACGTTCACAATGACCTTTCGATGCCTGTTGAGCTAGGCGCTAGCATCTTTGTGGAAGTGAATAGAAACCTCGTCTCAGCAGCCAAGCAATTCGGACTTAATACAGAAGGATTGTCAGCTAATGAGGTACTATACCTCTCAAAGACACTAGGCGTCTACGATGGCCAGAACTGGGTCTTCAGAGGGAGTGAAAGCGGGTGGTGGACTGCATTGAAGATACTATGGAGATATGGGATGGCTCCTATCAAGACGCAGAGATTGATGAAGCAGACTACTGGGAAGTTTTTCAAAATGTATGAGGAACCGGTCTTTCCCTTCAAGGATTTGTCCCAGACGGCATATGACCTGGGACTGACGGAGATCACCTCCTCGACTGGGGAGCAATTTTTGGAGAAGAATGGTATCGTGCCTCCGTTCTCTACGGACATCATACAAGCGAGCACGCGAGTGAACTATGCACAGAACTTGGACAAGATTCATGCCCTCGAGGCTATGGTATGCATGGCAACGGACGGTGCCATGCAGGTGCGAGGGGGGAATTGGCAGATCTTCGACAATATGCTCAAGGCGTCTGGTGCTCAAGTCTTACTCAATACCAGCGTAACCTCAATCAGTCGCCAGCCCAGCGGCACATACGCCGTTGACGCGTCCTCAAATTTCACCACGATTAATCATACCTCCCATGACACCATCATCCTTGCAGCTCCGCTCCAATTCGCAAATCTCACCATTGAACCCGCCCCTCTCAACCCACCTCCAGGCATCCCCTACGTCCGCCTACACGTCACACTCTTTACCTCGGCACACGCCCTCGACCCACAATACTTCAATCTTGCCTCGATGGACCAAGTGCCAACCACAATCCTAACTACCAAACCCAGCAGCTCTGACCATCCCCTCATATTCTTCAGCATCAGCACCGTCCGTCTCCTCCACCATCCCAAGACCGGGCAGCAAGAATACCTCTATAAAGTCTTCAGCCCGGAGCCACTTGAGCAGTGGTGGTTGAGGCGGATCGTTTCGGCTAATAGGGATTCGGAGATTACGTGGAAGTATGAGAAGATTTGGCATAGCTACCCGTATCTTGAGCCGAGAGTCACGTTCGAGGATATTCAGCTCGATGCGGAGGGGAAGGTGTGGTATACGAGTGGGATTGAGAGCTTTGTCAGTACCATGGAGACGAGCAGTCTTATGGGGATGAATGTCGCGAGGCTGGTTGTTGATAGGTGGGAGAAAGAGAGGAAGCATGAAGATGTGGAAAAGATGGTAGGGAAGGAATCTGAGCACGATAGGATAGCTGGCGAGGACTTGTGAACTCCTCGCTTGATGGTAGTCTACTAAGAACCGCACTCAGACCCTTTTTTGAGGGCTACACTTTCGATGGTAGCATTCATTGGGTTCCGTTTGATGACTAGCAGCACGAACGATTATGATCATGTCCGAAATTCATGAATTTACGAGCTCATCAATCTTCAAAAAAAAAGGGGGCCAGTGCCACAAAAGTGTTTCATTCCGACTAAGTAGGATTTGTTTACTATTGTCATTTCCAAATTGCTTTGTTTGGGGGTCCAATATAATGTTAAGTCTGGCGCCCAGAATGGGTAATCTCCCCATAGCCACATAAGAGTGCTGCTGGTTCCACATTCATTGCTGGGATCGTGAAGGCATATAACCCCTTGAGCGAACGGTTTACAGCAGGAAATTGAGAATGACTGTCAAGTTTTTATGTCTCCTTCAAAAAGTGGTTTCGAGCGTGTAGTATTGTCCTTTTCCGCGAATTTCGCCTTCCGTCATAATCCCTTTTCGTACGAGTGCATTTTTATAATGCATCGACCGCAATGGAACCCAATGCGCAAAACAAATGCAAAAAAAGACAAAGGCATTGTAGGTCTCGAACTGAGACGGGTTTTTAGCTTAAGGTCCAGCAATTTCCAATTGGAAATTCGGTATTCCTTAAGGAATTGCACTACACCACAGAACCTCTGAGTAGAGTATCCCAATATAAATCGTAATATATTTCCAAATTCACTTTTTATACTGCATTGACCGCAATGAAATCGAATGCAGTTCCTTCTACACCAGCACACGAATGTAAGCAAGCAAGATCTTTGCGCTCTCAAAATTGCTTGATGAAAGGTAATTTAAGACCTTTTCTACAACATTGTAAAAGAGTATCTTGCTGCCAATCCTGTCGTCAATGAGATGTTTTAGTTGTTGCGAGGTCGGTCCCGCTGCCGCTGTCGTCAATCATCCATCTCAAGCTCAGGAATCTCCCGCTCTTCACTCTAGGAGCATCACATAAGGTCCTCATTGAACCATAGTCGCTCATATAGCACCGCTACAAACCTATTCTAGTTGCGTTTGCTTCCGGCAACTCTATAGGGATGTTACACGTCGAGTGGGGGAGTTGACTGTGGTACATTTTGAATTTTGCAAGATAT
>JAABUK010003280.1_pt1 | contig 27615 bp, 28 predicted proteins | sample 5559141 | NCBI WGS metagenome assembly JAABUK01 (sample SAMN10711869, study PRJNA513367) | rock metagenome | isolation source: Antarctica rocks | place: Antarctica: Victoria Land, Pudding Butte nord | collected 2016-01-03
GTAACCGGCTGGTTGCCGCCGCCATCGCAGCCATCGCGCTCTTTAGCTTTTTCGTCTTTCCCGGGCACACCTACCTCACACAGGACACCCAGATCTACGTCGCCATAATCGAAAACCTTTGGGACCCCTCCGCCCTCACGCACGATCTTTTAATCGGGCACTCGCACGTCGCTTATACCCTCTATGATGAGTACGCCATCGCGCTCCGCTGGCTCACCCATTCCAGCTTTCAAACAGTTCTGCAAACCACGCAGATCCTATGCCGTGCCCTCGGCATCTGGGGCTTTTATCTGCTGGCCCTGCGCTTCCTTGAAGTCCGCTGGAGAGCTCTTGCCGTCGCCGCCGTGTGCGCGGCCGGGGCGGAAATCTGGGGACCCGCAGTACTCCTAGTCGAATTCGAGCCCAGCCCGCGTTCGTTCGCCATTCCCTTATTGTTTCTAGCTATCGGCCTCGCCGCGCACAAATGGTTTCGCGCGGCCGCCGCCGTCGCGACAATTGGCTTCGTTTTGCATCCCACCTCCGCCGCCCCGTTCTGGTTGTGTCTCGCGCTCCTTCGCCAGTGGAAAATTGGGTTCGTTTCGCTGTTTACCGGTTTGGCTCTCATCGCACTCGGCGCCCACTTCCAGCCTGGTCTTGGTGAAAAACACATGCTCTTCAGCCGTGTGCCACCCTCGCTTGAAGCCATTCAGCGCATGCGCGGGGCGTATAACTGGATCGGGATGTGGTTCGCGGCCGAATGGCCCAAATATCTAGCATGCGCAATGATCGGCATAGCTGCATTTGTGCGTTGCGGTGCCGCCCGCATGCCCTCGCTTCGCCCGTTCCTGATTGGTCTCCCTCTCGCTGGTTTCCTCAGCGTGCCCGTGTCTTACGTTCTGCTCGACCGGCTTAAGTGGTCGGCCGTTCCGCTCATCCAGCCTGCCCGCTTGCTGCTGTTCACCGTTGCTGTCTCCATCTTCCTCGCTGCAACGGCTGCCCTGAAAGCACGTCGCGCTTGGGAAACCGTACTCTGGTTTGCTATAGCCATCACCCCCGCCGTAGCCGCCCCGCGTCCCAGAATTGTGCCCACTCCCGCCCTGGCCAATCTAGCTCGCTGGGCCGCTGCAAATACTGCAAAAGACTCGGTCTTTCTCTTCCCTCAAGCCGGAAAATCGCTCGAGCCCGGCCTCTTTCGCTCCTGGGCACTCCGCACCGTCTACGTCGATTGGAAAGGCGGCGGACAAGCCAATTTTCTGCCGGAACTCGGTCTCGAATGGTGGCGGCGCTATCAAGACGTTATGCGAAAGCCGCAACCTGACGAACATTACCGCTCGCTCGGCATCGATTACATCGTCCTCCCCGGCACCCCCTACCGCATCCGAAAATTGTCATGAGCTCTTACGATCCCTTCGCCTGGCTTTACGACCGTTATTGGGCCACTTCCCTCCAAAAATGGGAGATGCCGGCCATCCATAAACTTGTTTTGGATCGCCTTGCGCCGGGTTCCCACATCCTCGACGTTTGCTGCGGCACCGGTCAATTGGCGCGCGAATTCGTGCGTCTCAATTTCTCGGTCACAGGTGTGGATAATTCTTTTGGCATGCTTGAAATGGCCCGCCTCAATGTTCCTCAAGGCGCCGAATTTCTACTGCAAAACATTACCGCTCTCGAACTCCCGAAGCCCGCTGATGCCGCTGTCTGCACCTTCGATAGCATCAATCACATCCTTGACCCAGACCAGGTATTGGCTTCGTTTTTGCAAATTGCAAAAGCGCTCAAGCCTGAAGCGCCCTTTGTTTTCGATATCAACACCCCGACTGCTTACGGAGAGCACTGGGACCGAACGGCCAATGTCGTCGAGCCCGATCATGTGTTCTATCTCCGGGGCCATTACGATTAACAAGCCCGGCGAGGCCACACCGCCCTGACCATCTTTAAACTCGACGGGTGCTGGCAACGCACTGACGTGGCTTTTCAGCAGCGCCCCTGGAGCCCCGCTGAGCTCATTCCTTTGCTGCAGGAAGCGGGTTTCAAGGAAATCGAACACTGGCGCGCCGAAGAAGATCTGTTGATGGAGGGCCATTACGGGCAAGGGCGCTGCTACATGCGGGGTGTGAATGGCAAGAGTGCTTAAAATTCTGAATGTTGCCTATCCGCTAGCGCCTGTTCGGCCCGCGACCGCTGGCGGTGCCGAACAGGTCGTCGCCATGCTGGATCGCGCGCTCACCGCGGCAGGCCACCATTCTTTTGTTGTCGCTTGCGAAGGCTCGCAGGTAACCGGCACACTGATCGCAGCAAACCGCCCAGCGGGTCCCCTTACTAACTCAGTTGCGCACAAAGCTCGCGATGCTTACCGCCACATAGTCGCGGAAGCAGTCCAGCGGCACCAGCCCGATGTCATCCATCTGCACGGCATCGATTTTCTGTCTTACCTTCCTCCCGAAGGCATCCCCGCCGTGGCGACCCTGCACCTGCCGCCCTCTTGGTACCCGCCCGCCGTTTTCTCGCTTGAGCGCCCCAAGACATGGCTCCATTGCGTCTCCAGCGCCCAGCGCCGCGATTGTCCGGAATCTGCCATTTTGCTCTCCACCGTTGAAAATGGAGTGCCGGATAATTCATTTGCCCGTCCCATCCGCAAACAAGGCTATGCCGTGACGATGGGCCGAATTTGTCCCGAAAAAGGCACCGATACCGCGATCCGTGCAGCAAAGGCGGCAGGTATCCCCATCCTGATTGCGGGTGAAGTCTTCCCCTACGAAGCCCATCTGCGCTATTTCGCGGAACAAGTAAAGCCGCTGCTAAATCACCAATGCGCCAGGTTCATCGGCAGTGTTGGCCCGCGCGCAAAACGCCGCCTCCTTTCCGCCGCCAAGTGCGTCCTTATCCCCAGTAACGTAGCCGAAACCAGTTCGCTGGTAGCCATGGAAGCTGCTATGTGCGGCACTCCGGTAATCGCATTCGCTATGGGAGCCCTCTCGGAAATCGTAGAAGACGGCAAAACCGGCTTCTTGGTCTCTACCGAAAAGGAAATGGCCGAAGCCATCCAAAACTGCTCAGCAATTTCCCCCTCTGACTGCCGAAAAGTAGCCCTGGAGAGATTCTCCGAACAGAAAACCCAATCGAAGTACCTGGAAATGTACCAAACCGTAGCGCAGTAGATGACCCTTACAGACCTAACTTCCCTCGAAACACCTTGGGAAGAACTCTGGCAAAAAGACACAAACGCAACCCCCTTTCAATCACCAGCGTGGCAAATTCCCTGGATAGTTCACCTTTGGAAGGGCGGAGAACTCCTTCTCTTGCAAGAGCGTACAGATCAAAAGCTCACCGGTTTCCTTCCGCTATTCCGATGGGGCATAAACCAGACACAAGTCTCTTTCCTGGGAGCAGGTGTAAGCGATTATGGCGACCAATTGGGTTCGTTTCGGAAACTAATACTTCCCCCGGATTCACTTCTCGAAGAGGTCCGTCAGAGTTCCCGCCTCATCCAACTTGGCACGGCCAACCCAATCTCCGTCTGTCCTGTCCTGTCCTTGAAAAATTACCCGGAAACTCTCAATCCCAAACTAAAAACCGACCTGCGCCGCGCAAAAAACAAGCTTGCCACAAACCACCGCGCCACCTTCACACGAGAAACCAACCCGGAAATTTTCTTCAAACTTCACGAACTCCGCTGGCACCAAACTGCAGAACCGAATTTGATCGCCTTCCAGCGCGAAATTGCTCAGCGATTCTCAGATCGGGGACTCCTGCGCCTTCACGTACTCCACATTGATGAACAACCCGCCGCCGCCATCTTCGCCATTGCGGCCCACGGAACACTCTATTGCTATCTCAGTGCTTTCGACCCTCATTTCACCAAGTTAAGCCCCGGTGCCGTACTGCTCGCTCACGCCATTGAAAGCGCAAAAGCAGAAGGTCTCACCCATGCCGATTTTCTTCGGGGCGCCGAACCCTACAAATACCTCTGGGGGGCCGAAGACCGCGTCAACTTCTCGGTGCGCCCCGAAACGAATAACTCAGAATCCACGGAGCCACCAGCGTCGTGATGACTGACATTGCGACAATCACGCCGTACACCGGTTGCGCGATGACTCCGAACCCCACTCCAATCTGCGCCACTACCATCCCCACCTCGCCGCGTGGAATCATCCCCATTCCCACTTGCCAGGCTTCGCGCTTACCCAGCCGGATCGCCCCAAGCCCGCAACCGATCAGTTTCGAAACAATAGCCGCCAGCACAATCGCGCCAGTCAGCAGCAGCGTTTCCTTCTTGCGAAAAGTGATCAGATCCAGATGCATCCCGATCCCTGCCAGAAAAAACGGTAGAAATACTTCCGTCACCCCGGCCGTCAAGTCGTGGACGCGCCGTTCCACCGTCTCCGACATCGCCATGCCCGCCAGAAATGCACCGGTAATCGCGGCAATGCCAGCCCAGACCGCAAGCACCGATAAGCCGAACAGCACTGCCATCGCCACCGCAAACTCTGTTTCCGGAATATTCAACTTCGGGTGCACTTGCGGAACAACCCTCTGCATGAAACTGCTTCCCCAATGCGCCACGATGACTGTAAAACCAATAGCGAGCAGCGCTGTCAAAACAATCCCCGCCACATTTAATCCGCCGCGCGCCACGCTGCTGGCAACGGAAAGTGCAAGCAAACCCAGAATGTCGTCAAACACCGCAGCCGCCAAAATAATCTGGCTGGAACGAAGGCTCAGCACGCCCATTCGTTTCAGTACCTCAGCGGTGATGCCCACGCTGGTCGCCACCATGGACACACCCATAAATAGTCCCTCTATGCGGGGAGCATGCCAAGCCGCCATAATCGCCCAGCCCATTAGAAATGGCACAATTACGCCGCAAATCGCGACTGCCAGGGCGGTGCCGCCCACCCGCATCAAGCTCGAAGGCTTCACCTCCAGCCCGATCCGGAACAACAAAAAAATCAAGCCGAGATCGGAAAAGGCGGAGAGCACCGCGTTCGGTTCCAGCCAGTGCAAAACCTGCGGGCCAATCACCACGCCGGCAAGAATTTCCCCCACAATGCCAGGCAATTTCAGGCGCTCAAAAACTTCCGCCATAAACTTAGCAGCTACAAAAACAATCAACAGTGAAAGCGGGACAGTAAGCGGATTTTCAGGCACGCCGGCGCTCTCGCAACGCTTGCGTCACTTCCCGGTGGCATCGCAAACAAAGCGTACGGATATTCGACAGATCGCACTCGCCCCCGCCTTCCACCACGGGCACAATGTGATCCGCATCCCACAATGTCCGCCGGTTCATCTTCGTCAGATTCCACTTAGCCAGCATCTCTGCACGCCGCTCCCCCCGCGCACGTTTCAGCCTCAGCCAGGCTTCACGGGTATCCGTCTGGCAAACCGCGCAAACGGCGCGGTCCCGCTTCAACACGCATTCGCGAAGGTACCCGGGGTCGGTCCGAAGTTTCCATTCATGCACGCACCACGCAGAGCAAAAAGTGCGCTTGGGAGGTGGCACTTCGAGTGAGCACCACCGGCATTGCGCATGCCCGTTCTCGCCCGTAGGCAATGTGTCCCGGGGGACTCTTCCCCCAGGCATGGTACGGGTTGTGCTCACTCATCTATTTTACCTCAAATAAAATCGAAAAAGAACTTTACAACATAAAGTGACTGCGGCATACTGAACGGCGTGACGATATTCGAACCTCTCTTCCTGCTCTGCGCCGTTGGCCTTCTAGTCAGCCTGATCCGCCTTTTGTACCTCACCATGAGGCGCCTGCCAGTGCGTCCACTCGCGGCACGTATCCTCACCTCGGTAGCCGTATACCTGGCAATCCTAATCATCGTTTCAGTTCTCACACCCGCGCGCATCTATCAGCCCGGCGAGCCGCAATGCTTTGACGATTGGTGCCTTGCCATCGAACGCACTGAGCTGGATCATAACCTGCTGCGCATCCACCTGGAAGTGATCAGCTATGCTCGCCGCGTAACGCAGCGGGAGCTCGGCGTGAAGCTCTATCTAATGGACAATTCGGGCCGCACCTACGAACCGCAATTGGAATTCGGGCAGCCGATCGATACAGCGGTTGCCGCGGGAGATCGCTTCACCACGGGCCGGGTTTTCCCTCCCGCTCCTGGTGCGGAGAATCTCGCTTTGATCATTCAGCACGGGGGGCCGGGGATTTTGATAATCGCCGACCGCGCGAGCTTGTTCCATCGCCGGAGCCGGATGCTGCTACCCGCCCCAACACAGTGATCCACCGTTTGCGTTCCCCTGGTTTGTCGAACACCGTTTTCCAATACTTCTCGAAACGCGCTGATTTCGCGGTAATCCGTTCGGCCAGAAACTGCTTCACTTCCGCTGAATCATCCACCTTCAGCCAAGCTAGCGCTGTTGCGGCATCGTTGATTTCGCCCAGCGCATCCTGCACCGGTTTCAATCGCTTCATTAGCGCCAGAAACCGAGGGCCATAGTGCTCTTCGAAAAGCTCCATCGTGTAGCGAAAGTGCTTCGTCTTCAACCGGAATTCATGCAGCTCTTCCGGTTTCTGCTTTCCCGCAAACAGCGCACTGCCCGAGACGAAATACCTGATCGCCACCTTTGGCAGAAGCGCCGCGGCGTTCTCCTCGACAGTGAGCTTGCCTCGCCAGCGGACCTTCATTTCGCCTTCAGCATTCCGTGCCACTGCTTTGGCTTTTCCCGTTCTGTCCAGGCAATTACCTTGTTGGTGAGCAAGGTCTGCCACTCTTGTTTTTCCGCCTTCAACCGGTCAAACAAGGCATCTTCAGAAGGCACATTTGCTTCTATAAAGAGTTCTCCCGCAATGTCGCGGTTACGAACCTCAGCCGCTAGCTGCATCAGCTTTCGCAGCCTGCGCCTTAGCCGCCCCGCTTCACTCCCTGGGAACAGTTCTTCAAAGGCCCGAAGACACTCGCTCAACCTTCGGATGCTGGTGCGCAGGTCATGCACGGAATCGACATCGGCTTTCGATTCACAAACGGCTTTCATACGCTCTTCAACCTTTCCGATCAGGTGCGCCGATTTGCCGCGAACAAACTTCTTCAATGTTAAAGGCTTGTCAGGCTCGGACACGGGTAAAGATGATCGACCTGTTATAGACTTGCTCGAAATATTCACCAGCCCTTTCCGCGGCCCACGCTTCAAGATCGACATTCACATTCGAGTGCAACTTCAAGACCACTTCAGTTGGCCGTACAGTACACTCGAGCGATTTGATCCTTTGTCCACGGCTGCGGTCCAGATTGTCGGCAATGCGCAACAGCGGCGCCAGCCACGTCACAGCTTTGCGGCTTTCCTGATCGAGTGCATGCCAGTTTGGATGTTCCAACGTGGGAATCGCCTTCCGGTGATACCGGCAAAGGTTTGCGATCATTTCCCGTTCCCGCTCGGTAAAACCGGGCATATCGGAATTCGATACCAGATAGTAAGAGTGCTTATGATGCTTTGTGTCGCTAACGAAATGTCCGATGTCATGCAGATGCGCCGCTGCCTCCAGCAGGCGGGAGTATTGATGCGGCAGCTTGTGCAACGGCTCAAGCGCGAGAAACAACTCGGTCGAGAGCCGCGCCACCTTGCGCACATGTTTCAGCGATACGCTATAGCGCGTGCTCATCCCCTCCACCATCTCGCGCTGATCGCGGCTCATCTGCGTGGCGGCCCGCCCGCTGTTGCGCGCAATCAGGTCGGCGATAATTCCGTCGCGCACACCCGCCGCGGAATAGTAGAGAGAGGGCAGCTTCAAATCCTGCAGCACACGGTTCAGCACCGCCGCTCCGGCAATAATAATCTCCGCCCGGCGCGGCCCAATCCCTACTACTTTGCGGCGTTCGGCTAACGGCTTTTCGCTCAGGTCCGCATAGAGCGCCCGAAGCTGCGATGAGGAACAGCGAAGCTTATCCGCCATGTCACGCTTGGTGCGCGTTACTTGATTCACTGCCGCTACCACTGCCGCCGCCGTTGCGGACGTGGCAATCACGCGATCGATTTTGGTGTCTCCCACACGCCGCAAAGTAGGCGCAAGCCGCTCAGCCACGTATTCCTCCAAACGATGCAGTTCCGTGTCCTTCGGCGGATCGGTCTTTAAAAACAGTTCCGTCAGCCGGAGCGCTCCTAACTGCTTTGACACCGCCAGCAGAATGCGCCCGCTTTCGCTCAGAATGATCTCAGCGCTGCCGCCGCCGATATCGATCATCAACACACGCTGGCGCGAATGCGGCCAGCGGCTCTGCACCCCGAGATGAATCAATCGCGCTTCTTCCTGGCCCGAAATGATTTCAATTGCCGTACCCGCTGCCGCTGAGATCCGGGTCAGAAACTCCTGCTGATTGCTGGCATCGCGCACGGCGCTGGTTGCGACGGCCCGTATCGCGGCTGGCTCATAACGCCGGTAAGTCTGTGCCATTGCCTCCAAAGCTCCGGCTAGAAAATCTATTGCTTCCGCGCTGATGCGGCCAGTCCGGAAGACGCTTGCGCCTAGGCGCGTCACTTGGCGTTCCGAAATCAGAATCCGTGCGGGCGATAGTACGCCGGCCGGCGAGATCGTTACCTCTGCTACCTCTAAACGGACGGAATTGCTACCAATATCGATCGCGGCGTAACGAGGCATTCAGGAGGGCTGAAGTTATAATAGCCGCAGATTCCCGACATGCAGGTTTATCTTTTACGCCATGGTATTGCCGAAGACAAGAGCGCATCCGGCAAGGACCGCGACCGGGAACTTACCGCTAAGGGCCGCGCGGAACTCAAAGACGTTCTACACGTAGCGGCCCGTGCAAAAGTGAAACCGGCGCTGATTCTGACCAGCCCCTACATACGGGCCCGTGACACTGCTGCCAAAGCACGGAAAATCCTTGGTGTCGAAGAAGATCTGATCGAAACCAACGCTCTGGTTCCCGATAGCCAGCCGCAAACTGTATGGGCGGAAATCTGCGATCACCGCAAAGAAGAATCGCTGATGCTGGTGGGCCACAACCCTTTGTTGGAACAGATGGTTGCTCATTTGTTGGGCACGCCCACCCTGCAGTTCCAGTTCGAAAAGGGTGCTATTGTCGCTCTGGAAATCAGTAACTTTCGCGGCGAACCGAACGGTGTTCTACTTTGGGTTCTGCCGCCCGGTTTGGCGTAAAACGCTACGCCGTCAGCTTGAGCTAGCCAGCTCTTCGTGTGCATGATATTGACATGAAGTCCGTTCGCATCCATTCATATGGCGACAACAGCGTCGTCCGCATTGAAGACATCGAAAAGCCTACTCCTGGTCCCGGTGAATTGCTGATCAAGGTTGCCGCTGCGGCGGTCAATCCGGTGGACGTCCAAATTCGCGAAGGCAAGCTCCAGCAAATGCTGCATCACACGCTTCCCATTACTCTGGGGTGCGATGTTTCGGGCACCGTTGAATCCGGCGAAGGTTTTGCGCCGGGCAGCCCCATTTATGGCTACCTGAATCTGGCGCGCCTGGGTGCTTTCGCGGAATTCGCCATCGTTAAGAAAGAAGAGGCGTCTCTTGCGCCCGCGAGTCTTGATTTCATTCACGTCGCCGCGGTGCCGGTTGCGGTACTCACGGCTTGGCAAGGCCTCTTCGACATGGCCAATCTGGAATTCGGCCAGACAGTCTTAATTCACGCAGCCTCGGGAGGTGTCGGCAGCATGGCCGTGCAACTGGCAAAGTGGAAAGGCGCGCACGTGATCGCGACCGCCTCTGAAGGGAACCGCGAATATGTGGGAGCGCTGGGTGCTGACGAGTTCATAGATTACAAGTCGCAACGGTTTGAAGACGGGCTCTCCGGCGTGGATGTCGTATTCGACACCATGGGCGGTGAGACACAGGGGCGGTTATTTAGTCTCTACCGTTTCCCCGCCCGCTGAGAACAAAGCAAAAGCTGCAGGCGTGCGCGCCACTATGATGGCCGTTAAGCCGGACGGCGCGCGCTTGACGGAAGTGGCCAAAATGTTCGACGACAACTTGCTGAAAACTCTGGTGGAATATAAGTTCCCTCTCGAAGACGCCGTGAAAGCGTTTGAAATGAGCGCCAAAGGCCGCGTACGCGGAAAGATCGTCTTAACCGTGAGTTAAACGAAAAGCGTCGAAATCTCAACGCTGGAACGTAGCCCTTCCACTACAACGATTCCTGTCTCGGTCACGTGGTGCAGCTTGCGATCCTGTTCCAGATCGTAGCCCACCGTGGTGCCTTCCGGAATTCGAACATTCTTATCCAGAATCGCGCGCCGAATTTTCGCGTGACGCCCGATGTCGCAATTGTCCAGAATGATGGAATCTTCCACTACCGCGCCGGTATGAACCCTTACTCCCCGCGACAGTACGGAATTTTTGACCGTGCCGCCGCTTAGGATGCAGCCTCCGGACACAATGGAATCTATTGCAACGCCACGCCGTCCTTCCGTATCGAACGCAAACTTCGCCGGCGGATCAGGAAAGCCGCTGGTACGCAGCGGCCACTGGCGATTGTAGAGATTCAACGATGGCGCAACGGCTCTTAAATCCATGTTCGCTTCGTAGTAAGCGTCAATCGTGCCCACATCGCGCCAATAAGCGGAATTCTCCGGCGGCTCGCCTGGTATTTTGTTTTCCGCAAAATCATAGGCGTAAACCTCAGAGCGCTTCACCATGGCGGGCAGAATGTCGCGGCCGAAATCGTGCGAGCTCTTTTCATTAGCTGCGTCGTCATGCAATTCGCGCAGCAAAGCCCGCGTCGAAAAAACGTAATTGCCCATGGACGCATACACACGTTCGGGATCGCCAGGAATATGCGGCGCATCCACGCGTTTTTCGTGAAAATCCAGAATGCGTCCGTTCGCTTCGGTTTCAATCACGCCGAATTCTGAAGCCATTTTTCGCTCCACGGGAATTGCCGCAACAGTGGCGGCGGCGCTCTGGTTTTCATGGAACTCAATCATGCCGGTGATGTTCATTCGGTAAATATGATCGGCGCCGAAAATCGCTACCACATGCGGGTCTGCCTGCTCAATCAGATTAATGTTCTGGTAGATGGCGTCCGCCGTACCCTGATACCAGGTCTCGCCGACGGACCGCATCTGCGCGGGCACCGGAATAATGAACTGATTCTTGAGTAAGCCACCGAACTGCCACCCTTCACTAAGATGTTGTAGCAGCGACTGGCTCCGGAATTGGGTCAATACATAAACTGAATTAATTCCGGAGTTAATGAAGTTACTCAGAACAAAATCGATAATTCGGTATTTCCCACCGAAAGGCACCGCGGGTTTTGCACGTTCCTTCGTCAACGGGTACAACCGGGTACCCTTTCCACCGGCCAGAACAATTCCTAAAACGCGCAGTCTCATAAATTTGCATTCTGATTGTGCACCATAAAAGTGAGGAACCGCAACGAAGCAAATTCTGGAAATTGTCTGATATAGTTCCGCGCATGAGACGGAGACTGGCCTTGACGGCGATAATTTCCTCTGGACTGACCCTGATGGCAGTAGGACAGGTGAAATTCGAAAATAACAAAGTAAGCGTGAAAGAGATAATTTATGAGCCTGGCATTCCGCGCGAGCGTTACATCCGCCCCACAAATCAGCTGATTGTTTTTCTTGATGACTGCCGTTATGAACGCTTAGATTCAGCCACTCACGAAAAGACAATCCGTGAGCGTAAGTCCGGGGAGGTGATTTGGCACAACAAAGGAGAGGACGCGCCGGTACTGAAAAACTTAGGAGTTACCGCTTACCGAACGCTGGTGATTGAGCTGCGGTAAAGGTTAGCTCTTGCGCAACATATCTCCTACTTTCCGCGCCAGAACAGCGGGCGTGAAGGGTTTCGGGAGATGTTGTACTCCAGCCGGTATGGAAGAGGTTGAGACCACCGCATTCTCGGTATAGCCAGAAATATAAAGCACGCGCATTTGCGGGTTGCCGGGTACCAACTTTGCCACCAGTTCCGGCCCACCCATTTTCGGCATAATTACATCGGTCACCAAAAGATCCACTGAGATGCCAAGCTTTTTACAAAGAGCAAAAGCTTTTTCACCATTAGCGGCGGAGTGCACGTGATAACCGCGCGCCTTCAAAACAGCCACTGCGATACTCCGCACCTGTTCTTCATCTTCGACTATCAGAACCGTTCCAGACCCGTTCTCCACGGACGGCATGCTCACCGGCGCTTGCTCTTCGCGCTGAGGACGCTCTTCCGTGGGAAGGTAAACGCGGAACGTGGTGCCCACTCCCGGTTCGCTATATACCCAGATAGTGCCATTGCTCTGTTTCACCACGCCGTAGACAGTGGCCAGCCCCAAGCCGGTGCCTTGCCCAATTGGCTTGGTGGTAAAAAACGGTTCAAAGATGCGGTCCTGCATTAATGCGTCCATGCCGCACCCGTTATCGGTCACCGCAATCATGGCGTAATCGCCCGGCTTGCATCCCGGATGCATCAGCGCGCGGGCTTGATCGAAGTGCTCCGCACGAATTTCAATGGTGATGGTGCCCCGGCCCGAAATTGCGTCGCGGGCATTGATCACCAGGTTCAGAAGCACCTGCTCAAACTGAGTGGGATCAGCGCAAACAAAAAGCGGGTCCGGGCTGGGAAGAATGGAAAGCTCCACATCTTCACGAATTAACCTTCGCAGGATCGGTTCCACTTCCGCCACCGCCGCGCAGAGTTCAACGGTTTTCATCTTGAGCGGCTGCTGCCGGCTAAACGCCAGTAGCTGGTTGGTCAACTGTGCCGCGCGGTTTCCCGCTTTATGAATATTTTCGACATCTTCCCGCATTCATCGCGGCAGGTCGGCGCGGTCTTTGATCATGGCGGAATAGCCGTTGATCACCGTCAGCAGGTTGTTAAAATCGTGCGCGATTCCACCCGCCAAGCGGCCTACAGCGTCCATTTTCTGAGATTGAATCAGCTGTTGCTCCAGCCGCTTCCACTCCGTAATATCCTCTGTAAATCCCACCATGCGGACCGCTTCACCCCGATCGCCCAACACCGGGTAGGTTCGTGATCGCACCCAGCGCACTTCCCCGCCAGGACGTGTAATGCGGTAATCTTCCTGGAAACCGGAAGGCAATTGCGCCGCGTGAACCACACGGTCACGATCATCCGGGTGCACGCTATCGCTCCAGGAATGCGGGTCGAGATAAAGGCTTTCCACGGACCGGCCCCAAATCTTTTCGTATGCCGGGCTGCAATATAAAACTCGCCCACCAGGCTCCCGTATGTAGAAAAAATCTTCCACATGCGTAGCCCAATCGTCAAAATATGCCTGATTGGGACCGCGTATCTGCTCTGATTTAATATCCGTTAGCAAGCTTACCGGCATTTCTAGCTACCTTGTTCCCTGCGGATGAAAATTATCTCAATCTATTTCGGACATGATTGTAGCTAATCTCACAAAACTTCGCAAGGGAACTGCTGTAGGCCCTTTAGCTAAGAAGGGTTTATTTTCTTCGTGATACGCAGTTCCAGCAATGTCCAAATGGATCCAGGGAAGCGGGTCGGCAAATTCTTTTAAAAATAATGCCGCGGTAATTGCCCCTCCGTAGCGCCCTCCAATATTATGTAAATCGGCAAAAGGGCTTTTTAGCAGTTCTTTATATTCGTCATCTAACGGCATGCGCCACATCTTCTCGCCTTCCGTAGCCGTTGCGCTCATCCACTGGCCGCAGAATTTGTCACTGTTGCTAAAAGCGCCCGTATTCACGCCGCCCAGAGCCACTACGCAGGCCCCGGTCAGCGTGGCGGCATCCACCAGATGTGTACAACCCAGGTGCTGCGCATAAGTGAGAGCATCGGCCAGAATCATGCGGCCCTCAGCATCCGTATTCAAAACCTCCACGGTCTTGCCCGAAAGCGTCCTCACAATATCGCCTGGGCGTTGCGAGCGGCTTCCCGGCATATTTTCCACCGACGGCACAAGGGCGGTCACGGGAATTTTGGGCTTCAATTGCGCAATGGCCTGCATGGCACCGAGCACCGCGGTGGAGCCGCACATGTCGTACTTCATCTTGTCCATGTTCTCGGCGGGCTTGATCGAAATTCCCCCCGTATCGAAGGTGACGCCTTTCCCCACCAATCCCAGGTGGACGCTGTCTTTCGACGCAGTAAAGCCGTCCGGCACATATCGCAAAATGATCAATCGCGGTGGCTCCGCGCTGCCCATCGAAACGCCCAGCAGCGCCCCCATGCCCAGCTCCCGCATTTTGGGTTCGTCTAGGATTTCACAGCCTAGACCGTATTTCTGGGCCATTTCGCTTGCCCGTTCCGCTAGAACAGAGGGGGTCATCAGGTTCGGCGGCTCATTCGCCAGTTCCCGCGCCCAGTTTTGAGCTTCACCCAGAATGCGCCCGCGCACCACGCCTTCTTCCACCCCTTCGCCGTCCCCCAGAATGGCAAATTCATTCATGAATTTCGAACCGGATTTATCGCTCTTCAGCCGGTCGCCTTCATAGTTGCCCATCAGCGCGCCTTCCACGGCAGCCGCCGCAAAATCGCCTGAGGCAAACCCATCGCCCAGCACCAGCGCGGCACCCGTAATCCCTTTCGCTTTCAGAAAGCGGACCACCGTGCCGGCCAGTTTTCGCATAGCCGGGGGAGCAAAGTGGTCCCGCTTGCCTCCGCCTGCCAGCAAAACACGTGCTGCTTTGTAGCCTGCGGGCCGGTGAATCAAAGTGCATTCCCCCGTTTTGCCGGCCACCTCCCCGGAAGCCGACCACTCTTCAAACCCGGGCAGCCCCGCATCCCCTTCGAATACACAAATCACCAACGCCGGACCCGCAAAGTCCGCACCCGCCTGCTTTTCCCACCGGATTTCCATTCCGCTCCCTGGTCTTAATTGTTTTTTACTGCGTGCGCGCTTTATGATTGCGAATTGCCGTGCGCGCTTCATCCTCGGCCGTTTTTGCCCGCTCCGTGGCACGTTTGTCATGCAATTTCTTACCGCGTCCCACGGCGAATTCGCACTTCACCTTGCCTTTCTTCAAATAGACCTTCGTTGGCACGAGTGACAAGCCTTTCTCGCGCGTCATCCCGAGCAGCTTATCGATTTCGCGCCGATGCAGCAGCAGTTTCCGGCTGCGTACCGGCTGGTGGTTTTCACGATTTCCATGCGAATATTCGCTGATGTGTGCATTCATCAGCCACGCCTCATTTCCGGAAACCGTAGCGTAGCTTTCCTTCAATTGCATTTTGCCGTCTTTGATACTCTTCACTTCAGTACCAGTCAGCACCAGCCCCGCCTCAAACTTTTCCAATAGAAAATAGTTATGACTGGCCTGGCGGTTTTCGCTCAAAATTTTGATGTCGGGATATTTCTCGGCCAAAGTGTTTAGAGTGAAGCGATTTCGGTAAACAACGGAACCGCTTTGCGCGTCAGCTAATTAGATGATAGTCCAGCAGACCCGCCGTCGACCCGCCATCACAATATCACATGCGTCCTTCTAGCTCCCTGTCCACGCGGCCAGTTTCCGCTGTCGTTTCGATTGCCGTTTTGCTGCTCTCCCTGCTTCCTGTCCAGGCCCGCACGCGAAAAGGGGACAAGATGCTTGCGCAGGGACGCGCCGCCGAACTGCGTGGCGAACTCGATAAAGCGCTCGAATTTGAAGAAAACGCGCTTAGCGAAGATCCGTCTGACCCGTTGTACCAGCTTGAAATCCGGCGCGTCCGCTTCAATGCGGCGGCCAAGCACATTAAAACAGGCCAGAAAATCCGCGTGGAAGGCAATCTGACCGAAGCGCTGCTGGAATTCAATCGCGCCTACGCAATCGACCCCGCCTCGCCCGCCGCGCAGCAGGAAATCCGCCGCACCAAAGCTATGATCGATCGCGAAAAGAAGCGCGATGCGCAGCCCGTCAACCCGAACGCGCCCCCTCCTGACCCGGAAGACCGCGGCCTAACTCCTATTCAGGCCTCGCGCAAAGCAATGGGTCAGCGGATCGATTCACTTCAGGGCGTTCCTGAACTCAGGCCTCTCAATCTTGAGCCTTTAAACCTGAGAATCAGTAATCAGAAGCCTCGCGTGCTGTATGAAACAGTAGGCAAGCTGGCTGGAATCAACGTGCTCTTCGATCCCGATTACGAGACGCAGAACACCGTCCGCACGCAATCTGTAGAGCTGCAAAATTCCACTCTCGAACAATCGCTCGACTACCTTTCGCTCCTGACGAAATCGTTCTGGAAGCCGCTCTCCGGCAATGCCATTTTTGTCACGCTCGACAACACCACCAAGCGGCGTGAACTGGAAGAGCAGGTAGTCAAGGTGTTTTACCTGAACAACATCGTCAACACCACGGAACTGCAGGAACTGATCACCACGCTGCGCACCGTAACCGATATTCAAAAGATTTACAACTACACTACGCAAAATGCACTCATCATCCGTTGCGAGGCGGACCGCATGCTGCTCGCGGAGAAAATTATTGCGGATCTCGATAAGCCCAGGTCCGAAGTGGTTGTCGATGTAATTGTGATGGAGGTCCGCAAAGACCGCCTTCGCAATCTCGGCGCGCAGATCGCTAATGGCGGTTTAAACGTGAGTGCCGTCTTCAACCCGCGTTCCGGTTTAGGGAGCACGCCTACAAATACCCCACCCGTCACCAACACCGGTGTCACCCCAACCACCCCGGCGACCGGCGGCGGCATCAGTTTGAACAACCTCCACCGGATTTCCTCCCAGGATTACTCTATAACCGGCATCCCCGGCGGATTTATCGAAGCGCTGCTCAGCGATACGGGCACTAGAGTTGTCCAATCTCCGCAATTGCGCGCGATCGATAGCATCAAAGTAAGCCTACATATCGGCGACAAAGTCCCCACCGCTTCCGGTAGCTTCGGTTCGGGAATCGGCGGCGTTGGCGTGGGCGTCAGCCCTCTGGTGCAGACGCAGTTCACCTACATTGAAACCGGCGTCAATATGGACATGCTGCCTCGCATTCACGATGCTAATCAGGTAACCCTGCACATCGAAATCGATATTTCGCAGGTGACCGGTTATCGCGATGTCGGCGGCATCCAGCAGCCCATCATCAGCCAAAGAAAAATCGCGCAGGATATTCGCACTGAAGATGGCGAAATTAATCTGCTAGGCGGATTAATGCAGGAACAGGATTCGAAAGTGGTGCAGGGCCTGCCCGGGCTCTCTCAAATTCCGCTGCTCCGGCGTTTATTCTCGAATGAAAAAATTGAAAAATCGCAGACCGAGTTGCTGATTACTTTAATTCCCCACATTGTACGTTCACCCGAAGTAACCGAAGCAAATCTGCGCGGAGTGGCAAGCGGCAACGCGGTCAATGTTCGCATGTTGCGCGGTGGCCCCACCGCGGTACCGGTGCCCACGGCTCCCGCCGCTGCCGCTCCCGCACCGGTTGCACCTGTTCCTGCTCCGAACGCCACAACTCCAGTCACTCCGCCACCAGGCGCCGGAGTGGTGCTCTCTTTCCTGCCCGCGCAGCTTGAAACGCAACTGAGCGGAGCCGCCACGGTCACGCTGCGTGCCGCCAACATTACTGATCTGAGCGCCATTAACGCGCAGTTGAAATTCGATCCAAAAATCCTGCGCATCAATAACATTGTGGCGGGCGATCTGATCCAGCAGACAGGGCCTCCGCTAAGCCCTTCGAAGAACATCCTCAACGATGCGGGCGAAGCTCTCATCTCTGTCGCGCGTGATCCTAAAGGGCCCGGTGTCTCCGGTACCGGCGGCCTGGTCACCATCACTTTCCAGGCAATCGGCCGCGGTTCCACCACCGTCACCCTTCCTCAATTGATGCTCAAGAACTCGCCCGGCCAGCAGGTCGCAACCAACACGCCTGTTTTAAACGTCACGGTGAAATAGATTCGGCACCTGCATGAAGAAGCGTAACTCACGACGAAGCGGTTTAACCCTGATCGAATTGATCGTGGCGTTCACGCTTATGCTAGTGCTTTCCACCATGGCTGTGCCGCTTGCGCGATCCCGTGTCCACCGCAATCGGGAACGGGAATTGCGCCTCGCGCTCGATGAAATCCGCAAAGGCATCGACAAGTACAAAGATAAATGCGACGCCGGGCAGCTCGGTATTCAGAAGCAGGACGCGCAGTGTTATCCCGAAAGCCTGGACGCCATGGTGGAAGGCGTGAAAGGCTCCGGCCCGAATGCAGATGTGAAGCTCAAGTTCCTGCGCCGCATTCCCATTGACCCGTTGATTAAGAAGCGCGAGTGGGGCGTTCGCAGCATGCAGGACGATCCCAAAGGGCAGGGCGGGGGAGGCCAGAACGTGTTCGATGTCTTTACAAAATCCAGCGAAAAAGCAGGCGATGGGACGCCTTATTCCGAATGGTAGCCAGTAGACGGTTCCGCCGCGGTTTCACGCTGGTCGAACTCATGATCGTCATGGCCATTGTGGTCATCCTTATCGGCGTGGCCATTCCTTATTACCAGAAGTCCATCATCCGCGCGAAGGAGAGCGTGTTGAAAAGTAACCTGACCACCTTGCGCGCTGTAATCGATGAATACAGTTTCGATAAGCAGAAAGCCCCGCAGTCACTACAGGACCTTGTCAGCGATGGTTACCTGCGCGATATTCCGCGCGATCCCATCATGAACGCGAACAATTCCTGGAAGGTGATACAAGAAGATGCCGGCCAGGCTGTTAACTCCACCGAGCCGGGAATTTTCGATGTGCGCAGCGGATCGGATAAAATAAGTCTCGATGGCACTTCTTACTCGGAATGGTGAAAGACTTACCGGTCTGAAACTCTCGTTCCTTTCCTGCTTCTTATTTCTTTTCGCCAACACTCTTTCCGCCCAGACACCTCTTCTGTGCTCCACTTCATCAACTAACCAGGATGTTCGCGCGGAAGGCTTAACCGAAGCCGTCGGCAGCATACTTCTGAACTGCAGTCGCGGTACGCCGGGGCAGATGGTGTCGACAAATCTGACAGCCACCTTCCCCACTGCAGTCACCAACCGCGTCAACTCAGCCGGAAATCCGGATACACAGCTCACGGTGGATAACGGTTCGGGACCTGTGAACGCAGGGTCTCCCGCCATCTTTCTTTCCCCCAACACACTCGCCTTTAACGGTGTAACCGCCATGGTGCCGGCTTCCGGCGCGCTGGTTTTCCGCCTTACTAATGTCCGCCTTGCCATAAACCTTCTTCCCAGCGGCGCTCCCGTCACCGCGTCTTTCTCGTCAACTTCTTTGTCCGTCACGAATTCAACGGCAATTGTAACCACTCCCCGCTCGGCGCTCCTGTCAAACGGTTCGAACACGGGCATCAACTGTAGCGGCTCGCCACTGCCCGCCACGCTCGATCTGCCCAGTCTGTTTGCCGCCGGAACGCGCTTCACTTCGCTCCGCATTACGGAAGGTTTCGGCAATGCGTTCGTTCCTAAAGATGCTCTGTCCGATTCCGGCACCCGAATCGTGGTGAACTATTCCAATTTCCCCAAAGGCGCGCGCATTTTTATTCCCGATTACGTTACGGGTAACAGTGCCACGCAGCCTACTGCCGCCGGAGATTTGGGCGGTGCGGCAACGCCCACTGGAGGAATCTATACTCCCGCCGTCGGCGGCACGCTGCTGCTGGCGCGCGTCATCGGTCACGATTCAAACGGTGCTGGGGGCGCACCCATCGCCACCAAAGCTGCCTTCACCGGCCCCACCCCGCTCAAAACCGTCACCGAAGTAGCGCTCACCGCAGGCGTGGGCGTTGCTGTTTACGAAGTGATTGATTCGAACGACAGCACCCAGGAAATCGCACAATTTCCCACATTTATCGGGCTTTCATCCACGAATGGTGTCACCATAGCCAACGCGGCGCTCACTGTTGGCCCTGTTTCAACCGTTGCAACTGCTACCACTACCGATCCCGTCCCGCGCCGTACCGTTCCGGCAAGCGATTGCCAGTTCGTGGGAGATTGTAACGCAACGTATTTTCCGCTACTCTCCGTCTTCGGACCGGCTGAAATTAAGTTCCGTTCTCCTCTGAATGGTCTGCAGTATAGCGAAAACTTCTTCATCAACAACCAGAACCCGGGCACGTTGCTGACCTACAACGCGTCCATCACGTATCAGAACGGAAGCGGATTCGCTTTCATCCCGCCCAGCGAAGTCCAGGGTAATGGGAACGCCACTATCCGCGTCTTCGTCAACGCCGCAGGGCTTGCTCCCGGTGTCTATCAGGCGCAACTCATCATCTCGGCGGGCTCCGCTGGCAGCCGCACTATTCCGATCACTGTTACAGTGGACCCGGTCGCCGCGCCGGCCATCTCAGTGACCAGCGTGACAAACGCCGCGACACTCACAACCGGTCCGCTGGTTGCTGGTTCGCTCGGCACCATCAAGGGCGTAAACCTCGGCGGCACGAACGTAGCAGTGACCTTCGATGGCATCACGGCTCCTGTTCTGTTTAAGAACGCCACCCAAATCAACTTCCAGGTACCGCCCGCGCTAGCGGCAAAAGCCACGGCTCAACTCGTCGTGACAACCGATGGCATCTCCACTAAACCGCAGGCCGTAACCCTTGCCGCCGCCGCCCCCGGAATCTTTGGTGTACTCAATCAAGATGGAACGGTAAACGCGTCAGGCAATCCCGCGGCCCCTGGCAGCATTCTTCAAATTTTCGCAACAGGCTTGGCTACGGTCGCCTTTCAAGTGGAAGGAATCGTCTCTCCGCCCGCAGGCGGACCACTGACACCTTCCTTCCCGGCAATCATTCTTTACGCGGGCGACGCCCCTGGCCTCATCGGGGTACAGCAGGTAAATGTCGCGCTCACCAACCCGACCGCCGTCAATCCGCAAATCAGCATTTGCAGCACAAACCTGACGCTACAAGCTTGCAGCCAGCCGTTCCCCATCACGGTTCGCTAAGTGGTACCGGCCATGGCCGGTAAGCAGGCCAAAGGCCTGCATCCGAAATCCGCCTAATACCGCGGCACTTCCGGATCCACATCGCGGCTCCATCGCTCGATGCCGCCAGCCAAACTCCGGCAATTTTCCACGCCTTGTTCCCGCAGCCAGCAAACCACCTGCAAACTGCGGACACCGTGATGGCACATCACCACCAGCGGCTTATCGTCATCTTCCAATTGCGCAAGACAACCAGGAACCGCCCGCATGGGAATATCTTCGGACCTCTCCAGCTTGGCGATACTCAACTCAAAGGGCTCGCGCACATCAATCAGACGATGAGGCTTGCCATCCCGCCGCAAACCGGCAAACTCTTCGGGGCTAATCTCTAGATCATTCATTGGTAGATTCGTGAAACCATGGCCAGACAATGCGTCGTCCAACACGGTTGGTACAATAGCAGGTTACGCCCACCCCATGAAGCTTATTTGTTTTGCAGTTTTAGCAGTACAGGCAGCAGCCGGCGCTGATTATGTGAACGGGCAAGCCGCCCGGCTAGTAATCGGCCAGACTACTTTTACCGATTCTTACCATGGTGCCACCAATTTTCAGATCGGTTCAGCCGCCGGTTTAGCGTGGGGCAGCAATCGCCTTTTCGTGGTGGATTCCAACCGTTTTGCGGCCGACCCGGTCAACAACCGCGTACTGATTTTCCCCACCGATATCCTGCCGAAACCCACCGATCAGGTGGACAACCTGCCTGCTGATGATCCGCATTACAGCGACTGCAAAGTATGTGCCCGCACCACCGCCAGAGTCGTTCTGGGCCAGCCCGATTTCAACAAGAACGGAATCAATCTCACACAGTCAGGGTTCCGCGTCCCCACCGCCGTCGCCAGCGATGGAACGCGCCTCGCAGTGGCCGATACCGATAACAATCGCATCCTGATCTGGAATTCCATCCCTACCTCCATCAACCAGGGCGCTGACGTAGTAGTCGGCCAAGCCGATTTCACGCACAACACCACCGCCGTGCCTCCAACTGCGAAGAGCCTGCGTGGTCCCCAGGGCGTCTGGCTCCAGAACGGCAAACTTTTTATCGCCGATACGCAGAATAATCGCGTTCTCATTTACAACCAGATACCCACCTCGAACGGCGCATCCGCCGATGTCGTGCTCGGTGTCGCCAATCTCACCACGGCAGTGCCGGTCGCGCTTACCGCTGTCACAGCCACCGCGAACAATCTCACCAGCCCGGTTGCCGTAACTTCTGACGGCACGCGCCTCTTCGTGACCGACCTTGGCGCAAACCGGATCATGATCTGGAATTCCGTTCCCACTTCCAACCAGGCACCGGCGGATCTGGAAATCGGGCAACCCGATATGAGCAGCTCGGTCAGCAATAATTCTTCAAAGCTCTGCGCTTCAAACGGTGTGGTCAGTTCCACTGATTCCACCCTCACCTATCCCGGCCGCTGCGATAAAACTCTTTCCTTCCCCCGTTTCGCGGTTTCCGATGGCACCCGCCTCTATATCGCCGACGGCGGAAATGACCGTGTACTTATCTACTCTAAACTCCCCACGGGTAGCGCATCCCCCGCCGATGTCGTTATCGGGCAGCCTGATTTCACCACCTACGTTCCCGGCGATAACGCCGATCAGATTCAGACCCCTACCTCACTTGCGCTGGATGGCACTAACCTCTATGTCGCCGACGTTTTCAATCGCCGCGTTCTGGTGTTCTCGCCCGCCGATATCGCCCTGCCTCCCGCTACCGTGCGCAATGCAGCCAGCCTGGAAGTATTTGCTCTCGGCACTGTCACACTTGGCGGCACTATTAAAGAGAACGATACAATTACGCTCACCATCACCACGGCTAGCAGCACGGGAACCGCTGTCAATACAGATTATAAATACACCATCCTGAAAACCGATACGCTCGATTCCGTGTTGAGTGCGCTTGTCAAAGCGATCAACATCCCGGGGAACCCCAATGTTACGGCCCGTCCCAATTTCAGTGTCGAAGGCATTGTTTTGACTGCTAAGAAAGGTGGCTCAGCGGGCTCTCAGATTTTGTATTCCACCGCTCTCTCGACAGCCGCGCAGATTACGGCAACGGCCGGAGGAACCAGTCTCGCGCTCAATTTGCAGGATGCCGCCCGCGTGGCACCCGGATCTCTGATCTCCATTTTCGGGACAAATTTGAGTGAGGGCACTGAAGCCACCTCCTTCGACCGCGGCACCCTGCCGTTCTCTCTCGCGAATACGCAGCTTTTTATTGACGGTTTGCCTGCGCCCCTCACTTATGTTTCGCCCACGCAGATCAGCGCGCAGCTCGGCTTTGAAGTGGCCGGCAGAAGCAGCGTTAGCGCTTATGTTCGTTCCGTCCGTTCCGATGGAAGAGTGCTGGTATCCACTCCCCAGGCTGTTTCAGTTGTGGATGCCAATCCCGGTATCTTTGCCCTCAACGGCACTGACCCGCGTCCTGGACGTATTTATCACGCTTTCTCCAATGCCACCGGAATCGTTTCCGTCGATGGCGGTATCACGGAAGGCGATACCGGCGTGCTCACCATTCAGCGTGCCGCGAGTCCATATACCTATGTAGTCCAGAAAGCCGATACGCTGACCATCGTTCGCGATGCATTTATCAAGATGATTAACGCGGACAGTAGTTCGCCGGTCACCGCAACCGCCGGCAACGTGTTTACCCGAATCTTTCTGCAGGCCAAGATTGCCGGTCCCGATTCGAACGGCATCACGTATTCGGTCAACGTTTCTAAAGGCACCGGCCTCATCCTCAGCGCGCTCACCACCCAGTTGTGCTGCGCCAACAATAACGGGGGCGGGGAAGTGACCGATTCAAACCCGGCAGTCCCTGGCGAAATTCTCTATCTTCTTGCCACGGGCCTCGGTCCTACCTCCGTCGGGATTGATTCCGGCCGTATCGCCACCACCACCAGCGGCGGTCGTAAGGGTGGTCAGGACAGCACCTCCGATGCACCCCTTACTCCCGTCGATTCCATCCTGGCGGGCGGCCAAACCGCAAACATTCTGTTCACCGGTTACGAGCCCGGTCTGGTCGGTACCTTTCGCGTCACCTTCCAACTCAGCAGTTCTCTACCGTCCGACGCGCAAACGCAGCTCACCATCGCGCAGCAGTTTTTTGTAAGCAACGTAGTCACTTTCCCGGTTGTAAAACCCTGATTGGATTCACCGCGATATGAAACAACCTTCATATGGCGTGTGATTTGCTACCTTTGTAGGAGTTCAAAAATATGAAACTAACAATCGCAGCAATTCTCGCCCTCGGTCTCAGCGCGTTCGCGCAGGAAGGCACCAAGCAGGATATGAAGAACGCTGGTCATGAGACCAAAGAAGCCGCCAAGGATCTGGGCTCCGGCACCGTCAAGGCGACCAAGAAAACCGGTCGCGCCATCAAGCACGGCACTAAGCGCGCTGTTCACGCAACCGCCTCCGGTGTGGATAAGGGCGCAGAGAAAGTCAAGTCGAAAACCCAGTAGTAGAGTTTTTCTAAATACCAGTTCGGTCATAGCTGCCGGTTCACCACCGGCAGCTTTTTTTATGTCTCTCCTCATCAACTTACAAGAAATTTCAAAAGCTTTCGGCTCAGCGCCTCTCTTTCAAGGTGTCTCGCTCACCATTGGCGATGAAGATCGCCTTGGCCTCATCGGTCCGAATGGGGCTGGAAAATCTACCCTCCTGCAAATTCTCGCCGGACTTCAGGACCCCGATACCGGCGAGCGTTCCTTCCGCAAACTCCTCCGCCTCGGTTACGTCGCGCAGGAATCGAACTTCGAAGCAGGCACTACCGTAGGCGATCTCCTCACGCCGGAAGTCCTGGGCCGCGCCGGTTTCGCTGATGGCTTATCCGACGTCGCCTCTCTCTCGGGTGGCTGGAAGAAACGTCTTGCCATTGCCATCGAACTCGCCAAAGAGCCTGACGTGTTCATGCTAGACGAGCCCACTAATCATCTTGACCTTGATGGCATCCTCTGGCTGGAAAAGCTCCTCAAAACCGCGCCCTTTGCCAGCGTCACCGTAAGTCACGACCGCTATTTTCTCGAAAATATTGCCACCGAGATGGCTGAACTGAGCCGCCAATATGTCGGCGGCCTGCTGCGCGTCAAGGGTAACTACAGCGAGTTTCTCATCCGCCGCGACGAACTTCTGACTGTCCAGGCCCGCCAGCAGGACGCGCTGCAAAACAAAGTAAAAGGCGAAATCGAATGGCTCCGGCGCGGCGCGAAAGCCCGCACTTCAAAATCTAAAGCACGCATCGATGATGCAGGCCGCCTCATGGCGGAACTCGCCGACGTTACCGATCGCAACCGCACCGGCACCGCGAAGATAGATTTCCAGGCCTCCGAACGCAAGACCAAAAAGCTCATCGAACTGCGCGGCCTGGAAAAATCTTTAAGCGGCAAGCGACTGTTCCACAATCTGGATCTCCGCCTCTCGCCCGGCCGCCGCATCGGCTTGGTCGGCGCAAACGGCACCGGCAAAAGCACGCTGCTCAAAATCCTGAAGGGCGATGTCGAACCTGATTCAGGAGTCGTCGAACGCGCCGATGGTGTCCGCATCGTCTACTTCGATCAGAACCGCGTACAAGTCGACCCCACCGCCACTCTCAAGCGTGCCCTCGTCTCACATGGCGATTCCGTCATGTACCAGGACAAGCCCGTTCACGTCATCAGTTGGGCCAAGCGCTTCCTCTTCCGCCCGGAACAGCTTGAGATGCCGATCAACAGGCTTTCCGGAGGCGAAAAGGCACGGGTCCTGATTGCGCGGCTCATGCTTGAACCGGCCGACGTCCTGCTTCTCGATGAGCCCACCAACGATCTCGACATCCCCACGCTCGAAGTCCTTGAAGAAAACCTCGCGGATTTTCCGGGCGCCTTAGTCCTGGTCACCCACGACCGCTTCATGCTCGACAACGTCTCAAATATCGTCGTCGGGCTCGATGGAGAAGGCGGTGCCGGAGTCTTTGCCGATTACAGCCAGTGGGAAGAAGCCCAAGCCGCGGCCCGCAAGCCCGTCCGCTCAGAGAAAGCGCCAGACCGCCAGAAGACAGAATCCGGTAAGAAGCGCTTGTCTTATCTCGAATCCCGCGAATGGGACACTATCGAAAAGCGCATTGAAGAAGCGGAAGCCGCGGTAAATGAAAAGCACATCGCGCTCGACAATCCCTCTGTCAACACCAACCCATCGCTGCTCCAGAAGACGGTGGAAGAACTCACCACCGCACAGGAAGCAGTCGATGAGCTCTACGCCCGATGGGGCGAATTAGGTGCCAAGGTAAGTTAGTAGAAACATGCACCGGGCCATCTTAGCCTTCATACTCTTCCTGAATCTCGCAAGTGCAGCAAGCCAAGGCTTCGATCGCAACCTCTATCCAGGAGATGCGGCGCTCCCTACCCTTCGCAAAACTTTTTCCTTCACCGGCTATTGGCTGAATCCGCCTCCCGGCGAGACATCCACATCCTGGAAAGGCAAGCGCCCGCTCTTAAGCAAAAGTGGCTTCGGGTTCCTCACCCTATTCAACGGCCGTCTTCACAAGGAACTCAAAAGTGTAGGTAACGCAATGAGGTTGGGGAATGCCGACGGCAGCCGGGCTGCAAGCCTCGCCAAACAGGAAGGCTTTCCGGATCACGCAATCATCTTTTTAGATCAGGAAGAGGGGGGCCGCTTAAATCTGGAGCAGCTCACCTACGTGCTGGCCTGGACCGACGCGCTCACCAAGTCAGGATATCTCGCAGGCATCTATTGCTCCGGCATGCCGGTGCAGGATTCGGATGGCACCATCACCACAGCAGGCGACCTCCACAGCCGTGCAGGAAACCGAGAAATTCACTTCTTCGTATACAACGATGCCTGTCCGCCCTCGCCAGGATGCGTCTCCTCGCGCACTCCCCCCAATCCCCAACTCAGCGGAATCCCCTTCGCCGAAGCATGGCAGATGGCACAGTCGCCTCGTCGCCCCAACTACACGGCAAGCTGCGCAGCCACGTACTCAACAACAAGTCTATGCCTTGCACCCGAGACCAACCTGGACATCGATCTCTCCACGGCCACGTCCCCCGACCCCTCGCACGGTCGTTAGTCGTAAAAATCCTCGCTCTCCTCCAGCCACTCTCGCAGTTTCCCCGCTTCCGCGCGAACCACTGTGTCCAACTTCGGATCGAAATCCGCAGCGCGGTCGAACACCTCAAGCCCGACCAGCGACTCCTTAATTCCTTCCGTGCGCCCCGCCAGCGTCTCTTCCACGGTGTAAGTAAAAAAACGCCACGTCCGCGCCGCATTCACAAAGGGTGGGCTCGCCAAAACGCCACGCAGTAGTTGCCGCACCGCCTCAGGCGAAGGAGTGGCGTTACCCGGAAGTGGACGTTCTGCCATGCCCGTATTTGAGCTCCAAGGCCTCCCAGTGTATTTTGCCTACGACAACTGCCACTTCCCCCGGCCTCTCATACGGTTTCAGCCCTTGGCGCTTTAAAATATTATTTTTGTTATATATGGAGCGTATGTCATATTGTAAGGGTGGGCTGGGTTGTAGAACTAGGGGATGAGTTCGAGCTGGATTTCGACTCGCTCCAGGAAGGAGTGCGGTCGGAGATCCTTGCGCTCGCCTTGGTTCTGCAGCAGTTCGGCCCCCAACTTGGCCGACCGCGCGTGGACACGCTAAAAGGCTCCAGCCACGCCAACCTGAAGGAACTACGGCTGGACGCGGCAGGTGGCGTCTGGCGTGTAGCCTTCGCCTTCGATCCGAAGCGCAAGGCAATCCTGCTTGTTGCTGGAGACAAGTCGGGTGGGAG
>JAABUK010003281.1_pt1 | contig 27612 bp, 29 predicted proteins | sample 5559141 | NCBI WGS metagenome assembly JAABUK01 (sample SAMN10711869, study PRJNA513367) | rock metagenome | isolation source: Antarctica rocks | place: Antarctica: Victoria Land, Pudding Butte nord | collected 2016-01-03
CGAGCCCCCCCCAAGGCCGGCACCCCCTTGTCGCCTGCAGGACGGACCGCTATACGCGGCGCCTCGGTCGGGGCGTAGTACAGCCTGGTAGTACGCTTGCTTCGGGAGCAAGAGGCCGGAGGTTCGAATCCTCTCGCCCCGACCAGTTACCGCTCCTCGAGACGCACGCCGCTGGCGGCGTCGAACACGTGCAGCGCCGCGGCGTCGAGCGTCACGCCGACCCGGTCGGCGACTGGGGCCGCGCCCGGCAGCTTGGCCAGCAGTGGCGTGCCGTCCGCCATGCGGCCATGCACCAGCGTCTCCGACCCCAGCGGCTCCACCAGCTCCACTTGCAACGGGATGCCGTCCGCCGACAGCGAGACGTTCTCCGGCCGGACGCCGAGGGTCACGGCCTGCCCGCGCCGCGGCATGGTCAGCGGGAACACCTGGCCGGAGGCGAGCCGCACCGCGCCGCCCTCCCCGATCAGGGTCGCCGGCAAGAAATTCATCGCCGGCGCCCCGATGAAGCCGGCGACATAGGTGTCGGCCGGGCGGCTGAACACCTCCATGGGTGTCGCCAGCTGCACCGGCCGGCCCTGGTGCAGCACCAGCAGCCGGTCGCCAAGGGTCATGGCCTCGACCTGGTCGTGCGTTACATAGAGGCTGGTCACGCCCAGCCGCCGCTGCAGCCGGCGGATCTCGGCGCGCATCTGCACGCGCAGCTTGGCATCGAGGTTCGACAAGGGCTCGTCGAACAGGAACAGCTTGGGATGCCGCACGATGGCCCGGCCCATCGCCACCCGCTGCCGCTGCCCGCCGCTGAGCTGGCGCGGCTTGCGGGCCAGCAGCGGCCCGATGCCCAGCAGCTCGGCCGCCTCGCCTACCCGCGCCTGGATGTCGGCGCGCGCCAGCCCGCGGATGCGCAGGCCATACGCCATGTTGTCGAACACCGACATGTGCGGATAGAGCGCGTAGTTCTGGAACACCATCGCGATGTCGCGCGCCGAGGGGTCGGCATGCGTCACATCGCGCCCGTCGACCAGGATTTGGCCGGCCGTCGCGGTCTCCAGCCCGGCCACCAGGCGCAGCAAGGTGCTCTTGCCGCAGCCGCTGGCGCCGACGATCACCAGCATCTCGCCGTTGCTGAGCCGGAGGTCGATCCCGGCCAGGATTTCGGTGGCGCCGAAGCTCTTGCGCAGCCCGTGCAGGTCCAGGGTGGCCATCTACTTGTCGCTCTCCGCCAGGCCCTTGACGAACCAGCGCTGCATCAGCAGCACCACGCACACCGGCGGCAGCAGCGCCAAAACGGTGGTCGCCATCACCCGGTTCCACTCGGTCGCCGTCTCCGAGCCGATCATCTTGACGATGCCGATGACCACCGTATCGAGGCTAGGGTCGGTGGCGACCAGCAGCGGCCACAGATACTGGTTCCAGCCGTACACGAACAGGATCACGAACAAGGCCGCCAGATTGGCGGCCGAAACCGGCAGCAGGATGTCCCGTAGAAAACGCCAGGGGCCCGCGCCATCCATCCGCGCCGCCTCGAACAACTCGTCGGGGATCGCCAGGAACACCTGGCGGAACAGCAGCGTGGCGGTCGCCGAGGCAATCAAGGGCATCGTCAGCCCGGTGAAGGTGTTGATCAGCCCCAGCCCGGCCATGACGGAGAACGTCGGGATGATCCGCACCTCCACCGGCAGCATGAGGGTGAGGAAGATGACCCAGAAGGCCAGCGTGCGGCCGGGCCAGCGGAAGAAGGCGATGGCATAGGCCGACAGCACCGAAATGGCGATTTTGCCCAGGGTTATGCAGATCGCCATGCCGAACGAAACCAGCAGCATCCGCCAAACCGGGGAGGCGCCGTGCGCCCCCTCCCGCAGCACGTCCGCGTAGATGCCGAGACCGGCCGGGTCGGGGATCAGGGACAGCTCGCCCCGCGCGATGGCCTCCGCCGGCTGCGTGGACCCGGCCAGCACCAGCCAGAGCGGCAGCGCGAACAGCGCGACGCCGGCGCACAGCACGAGGTGCGCGACCCAATCAGTCCGCATTGCGGCGCCCCAGGAAGCGGAACTGCAGCATGGTGAGCACCACCACGGCCACCATCAGCACCACCGACTGCGCGGACGACGAGCCAAGATCGAGATTGACCACCCCGTCCCGGTAGACCTTCACCACCAGGGTCTCGGTCGCCTTGCCCGGCCCGCCCTGGGTGAGGGCCTGGATGGTGCCGAAGGTCTCGAAGGCGGCATAGACCAGGTTGACCACCAGCAGGAAGAAGGTGGTCGGCGCCAGCAGCGGCAGGGTGATGGTGCGGAACCGGCGCCAGCCGCGGGCGCCGTCCATGCGGGCCGCCTCGACCACGGCGCGCGGAATCGCCTGCAGCCCGGCGAGGAAGAAGATGAAGTCGTAGCTCACCTGTTTCCAGGCGCTGGCCAGCACCACGACGCCCATTGCCTGCCCGTCCCGCAGCTTGTAGTCCCACGGGATGCCGTGCCGGTTCAGCCAACGGCCGAGCAACCCGATCTGCGGGTTCAGCACGAGTATCCAGAGCACCGCCGCCACCGCGGGCGCGATGGCATAAGGCCAGATCAGCATCGTCCGGTAGACCGCGCGGCCCCTGATCTCCCGATCGGCGAACACCGCTAGCAACAGCGCCGTCGACATGGCGAGCACGGCCACCGCCACGCAGAACAAGGCCGTCCGTACGATGCTGTCACGATACAGCGGATCGGTGAACAAATCGTAAAAGTTGTCGAGGCCGACGAACTCGGACCGCAAGCCGAACGCGTCCTGCCGCACGGCGCTGAACCAGATCGCCTGCCCGGCCGGCCACAGGAAGAACACCGCCGTCAGCGCAAGCTGCGGCGCCACCAGCAGCAAGGGCAGCAGCCGGCCGGGAAAGGTGGTGCGACGCTCCACTCCGTCAGGTGCGGTTCGCGCGCTCGAACTCGCGCAGCACGCGGTTGCCGCGGGCAACGACGTTGTCCAGCGCGGCCTGCGCCGCCTGCTGGCCTTGCAGCGCCCGCTCGACCTCCTCGTAAACGATGTTGCGCAGTTCGGGCATGCGCCCGAGCCTGAACCCCTTGCTGTTCTCCGTCACCTTGCCCCGCGTGAGCTGCATGATCGGCACGTCGGCGCCGGGGTTCTTCGCATAGAACCCCTCCCGCTTGCTTTCCTCGAAGCCGCCGAGCGTGATCGGGACGTAGCCGGTCCGCTGGTGCCACTCCGCATCCTGCTTGGGCTCCGCGATATACTTCAGGAAGGCGGCCACGCCCTTATACTCCGCGGGCGTGCGGTTGGGCGCGGTCATCGTCCACAGGCTGGCGCCGCCGATGACCGAGTTGATCGGCGTGGCCAGCACTTCGGGATCGTACGGCAGCGGCGCCTCGAGCCACTTGAACTTAGCGTTCTTGACGACGTCCCCGCGCAAGCCGGACGATCCGAAGATGATCGCGGCCTCGCCCGAATAGAAGAGCGGGTCGGGCGCATTGTCGCGCCCGGCGTATTTGAACGTGCCGTTCTTGGACATGTCCATGAGCCGGGTCAGCTGCTTGACAAACGGCGGCGCATTGACGCGCAGCTCGGTATCCAACCCCTCGAAACCGTTCGCCTTGGTCGCAAACGGCAGGTTGTGCATGGCCGCGAATTGCTCGAGCTGGATCCAGGCGAACCAGGACGTCGTCATCGGCGTCGGCGTCGGCGCCTTGGCCTTGAGCGCCTCGGAAGCCTTCATCACCTCCTGCCAGGTCGCCGGCGGCTTGCCTGGGTCGAGGCCCGCCTTCTCAAAGGCGTCCTGGTTGATCCACAGCACGGAGGTGCTGGAATTGAACGGCATGGAAGCGAGCCGCCCATCCGGCAGGCTGTAGTAGCCGCGGACCGCGCCGATGTAGGCGTTGGGATCGATGGCGACGCCGGTCTCCTGAATCAGCTGCCAGGTTTGCTTTACCGCCGGGCCGGCGGCGAGCATCGAGCCGGTGCCGACCTCGAACATCTGCACCAGATGCGGCGCCTGTCCGGCGCGCCAGGCGGCGATGGCGGCCGTCAGCGTCTCCGGATAGGTGCCCTTGAAGATCGGCACGATCTCGGTCTCGGTCTGCGCGCCGTTGAACCCAGCGCAAATGCGGTTCACCTCCTCTCCCAGGGTGCCGTTCATGGCGTGCCAGAAGGTGACCCGGGTGCGGCCGGCCGGCTGGGCCAGCGCCGGAGCGGCCGCCAGCGCAGCGGCGCCGGCCAGCAGGGTGCGACGGTTCATGGGCAAGTCCTCCATCACGCTGCCGCGGGCATTACGCGACGCATGTTGCATCCATGCTGCCGCACTATGACGGCGCGGTGAAGCCCACCTCTGCAGCGTCAGCGCTTGCCCACCGCCCACATCATCAGCCAGCGGATCGGAAACACCCAGACGATGCCCGCCACACCCCAGTAGAGCGCCTCGACCGACCAGTGCAGACGCGGCAGCGTGTCCGGCAGCGCAATCGCGGCGATGACATAGGCCGTGATGAACAGTAGCCCGGCGATGGTGGCGATCGGTGTCCTGGACATGCGGCAGCCTCTACCACGATTGCTGCCGCGCGGGCTGCACGGTACAGCGGCGCAGCAGCGAAGGTGCATTGCGATGAACTTGAAGGACCACATAAGGGGCATCCCGGATTTCCCGAAACCCGGAATCCTGTTCTACGACATCTCCACCCTGCTGCGGCACCCCGATGCCTGGCAGGTGGCCATGGGCCGGATGGCGAACCTGGTCCGCGGCCATCAGCCGGCCCTGCTGGCCGGCATCGAGTCCCGCGGCTTCCTGCTCGCGGCGCCGCTGGCCTTGAAGCTAGGATGCGGCTTCGTGATGCTCCGCAAGCGCGGCAAGCTGCCCGGGCCGGTCGTCGGCCTGGACTACGCCCTCGAATACGGCACCGACCGGATCGAAATCCAGGCCGATGCGGTGCAGCCCGGCACCCGGGTCGTGGTGGTCGACGACCTGCTGGCGACCGGCGGCACGATGCAGGCGGGGATCGCGTTGCTGCGCCAGGTCGGGGCCGAGGTGCCGGCCGCGGCGGCGCTGATCGAGCTGACGTTCCTGGGCGGCCGCGCCCGCCTCGACCTGCCCTGCCTCTCGCTGATCAGCTACGATTCCTGAAAACCTCGTTTTGATCCGGATTTGACAGCCGGCCGCTGTAAGCGGCAGGTGCCCGCCGGGCTCGTGCTTCGAGCCCCCATCCGGGGAGGATTCCGATGCTGGATGCCTTGCTGGGACGGCGATCCCTGCTGGCCGGCTTGGCCGCCTGTGCTGCGCCAAACGCGTTCGGAGCGCCGAGCGCGTTTCCCGAGGGTGCCACCTTGCTGGTGGCTGGCGCCCCGGGAGGACGGGCCGACCGTTGGGCCGACGCGCTCTCACCGTCGCTCGGCCGAGCCTTGGCGGGCGCTTCCCTGACCCGTCAGCATTTGGGCGGGGCCGATGGCGTGACCGGAGCGAACCAGTTCGAAGCCCGCGCGGCCCCGGATGGCGCCACGGCCCTGTTGGTGCCGGGCTCGGCGGCGCTGGCGCGGCTCAGCGGCGATTCCCGCGTGCGCTTCGATGCGGCGCGTTGGGTGCCGGTCTGGGCCAGCCAGACCTCGGCGGCGCTGGCCAGCCGCGTCCGCCTGATGCCGGGCCGGCCACTGCGCCTGGCTGTCTCCAGCGTGGTCGGCCCCGAGATGGCAGGCTTGCTGGCGCTCGAACTGCTGGGCATCGATGCCCTTGCCGTGCCGATGACAGACAATCCAGTGATGGCCCTCGCACGCCCGGAGATCGACGCCGTATTCCTGTCCGGGCCCTACGTGCGGGAGGACGCGGCTGCCCTGGCGGCCGCGGGCATGCCGCTGGCGTTCACGCTCGGCGCCTTGAACGCCGCAGGCGAGACGGTGCGCGACCCGGCCTACCCCGACCTGCCCTCGGCGGAGGAGGCCATCGCCAAAGGACGCCCCGACGCGCCGGCCGGCTTGCAGGCCGCCAGGCGGGCGGTCACGGCTGCGGTGCAGCTGGATGTGGCTCTCGTGCTGCCGCAGCTGTCGCCCGCGTCGATGGTGGCGTGGTGGCGGCGCGGCTGTTCGTCGCTGGCCCAATCCCCCGAGATCCAGGGCGAGGCGGCGCGGAGCGGCGCGCGGCTGGCCAACCCGCAAGCCGGGCGGTCGAACACGGCCGCAGTCGCCGCGGATGTGCCCGCTTTGCTCGAACTACGGCGCTGGCTGAGCGAACGCCACAACTGGCGGCCAGCCTGAGCCAGCCGGCCCGCGTCGGCAGCAAACTCGGGGCAGCAAGCCCGGGGCAGCAAGCCCGGCGGCGATCAAACCGGCTGTCCGTAGACCCGCTGCTTGCCCGAGATTAACGGCCCAAGCCCGTCGGCGGCGAGCTGCGCCTAGTGGAGGCTGGCCAGGCCGGCGGTGATCTGCTCGTTGATGCCGATCAGGAAGGCAATGTCCGGGTCTGGCAGGGCCACGTCCCGCTGCACCGCAAGGCCCACTGAAATGATCGATCCGCGCAGGGGCGCGGGGAGCGCGTTGTCCGGGTCGCGTAGCACGCCGACGAGGGTGCTCCAGAGCAGGCTGTTATCGGCCAGGGCCTTGACCCGCGTCAGCGTGTCCCCGGCCTGCTTGGCGCGCAGCGCCGCCGTTGCGCGCCGGAACACGTCCGCCTCCTTCTCGCGCGGGTTGCGGTCGGCGGACCGGGCCTGATAGGCGCGGAATGCGTTCAAGCCATGCATTCGGTGGTTTCCTGCTCAGGCGACTGATCCCGGCCCAGCACGGCGTCCTCATGCCGAATGATCCGGCGGGCGAGCTTGAGGGCGATGTAGCAATCGTCGGCCTCGGCGGCGGCGAGAGCGCGGTCCAGAATGTCCCGCGCCAAAGGGGAGGTGGTGGCAGCCTTGAACGCCGTCGTAAGCGCACGGGCATGCGCCAACCCGCGGGGCCGCTCCTCGTCCGAGCCGATATAGGCGGACTGCAGGGCGAAATAGAGCCGGCGCGCCGGGCTGTCAGCCGCATCGACGTGCATGATCTGCTTGCCGAACAGGAACCGCGCGTGCGCGGTCAACTCGATCCGGGCTTTGCTGCGGAAGCGGATGGGGGCGCCGTTGATGATCATCATCTCCCCCTGCCGGAGTTCCAGAACCAGGTTGGACATCCCATCAGCCTTTTGTTGGAGTTCACAAACCCGCAGGTGCAAGTGCCCGGCGGCAGGCAAGCCGCCGCCGGGTTATCGCGTTACTTGGATAAGCTGAGCAGGGCTTGCGGCGCCTGGTTCGCCAGCGACAGGGCCTGCGTGCCCAATTGCTGGCGGATCTGCAGCGCCTGAAGCTGCGCCGATTCCTTGCTCAGGTCCGCATCGACCAACGCCCCCAGGCCGGCGTTCAGGCTGTCGATCTTGGTGCTGTTGAAGGTGATCGTCGCCTTGAGGAACTTCGAGTCCGACCCCGCCTGGTTCAGCTGGCTGGCCACCCCCTTCTGCGCGGTGACAAAGGCCGTCGCCCCCGAGGTGCCGGTGAGCGCGACAGCCGCCGAGGACTGGTCGGCGCCGGCCGCGATCGTGCCGAACGTGTCCACGCCCGCCGCGGTACGCGAGAAAGTGGACCCGATCAGCGTCGCCAGCGTGTTGGCCAGCGCGCTCGAGTCGGCGGCGGAGAGGGTGCTGGTCGCCCCGTTCTCGTTGTTGATGACACTCTTGGAGGTGCCCGCTATTGCGCCGGAGGCGGCGCCGAGCAAAGTCTGGCCGTTGTAGGTCGAGCCGTCGACGGTGTTGGCAACGCGGGCAACCAGGGTCTTGTACGACGCGACGTACTGGTCCCGCTCGTCCTGCGAGATATACGCGCTGCCGATCTGCGTCAGCAGGCTCTTTGCCTCGCCCAGCGAGTTGGAGATGGTGGTGAGCGCGCTCAGCGTCGTGCTAACGAGCCCTTTGGCGTTGCCGAGCTGGGCATTTACCGTGGTCAGCGCGCCCACATCGGACCGGACCCGCTGGGCCACTGCGAAGGCGGACCCGTCGTCCGTTGCATCGGCGACACGATAGCCGTTGCTGATCCGCTTCTGCGTGGCTTGCAGCTGCGTGGTGGTGAACTTGAGGGACTGCAGCGCGACCTGCGCAGCAACGTTGGTGTTTACAGAGTTCAGGAGCATGGTCCCTAACCTTTTGTGCTTCAAGTGATAGTGTTCGCCCCTGTTTTTCGGGCATGACGGCACTTTGCACCGAAAGCCTTAACGGCCGGTGAACGCGGGCGAAAAATCTTGCACGACCTTAATGCAGCGCCGCATCACCGTAGGCAGCGCCTCGGCCGCCAGCGCCGTGGCCAGGCGCAGCAGGCCAGGAGCGTGGATCGCGGGCACCTCGGCGGCATACACGTCGAGCAATAGCTCGAAGTGCGTGAAGCCGTGCCGCGCCGCGCCCGCCCGGCGCCAGGCCGCCGGCTGCGGCGCATGCGCCAGCGCCTCCGCCTCCGGCCAGGGCAGCGCGCGCCACTCGGTGCCAGGCAGTTCCAGCATGCCGCCCAGCAGGCCCCGTGGCGGACGCCGGCGCAACAACACCTGGCCGGCCGCGTCCACCAGCCAAAATTGCGCGCCGTGGCGCACCGGCCGCGCGGCCTTCGGCGCCTTGCGCGGCAAATCCGGCGCGAGGCCGCGCTGGCGCGCCGCACAACCGTGCCGCCACGGGCACAGCGCGCAGGCCGGCGTCCGCGGCGTGCAGAGCGTGGCACCGAGGTCGAACAGCGCCTGGGTGAAATCGGCCGGGCGCGCCTGCGCCGCCGCGTCCCCGCCCAGGCAGGCGGCCGCCTGGGCAATCGCCGCGCGGCTGCCCGGCAGCGGCGCCTCGATGGCGAACACCCGCGCCGCCACCCGCTCCACATTGCCGTCCACCGGCACCACCGGCACCCCGAACGCGATGCTGGCGACCGCGGCGGCCGTATAGGCGCCAATGCCGGGCAGCGCCCGCAGCCCGGGGAGGTCCGCCGGGAACCCGCCTCGCGCCACCACCTGCGCCGCGCAAGCATGCAGGTTGCGGGCGCGGGCGTAGTAGCCGAGGCCGGCCCAGGCCTCCATCACATCCGCCTGCGGCGCCGCGGCGAGCGCCTCCACCGTCGGAAAGCGGCGCAGGAAGCGCTCGAAATAGGGGATCACGGCCGCCACCGTGGTCTGCTGCAGCATGATCTCGCTCAGCCAGACGCGATACGGGTCGGGCGCCTCGCCCGGCCGGGCGCGCCATGGCATGCTGCGGCGGTGGCGGTCGTACCAATGCAGCAGCAGCGCCGCGGACGGAACAGGGAAGGACACGGACCGGGTATGGCAACCGACCCCCGCCACGTCTACGGCCCCCGCCCGATCGGCGCGCTGGTGCCGGGCATCACCCGGCCGGCCTTCCGCACCCGCGCCCCCGCCGCCGCCCAGGTGCTCGCGGATTGGGCCGCCATCGTCGGTCCCGCCCTCGCCGAGGCCACCGCCCCCCGCCGCCTCGTGGCCGGCACGCTGACGCTCGCCTGCGCCGGCCCGGTCGCGCTCGAGCTGCAACACCTCTCGGGCCCGCTGATCGAGCGGGTGAACGCCTATCTCGGCCGCGCGCTGATCCAGCGGCTCCGATTCGTGCAGGACGCGCCGGCGCCAAAACCGCCGCCGCGATTGCCCGCCCGGCCAGCCCCGGCGGCGCCCGTCGACGTGCCCGGCGTGGCGCCCGGACCCTTGCGGGACGCGCTCGCCGCCCTGGGTGCCGCCCTGGGTGCCGCCCTCGGCGCGGGCGGGACCACCGATCCCGCTTGACGCGCCCGCGGGCAGAGTGGGCATAAACAACGGTCATCCCTTGCCGAGGACGCCATGCCCGTCACCCGCCGCCTGGTTATCGCCGCCCTTGCCGCAACCCCGGCCCTGCGCCGCGCCCGCGCCCAAACTGACCTGCGCATGGCCGACCGCGCGATCGGCCCGGCCGACGCCAGGGTCGTCGTCACCGAATATTTCAGCCTCACCTGCACCCACTGCGCCGCCTTCCAGCGCGAGACGTTCCCGCAGGTCAAGGAGAAGCTGATCGACCCCGGGCGCATCCGTTACATCTGGCGCGACTTCCCGCTCGACCAGGTGGCCCTCACCGCCGCCATGGTCGCCCGCGCCCTGCCGCCCGAGCGCTACGAGCCGTTCGTGACCGCCCTGCTGGCGAGCCAGGACCGCTGGGCCTTCGCCCGGGGCGTGAACGCGACCGAGGAGCTGGCCAAGCTCGCCGCCCTGGCCGGCCTCTCCCGCAGCACCTTCGACAGCACGATCCGGGACGCCGGGCTGAAGCAGGCAATCCTGGCCGTGCAGGAGGAGGGCGAGAAGAAGTTCGGCGTCAACAGCACCCCCAGCTTCGTCGTCAACGGCAAGCTGACCAGCGGCGCCGTCACCTACGACGCCTTCGCCCGCGCGGTCGAGGCCGCCGCCGCCTAGGCCCATGGGCGCGCGCTTCGTCCGGCTGGGCATCGCGGGGTTCAAAAGCTTCGCCGAGCCCGCCACGGTGGAGATCCTGCCCGGCCTCACCGGCATCGTCGGCCCGAATGGCTGCGGCAAGAGCAACGTGGCCGAGGCCCTGCGCTGGGCCATGGGCGAGGCCAATGCCCGCAGCCTGCGCGGCGCCGAGATGGACGACGTCATCTTCGCCGGGACCACCGCCCGCCCCAGCCGCAACCTGGCCGAGGTGGTGCTGACGCTGGAGGACGCCGAGGGCGGCTTCCCGCCCCCCTTCGCCGGCCAGGCCGAGCTGCAGGTGGCAAGGCGGATCGAGCGCGGGGTCGGCAGCGCCTACCGCGTCAACGGCCGTGAGGCCCGGGCGCGGGACGTGCAGACCCTGTTCGCCGACCTGGCCAGCGGCGCCCGCTCCTCCGCCATGGTCAGCCAGGGCCGCGTGAGCAGCCTGGTGTCGGCCCGGCCGGAAGATCGCCGCCTGGTGCTGGAGGAAGCGGCGGGGATCACCGGCCTGCATGCCCGCCGCGCCGAGGCGGAGACGAAGCTGCGCGCCGCCGAGGCCAACCTGGAGCGGGCGGAGGAGCGGCGGGGCGGGCTGGAACGGCAACTCGCCGGGCTGCGCAGCCAGGCCCGGCAGGCCGCGCGCTACCGCACGCTCTCCACCACGGTGGGCGAGGCGGAGGCGGCGCTGCTCTCCCTGCAGGGCGCGCGGGCGGCGACCCTGCGGGCGGAGGCGGCCGGGCTGCTGGCGGCGGCCGAGGCGGCGGTCGTCCAGGCCGCGGCCTCCGCGGTGGCGGCCGCGGCGGCGGCGACGGCGGCAGCGGCGGCGCTGCCGGGCCTGCGCGCGGCCGAGGCGGAGGCGCGCACGGCGCTCGAACGCGCCCGGCTGGTGCAGGATGGCATCCAGGCGGCCATGGCCCGCGCGCGCGACGCCCTGGCCGCCGCCGGGCAGCGCCGGACCCAGGTGGCGCGCGACCTGGCCTATGCCGAACAGCTGCAAGCCGAGGCCGCGACCGCGGACGCGCGCCTGGTCGCCGAGGCGGAGCGCCTGGCGCGGGAGGCGGCGGATCACCCCGCCCGCGCGGATCTCGCCCGGGCACAGACGGAGGCGGCGGCGGCCGCGCTGCACGCGGCGGAGGCCGCCGCGACCCTGGCCACCGACCGCGCCGCCGAACTCACGGCCCGCGCCCAGGCCTCCATGCAGATCATGGCCGCCGCCGAGCTGCGCGCGCGCCGCGCCGAGGATGCCATGGCCCGGCTGCAATCCGACCGCGCCCGCGCCGTCCAAGGTCTGGCCGACCCCGCCCGGGTCGCGGCCGCCATCCAAGCCGCGTCCCGGACGGACGCAGGGCTCCAGGCAGCGCGCGCCCGGCTGGACCAGTGCGAGGCCGCGCGCGCCGGCGCCGTGCCCCTGGCTGCCGCCGCGCGCGAGGCGCATGGCCGGGCGGACGCCGCGCGCATGAAGCTCGCCGCCGAGACCGGCGCCCTGGCCGAAGTGCTCGCCGTCGGCGACGGCGAGCGCTGGCCACCCATGGTGGACCGGCTGCAGGTGCCGCCGGGGCTCGAGGCGGCCCTGGGCGCGGCCCTCGGCGAGGAGCTGGCCGCCGCCGCCGACCCCGCCGCCGGCCGGCATTGGCGCGACCTGCCCCTCGCCCCAGCGGGCCTCGCCCCAGCGGCCCCCCCGGCGCCGATGCCGGGCGCGCCCATGCGCGATCTGGTGCGCGCCCCGCCGGCCCTGGCGCGCGCGCTGTCCGGCATCGGCGTGGTGACAGACGAGGCCGCGGGCGAAGCCGGCCAGCCCGGCCTCGCGCCCGGGCAGAGCCTAGTGACCCGCGCCGGCGCCGTCTGGCGGTGGGACGGCTACACCGTGCGGGCCGGCACGCCCACCGCGGCGGCGGTCCGGCTGCAGCAGCGCAACCGGCTGGCCGGGCTGACCCTGCGGCTCCATGAAGCGGAGCAGCAGGCAGGCGCCGCCCGGGAGGCCCGGCAGGGAGCGGAGGCGGCGGAACGGGCGGCAGCGGCCGCCGAGCAGCAGGCCCGGTCCGCCCGGCGCGACGCCGAGCATGACGCGGACCGCGCCCGCGCCGCCGCCGCCGCCTTGCAGGCGCAGGCCGAGCAGGGCCAGGCGCGCCTCGCCTACCTCGACGAGCGCGTGGCCGCCCTGGCTCCGGAACAGCGGGACGCCGCTGCCGCCCTGGCCGAGGCCCGGCACCAAAGGCACGCCGGCCCCGACCTCACGTTGCTGCGCGCCGACGTCGAGCGCGCCCGCGCCGCCCTCTCCGCCGCGCGCACCGCCGATGCGGCCGCCCGGCGCGAGCTGGAAGCCCTGGAGCGCGCCGAGTCCGCTCGCCAGGCGCGCAGCACCACCATCCTCCGCGAGCGAGAGGACCGCCGCATGCGCGCCGAGGACGCCGCCGGGCGCCTGACCGACCTCATCGCCCGCGCCGCCGACGCCGAACGGGACCTCGCTGCGTTGCAAGCCGCCCCGGAAGCCGCCTCCCGGCAGGCGGAGCAGGCCGCGCAGGCCCTGCGCGACGGCCAGCACGCGCATGGCCAGGCGGGCGCTGCTTTGGCCGAGGCGGACCGCCACGCCGGCACGACCGCCGCCGGCGCGCGGCGCGGCGAACAAGCCCTCTACGCGGCGCGGGAAGCGGCCGTGCGCGCCGAAAGCGCGCGGGACCAGGCCGAACAGGCCTGGGCCGCCACCCAGGCGCGGATCGGCGAGCGACTGGGGGCGCTCACCTTGCCGCCGCCCCCGCCCGACCTCAGCCTCGCCGCCGAGGAGCGCGCCCGCGGCAAGTGGCAGCGCCTGGCCCGGGAGCGCGACGAGATGGGCCCGGTGAACCTGCGCGCCGAGATCGAGGCGGCGGCGCTGGAAGAGGAAATCGGCACCATCGTCCGCGAGCGCGAGGAGTTGGCGACCGCCATCGCCAAGCTGCGCGGCGGCATCGGCCACCTGAACCGCGAGGGGCGGGAGCGGCTCTCGGCCGTGTTCCAGCAAGTGGACCGCCACTTCCAGGCCCTGTTTGCCCGCATGTTCGGCGGCGGCCGGGCGCATCTGGCCCTGGTGGGGTCGGACGACCCGCTGCAGGCCGGGCTCGAGATCTACGCGCAGCCGCCGGGCAAGAAGCTGGCGACGCTGTCCCTGCTCTCCGGCGGGGAGCAGGCGCTGACCGCGATCAGCCTCATCTTCGCGGTGTTCCGCTGCAACCCGGCGCCGCTCTGCGTGCTCGACGAGGTCGACGCGCCGCTCGACGACGCCAATGTCGAGCGCTTCTGCACCCTGCTCGCCGACATGGTGGCTGAGACCGGCACCCGCTTCCTGGTGGTCACGCACCACCAGCTGACCATGGCGCGCATGGACCGGCTCTACGGGGTGACGATGCAGGAGCGCGGCGTCTCGCGGCTGCTCTCGGTGGACCTCGGCGCGGCGGTCGGCATGATGGAGGCGGCGGCCGCGGAGTAGGCCAACTTCGTCACCTAGGCCGGCCCGGCTCTCGCCGGCCGGCTCTCGCTGGGTTGACACCCGCCACCCCCGCCGTTAGCAAGCCCGCGCCCACGAGGCGCGGCCGGATGGGCGTGCGAGGGGCGGTTATGAGCGAGGATAAGGGCGGCTCGTTCGAGGAGCGGTTGCGGGCGGCGCGGACCAAGCAGAGCTTGGATGCGCCCGCGGCGTCCACGGAGACGGCTGGCACGGCGAGCCCCATGGGCATCGGCGTGCGTGTCGGCGTCGAGTTGGTGTCGGCCCTGGCCGTGGCGGTGGCCATCGGCTGGGGGTTGGACTGGTGGTTGGGCACGAAGCCCTGGTTGCTGGGGTTGTTCGTGTTGCTGGGTGGCGCGGCGGGCGTGGCCAATGTATGGCGGCTGATGATGCCGCGGGCACCTCGCAAGACGTAGGCGCAAGACGTAGGCGCAAGACGTAGGCGCGCAGGGTTGGAGAGGACAGGATTTTGGCGGCCGAATCGAAGATAGACGCGCTGGGCCAGTTCGAGCTGCACACGACGCTCGGCCCGCTGGGCCGCTCGGTGAACTTCACCCAGTCCAACCTGATGATGGTGATCGGCGCCGCGCTGATCCTGGGCACGCTCTATTATGGCATGCGCCCCCGCGCGGTGGTGCCGGGCCGGCTGCAATCCCTGGCCGAGATCGCCTATTCCGGCATCCTGTCCATGTCCGTCGGCAGCATCGGGCCGGAAGGCCGGCGGTTCTTCCCCTTCGTGTTCGCCCTGTTCTTCTTCGTGCTGATGGGCAACCTGCTCGGCTTGCTGCCCTACTCCTTCACCTACACCAGCCACATCGCCGTCACCTTCGGGCTGGCGCTGCTGGTCATCGTGGTCGTCACCGCGGTCGCGCTGCGCATCCACGGCCTGCACTTCTTCAGCTACTTCTTCCCGGCGGGCGCGCCCAAGCTGCTGGCGCCGTTGATCATCCCCATCGAGGTGATCTCCTACCTCTCGCGCCCGGTCTCCCTGGCGATCCGCCTGTTCGCCAACATGGTGGCCGGGCACGTGATGTTCGAGGTGTTCGCCACCTTCGTGGTCCTGCTGGCCGGCGCCGGCGCGCTGGGTACGGCGGCGGGCATCCTGCCGATGGCGCTCAACGTGGTGCTGGTCGGGTTCGAGTTGCTGGTCGCGGCGCTGCAGGCCTATGTGTTCGCCATCCTGACCTGCATCTACCTGCACGACGCCGTGCATCTGCACTAGCGGCCGGCGTGGTTTTGTTTTCACCCCCACAATCCAAGAAGGACTAGACCTATGGAAGTCGCTGCTGCAAAGGCCCTCGGGGCCGGCCTGGCCGTGATCGCGCTCGCGGGCGTGGGCATCGGCATCGGCAACATCTTCTCGGCAATGGTGTCGTCGGTTGCCCGCAACCCGTCGGCCCGCGACGCGGTGTTCCCGATCGGCATTCTCGGCTTCGCGCTGACCGAGGCGGTGGCGTTGTTCGCGCTGCTGATCGCCTTCCTCATCCTGTTCACCTAAAGCAGAAGCCTCCGGGGCCGGCCCTGCGCCGGCCTCGCCCGCGGGAACCCAGGCGCATGCCACAGCTCGACTTCCACAATCCGCTGACCATCGCGCAGGTCGTGTGGATGGCGCTGATCTTCGGCGGCCTGTATCTCCTGCTCGCCCGCTGGGCCCTGCCCCAGGTAGCCAGCGTGGTGGACGCCCGCGCCCACCGCATCGCCGGCGACCTGGACAGCGCCCGCCAGGCCAAGGAACAGGCCGACGCCGCCGTCGCCGAGATCGCCCAGCGGGGCCAGCAGGCCAATGCCGAGGCGCGCGCCGAGATCGCCCGGGCCGTGGCCGCCGCCAAGGCCGAGGCCGCCGAACAGGCCCGCACCGCCACCGAGCGGCTCGATGCGCAGTTGGCCGAAGCCGAGCAGCGGATCGGCGCCGCCCGCGCCGCCGCCATGGGCGCGCTGCGCCAGGTCGCCACCGAGACCGCCGACATGGTCGTCACTCGGCTCACCGGCCGCCCGGCCGACGCCGCCTCGCTCGACGCCGCGGTCGGCAACGTCATGGCCGCACGGGCCTAGGAACACCATGCCCCACCACGAGAGCCTGTTCGGCGATCCCCGTACCTGGGTCGGCATCGCCTTCGTCATCTTCTTCCTGATCTTCGGCCGCAAGGCGTGGTCGGTCATCACCGCCATCCTCGACAAGCGCGCCGTCTCGATCCAGTCCGAGCTGGACGAGGCCTCCCGCCTCCGCCGCGAGGCCGAAGCCATGCTGGCCGCCGCCACTGCCCAGCGCGAGGCCGCGCTCCGGGACAGCCAGGCCATGCTGGAGCATGCACGCGCCGAGGCCGCCCAGGTGGCCGAAGCCGCCCGCGGCGACGCCGCCACCGCCGCAGCCCGGCGCGAGCGCCTCGCCCTCGAGCGCATCGGCGCCGCCGAAAAAGCCGCCGTCACCGATATGCGGCTGGCCGCCGCCGACGTCGCCGCCCGCGCCGCCGAGCGGGTCATCGCCCAAGGCTTCTCCGTTGAGGCCGACGCGGCGCTGATCGACCGCGCCATCCAGGGCCTTCCGGCCGCCCTCTCCGGCCGCGCCGCCGCTTAGGCATCTCGTCTTGCCGGCGGGTCAGGGCGGCCGGGGCCGCCCTTTCTATTTGCGACCGCACCTCATTGCCCTAGGCTTGCGGAACCGAATAGATCGCAGGGGTTCAAATGGCACGACGACATCTCGCATGGGCGGCTTTGCTCGCGGCTGGCCTGCTGGCCGCTCCCGCGCCGGGCCAGGCGGCTGCGCTACGCTGGGCCAATGACGGCGACGCGAACTCCATGGACCCCTACACGCGCAGCGAGACCTTCCTGCTGACGTTCACGCAGAACATCTACGACCCGCTGGTCCGCCGCACCCGCGACCTCAAGGTCGAACCCGCGCTCGCCGAACGCTGGGAACAGCCGGAGCCGACCACCTGGCGCTTCCACCTGCGCCACGGCGTCAAGTTCCAGGGCGGCGAAGCCTTCACCGCCGACGACGTGGTGTTCAGCTACCAGCGCGCCAGCGGCCCCGGCAGCCAGATCAACGCCTACTTCCAATCCGTCAAGGAAGTGAAGAAGATCGACGACTTCACCGTCGATTTCATCACCAAGTTCCCCAACCCGATCCTGCTGGAGGAGATCACCGGCTGGGTCATCATGTCGAAAGCCTGGTGCGAGGCGCACAACGCCGTCCAGCCGGTCGACCTGACCAAGGTCGGCGAGAACTTCGCCACCCGCAATGCCAACGGCACCGGCCCCTTCATCCTGGGCATCCGCGAGCCCGACCGCCGCACCACGCTGCGCAACAACCCGGATTGGTGGGACAAGCCGCAGCACAACCTCACCGAAGTGACCTTCAACGTCATCGGCAACGCCGCCACCCGCGTGGCCGCCCTGCTCTCGGGCGACGTGGACATGATCTACACCGTGCCGCCGCAGGACATGGACCGGCTGAGCCGCACCCCCAACATCAAGCTGCATGTCGGGCCGGAGCTGCGGACGGTGTTCCTGGGCTTCGACGTCGCCCGGCCGGAGCTGCTGAAGTCCGACGTGAAGGGCAAGAACCCCTTCCAGGACCAGCGCGTGCGCCAGGCCTTCTACCAGGCGATCGACATCAAGGCGATCCAGGCGCGGGTGATGCGCAACCAGTCCCGCCCCACCGGGCTGATGTATGGGCCCGGCGTGAACGGCTTCGTGGAAGCCAACGACCAGCGCTACCCCTACGACCCCGAGGCCTCGAAGAAGCTGCTGGCGGACGCCGGCTACCCCAACGGCTTCGGCGTGACGCTCGACTGCCCCAACGACCGCTACGTCAACGACGAGGCGATCTGCCAGGCGGTCACGGCCATGCTGGCCCGCGCCAACATCAAGATCACCCTCGCCGCCCAGACCCGGCTCAAATACTTCGCCGAAATCAGCAACCCCGACTACAAGACCAGCCTCTACATGCTCGGCTGGACCCCCAGCACCTACGACGCCCATAACAGCCTGTTCAACCTGCTGGGCACCCGCAACGGCACCCGCGGCGTGTTCAACGACGGCGGCTGGTCCAGCAAGGAGCTCGACACCCTGCTCGACCAAATGGCCGTCGAAACCGACCCGGCCAAGCGCCAGGCCATGATCGACCGCGCCTCCAAAATCGTGCACGACGAGGCGCCGACCATCCCGCTGCATCAGCAGACGGTGGTCTGGGCTGCCAAGGCCAACATCGACCTGCAGCAGCTCGCCGACAACACCTTCCCGCTGCGCTACGTTGTGGTGAAGTAGCCTTAGGGTGGTGAAGTAGCCTCAGGGTGGTGAAGTAGCCTCAGGCCAGCCCTTTGCTCTCGTAGGCGTCGCCGGGCACTAGCCCGGCGCCGCCCAGCAAAGCCGCCCGCGCGCCCGTGCTGCCCCGCAGCACGGCGTCGAGGAACAGCCGGGATACCTCCGCGGTGCGGGCATGGTAGGTCGGGTCGTTCCAATAGCCGCCGGCGATCTCCTCGCCCGCGAAGGCCGCATGGCTGGCGCCCTCGAACACCGCCAGGAAGCCCGGCGCAGCCGCATTGCGGTAGCCCACCGTCCGCGCCCGCCAGTCGGCGACGCCCATGCCGCGGTCCTGCGTGCCCGTCACGTGCAGGATGGGCGCGGACATGTCGCGATAGGCCTGCTCCGGCGCCACGCCGAATGGCGGGATCGGCGACAGCGCGATCCCCGCCCGCAGGCGCCGGTCCGGCAGCCCCAACCCCAATCCGCCCAAGGGCAGGCGCTCGCCCAGCATATGGCTGACGGTCCAGGCGCCATAGGAGTGCCCGGCGATCGCGATCCGGCCGGGATCGATCCGCAGCCCAATCCCCGTCTCCAGCCCTGTATCCTGGCCCGTCACCCGGTCGAGCGCGAAGCCGATGTCCTGCAACCGCGCCAGCGCCGCGCCCACGTTCAGCGCCGCCGCCGCCATCGCGCCGCGCGGGTCGGCCGCACCCTGCCAGATGGCGGTGTCCGACCCGGGGTGCTGCAGATGGATGGCGACGTAGCCGGACCGCGCCAGCGCCTCGCCGAGATAGGCCAGGCCGTTCCGCGAGCCGCCCAGGCCATGCGAGAGCAGCACCAGCGGCGCCGGGTCGGTGTGCAGGGGCGCGCGGATCAGCACGGGGACGGTGCGGCCCCTTGCGGCATCGCGCCACTCCGTCCGCAGCGGCGGCGTGAGCGGCAGGGGCAGGACGGCGCTCGCGGTGGCGGCGCCCAGCAAGGTGCGGCGTTCGATCATGCCGCTCATATAGGCGCCGCCGGGACCGGCTCCAGTGGGCCTACCCCGGCGGGAACATCGCCCGCTCCACCAGGCCGCACACGATGTGGATGGCCACGATATGCAACTGCTGGATCACCGACGTCTTGGCCGACGGCGCCTCCAGCAACAGCGTGCAGGCCTCCCGCATCGGGCCGCCGCGCGACCCGGTGAACCCGAAGCACGCGAGCCCCGCCCCCCGCGCCGCCTCGAACGCAAGCAGGATGTTCGGCGTGGTCCCGGACGTCGAAAGGCCCAGCAACACGTCGCCCGGCCGTCCCAACCCAAGCACCTGGCGCTCGAAGATGCGGTCGTAGCCGTAATCGTTGCCCGTGGCGGTCAGCACCGAGCTATCGACCGTCAGCGCCAAGGCGGCCAGCGGCGCCCGGTCGAACCACAGACGGCCCACGATCTCGCCGGCCATATGCTGCGCATCCGCAGCACTGCCGCCATTGCCCGCGATCAGCAGCTTCCGCCCGGCGCGCAGCGAAGCAATGATGCCTTCGGCCATAGCGGCGAGCGTGCTCCGGGTTGCCGGGTCCGCTTGAAAGGCGGCCAACGCCGCCACGCTCTCGGCCAAATAGTCGCCAACAAGATCAGGCATGGAGCAAGCCGTCGAACCCCCGCATCCGCTCTTCCCAGACGTAATCGGCCAGCACGCGCCGCCGGGCCGCCAGCCCGATGGCGGCCCCCGCCGGCCCGGCCGCATGCAGGCAGGCCGCCGCGAACGCATCCGCGCCATCTGCCAGCAGCACCTCCTCGCCCGGCACGGCGCCGATGCCCTCCAGCGCGTCCGGCGTCACCACGACCGGCCGCGCCATGGCCATCGCCTCGAGCACCTTGTTCTGGATGCCGCGGGCGATCCGCATCGGCGCCACCCCGGCGGCGGCGTGGGCGATGTAGGGCCGCACATCCGGCACCCGTCCAGTGACCGACACGCCGGCCACGCCCGCCAGCGCCTGCACCTCCGGCGCAGGCGCGGAACCCACGATGCAGAACCGCGCCGCCGGCAGGGTCCGGCGGATCAAGGGCAGGATCGCCTGGGCGAACCAGGTCACCGCATCGATGTTGGGCTTGTAGTCCAGCGCGCCGGTAAACACGAAGGTGGGCACGCTCGTGTCGAACGGGGGCGGGGCCGGGTGCGCCGGGTCGAAGTAGGCGGCGTCCACGCCGTTGCTGACGGCGCGGATGCGGGCGGCGCTCTCCGGCACCATCGCGGCGAAGACCTGGGCCTCCTCGGGCGAGACGAAGGTGCTCCAATCGCATTCGCGGGCGATCCGCGCCTCCAGTCGCGCCGTCAGCCGCGCCTCCCGCGCATGCACCCAACGCATCGGCCCCCGCCCGGCTTCGGCATAGGCCCGCCACTTCTCGGAATCGACGTCCACGAGGTCGACGGCGCGAACCCGCTCCCCGCCCCTGAGATCAAGCATGTAGGGCGCCATGTTCGACGAGCTGACGAACACCACGTCCGGCCGCACCTCGGCCAGGACGCGCCGCACCCACGCGGCCAGCCCACGGTCCCGGTAGAACACGACGCTGAGCGGCTCGCCGGTCAGCAGCCCGCGCAGGCAGGCCACCTTGGCCCGCCGCCGGTCGAGCCGCGCGAAATAGGCGTCGGCGCACAGCCCGCGCAACATGGGAACGTGCTCGAGGTCGTGCGGGTCGTCGACCAGGCATCCGAGATGCAGGTCGAACGACCGGCCGAGATGCCGCAGCACGTGCCACGCCCGGATTTTCTCGCCTTTGTTCGGCGGGTAAGGAATTCGTTGCGTCAGGAACAACAGGCTCGGCATGCTTGCATCCGCGGCGGGGCAGCGACCCCTTAACGGCATCTTCCGCCCGCCGGAAGCCCGGCCTTAATGATTGAGCAGCACCCTGATGCGCGCATGCGGCACGGAACGATCCACTTCGATGGCGTTCGGCGTGTTCTTGGCCAACGTGGAGATCAGGCGCATGCCGAAGCCGGTGTGCCCGGAAAGCCGGAAATCCGGCGGAAAGCCCGGCCCCTCGTCTTCGACCACCACCTGCAGCCCGTCCGGCTCCTGGGACACGCCAACCCGGATATGGCCGCCCCCGTACTTGGCGGCGTTGGTCACCAGCTCGGACACCACCAGGCCGAGCGGCGTCACCGCGTCGGCCGGCAGCTGGATCGCCGGCACGTCGAAGCTGATCGACTCGACCGCCGCAGTCTGCGCCAGCATGGAACGCAGGTCGCCCAACAAGGCCTGCAGGAACTCCGATGCGTCGGCCCGGTCGACGGAGGGGCCGGAATACAGGCGCTGATGCACGGCCCCGATCGTCATGATCCGCCCGGCCGCGCCGTCGAGATGGCGTTTGGTTTCCGCCGTGGCGCCCCTGCCCTGCGCCTGCAGCAGCGTATGCACCAGCTGCAGGCTGTTCGTCACGCGGTGATGGACCTCCTGCATCAGCAGGTCCTTATCCCGGAGCAGCAAGTCCTTCACCCGTTCGGCCTGGGCCCGCATGATCGCGGCGGCGAGCAGGTTCGCCAGGGATTGCAGGAACACGGCGTCGGCCGCGTCGAACTCGTGCGGGTGCGTGCTGTCGACCTCGAGCACCCCGAACGCCTCGTTGCCGTCGAGGCTGATCACCACGTTGATTGCGCTCTGCACCGAGTGCTCGACCAGCAGAGCCGGAACCTGGAAGCGGCTCTCCTGGTGCAAGTGGTTGGACAGCACCGGCATTCCGCTCATCATGGCGTAGCCGGCCGGGCTGTCGATCCCGGCGTCCAACGTGCAGGTGCCGACCACCCCGGCGCTCCAGCCCACGCCCGCCACCACCAGCAAGTCCCCGCTCGCCGGCCGGTATTGCAGCACCTTCGCCATGCGGGCGTGCAATCCTTGCACCGCGGCTATGCAGGCTTGGTGCATGATCAGGTCCAAGCCGGGCGCCTTCAGGGCGAACATGCCGAAGCCCGCCACGAGTTCCTGCTGGTGCAGGCGGTTCGCGAGCTCATCCGGCAAGTGGTTTTGCAAAACGACCGTCATGACGTAGACGTAACTGTAACAGCACCGTGAGCTGCTGTAAACGATTGTGAGCAACTTGCCGTGAGCGGGGTGCGGATCAGGGAGCGGTCCCGACGACCAGGTGACCGCGAGCGCCAGGGCCAAACCAGATCGTTCCCGCGGCTCAGATTGACAGGCGCCAGATTGACAGGCGACAGACCCGTGCGCAGGCTGTGCACAGTCTGCAAGGCACGTGATGTCCTCCCTGGTCGACCGCGTCTCGAGCACCGCGCGCACCCTGCCGCCCGTCGCCGGCCGCGACCTCAGCATCGTCCGCAGCGCCGGTCCCTACCTGTACGGTGACGATGGCCGCCGCTATGTCGACACGGCCATGGGCTTCGGCGGATCGATCCTGGGCCACGCCGATCCGCAGGTCGTGCGCGCCTGCACCGAAGCGCTGGCGAACGGCCCGCTGCCCGCGTTCAGCCATCCTGCCGAGGAGCGTGCGGCGAGCGCCCTGGTGCAGCGCCTGAAGGGATTGCAGCAAGTCATCTTCACCAATTCCGGCAGCGAGTCGGTCCATTTGGCAGCCCGGATCGCCCGGACCGTCACGGGCCGCAAGCGCATCGCCAAGATGGCGGCCGGCTTCGATGGCTGGCTGGACGACGTCGCCTTCGGCAACGTGGCGACCCCCGAAGCCCGGTTCCACGACCAGCGGCGCCCCGCAACCGAGAAGACCACGCTGCTCCGGTTCAACGACGTCCACGACGTCGAACGGCTGTTCGACGACAACGACGACATCGCGGCGATCCTGTACGAGCCGATGCTGGCCAACGCCGCCTGCCTCATGCCGGCGGAGGGCTACCTGCAACACGTGCAGGACGTCGCCCGGCGCCATGGCGCCTTGCTGATCGCCGACGAGGTGCTGATGGGATTCCGGCTGCACAACGGCCTGACCAGCCACCAGTTCGGCCTGGACCCGGACCTGGCGACCTTGGGCAAGGCGATGGCGAGCGGGATCGCGACCTCGGCCGTCGTGGGCCGCACCGCCATCCTGGACCGGTACCAGGACCTCAAGGGCGTCCGCGCCGGCACTTATAGCGGCAACCCGGTCGCCTGTGCGGCGGTCGAGGCCACGATGTCGCGGCTCGCCGGGATGGACTACCCGGCCCTGATCGCGCGAGGCGACGCCTTCCGCGCCTTCGTCGAGCAGACCTTCGGCAGCAACGGCCTGGCCGTGCGGACCAGCGGCTACGGCACCGTGTTCAGCATCTGGTTCGGCCAAGAGGTCCCGGCCGGCTACGACGCGGCCGAGCGCCTGGTCGACGCCGGGCGCTCGTTGGCGCTGCACCTGCACCTGCGGGAACACGGCATGCTGGTCATGCCCTCGCCCTATGGGCGGCTCTACATGTCGTTCGCGCATGACGACGCGGCGTTCGAGCTGATGCGCGACGCCTTCGCCAAGGCGGCCCGGGCGATGCGCGGCCCGGCCTGATGCCGCCCGCTGCGCCGGCTGGCTCCGAAAGGGGAGAGACTTCGATGGCGGACAAGACCATCCAGAACATGCCGACGCGGGTCGGCGGGGACCCCGGCTTCGAGGGCGGCAAAGAGGACGTGCTGCAGGTCGAGCGGCGCGATTACGTCGATCTGGCACCCACGGACCGGCCGCGCCAGCAGAGCCTGCGCGGTTTCGACCCGATCTATACCGACATCGTCGACTACATCGTCCGCTGCACGCACCGCATCTGGGAAGAGCGCGACATCGGCCTGATCTACACGCACTACACGCACAACGCGGCCGTCTATTACACGCTCGGCGCCGTCCATAGCCGGGAAGCGATCGTGCTGGACACGATCCAGCGGCTGGTCTCATTCCCGGAACGGCGCGGGATGGCCACCCAGGTCATTTGGCGCGGCAACGACGTGGATGGGTTCTACACGAGCCATCTCGTGACCGGCTCCGGGCGGCACACCCAGATGGGACACCTCGGCCCGCCCACGGGACGGCCGTTCACGTCGCGCACCATCGCGGATTGCATGGTGTTTGAGAACCGGATCTACCGGGAGTGGATCGTGGCCGACAACATGGCGATCGTGCGGCAGCTCGGGCTCGACCCGAACGCGATCGCCGCGGCCAAGGCCAAAGAGATGCTGGACGCCGGCCAGGCCCCGATCGACATCGGGGAAAACCGCCGCATGCTCGGCCAGTTGCCCCCGGACTCCGAACCGGACCTGTCCATTGCCCACAACGAGACCGAGGCATGGTGCCTGCGCTGGCTGCACGAGGTCTGGAACCGCCGGATGCTCGGGACCATCCGCGACATCTATGCGCCGAACGTGCAGTGGCACGGCCCGCTCATGAAGGAGCTCTACGGCCGCGCTGCCGTGCTGCATCAAACGCTGGCGCTGCTCGGCGCCATCCCCGATTGCAGCTACGTCCCGCAGCACGTCTGCTCCGTTGCAAGCGAGGAAGGGGGCGAGAAGGTGGCGATCCGCTGGGTCCTGGAAGGGCACCACCTGGGCTACGGGCCGTTCCTGGGCGCACCGACCGGGACCCGCCTGTTCGTCATGGGGATCACCCATCTGCATGTGATCAACCGCAAGGTCACCGACGAGTGGACCGTTTACGATGAGATGGCCATCCTCACCCAGATCAAGCTGGGCCAGATGGCCAAAGCCGCTTAGCCGCAACCGGCTCGCCCCGGGCGTAGGCCGGCGTCCGCGCAGCAGCCTGCGCGCGATCACGCCTCACCCCCTCCGCGAGACAGGATCACTCCCATGGCCCGGCGCATCATCGACATCTCCGTCCCGCTGATGGGCGGCATCGCCAGCGACCCGCCGCACTCGCTGCCGCAGATCGAATATTTCGACCACCACGCCACCGCGCCGGACCTGGCCGCCTTCTTCGGCGTGCCGGTCGAGGCGCTGCCCGACGGCGAATACGCCGCCATCGAGCGGGTGAACATCTCGACCCATAACGGCACCCACCTCGACTCGCCCTACCACTATTTCTCCACGATGAACCACGCCCTGGTGCCCGGCGGCGAGCCGTCCATGCGCATCGACGAGGTGCCGCTCGAATGGTGCTTCCAGCAAGCGGTGAAATTCGACTTCCGCGACCTCGACGACGGCTACGTCGTCCAGCCCGGCGACGTGGAGGCGGAGCTGCGCCGCATCGGCCACAGGCTGCGGCCGCTCGACATCGTCGTGGTCAACACCCGCGCCGGGACGCGCTACGGCGAGGCCGACTACGTGGAGTCCGGCTGCGGCATGGGCAAGGCGGCGACGCTGTGGATGCTCGAGCAGGGCGTTCGCCTGGTCGGCACCGACGGCTGGAGCTGGGACGCCCCCTTCAGCCATACGCGGCGGCGCGTGCAGGAAACCGGCGACGCCGGGCTGATCTGGGAGGGGCACCGCGCCGGGCGGGAGATCGGCTACTCCCACATCGAGAAGCTGCACAACCTCGAAAGCCTGCCCGACAAGGGCTTCGAGGTCGCCTGCTTCCCCGTGAAGGTGCATCGAGGCTCCGCCGGCTGGACGCGGGCGGTCGCGATCCTTCCGGGCTAGCACGCGTTACGGCGCGAGCAGCGACCAGAACCAGCGCATGTGCGGACGGACCAGCACGCCCCGCCCGGCCAGCGCGATGGCCGGGGCGACCGCGTCCGCCCGGCCGAGCGTGCCGTAGCGGGCGGGCTCGCCGGTCAGGTTCACCGGGCGCCAAGATGAGGGACAGCGAACAACCGGCAGACCCCGATATCCAGCGACGCGCCAAGTCGGCACGAAGGTTGATATCGCTCAGTTCTTTTCGGCCGAGGCGGTCTAGTCATGCAACAACGCCACCTGGCTCCCCCGTTGCGCGAACGTGTGTCCCGGCCAGCGGCGTGCTTCTGCGTTCAAATGGCGTGCCTTAACGTCCCGACTGCCGTGGTCTTGTGTTGTCGGCATTGCGGCTGCTGGGCGGACGTGGGTAGGGATGCAGAATGAGTGCGACCATGCTCGACCGCCTGCTTGCCACGCTTGACGTCACCTTAAGTGCCTTCGCCTTATGTGAGGTGCAGCACGGCCATCAGCTGCGCTTCGACCCGATGGACACGGTTGTCGTCCATTATGTGCTGGCCGGCAGCGGCGTCCTTCGCCTGGGCAACGGTGGTGAGGTCACGCTGCAGCCGGACCGAATGGTCATCGTGGCGCCGGGTCAGGCGCAGTGGTTGGGCACGGATAATCGAACCGGGCCGGTCATCGAGGTGCTCAGCGACGAGCGCTGTGCCGGGCTGGCCGCGGACGGCCTGGTGCGCTTCACCGCGGGCGCCGACAGGCACGAAGCCGAAGGCGGGAGCCCGCCGAAACTCGTCGTGGTCTGCGGCGCCATCACGGCCAGCTATGGCGGCAGCTTCGGGCTATTCGACACGTTGCTGCTGCCGCTGGCGGTCGATGCGGCGGACGTGTCCGGCCTGCACGGCGCCTTCTCCCTGCTGCTCACTGAGCTATCTTGCCCCGGCGTCGGCACGCATGCCTTGGCTGAGGCGCTGATGACGCAGTGTCTGATCCTGCTGCTGCGCAGCGAGCTGGCTCGCAATGGCGGTTCGCCACTTTTCGTCATGTTGCACGACGCGCGTCTCGCCCGGGCCGTGGCGGGTGTGTTGCACCGTCCGGCCGCCCCCTACACCGTGGCTTCCCTGGCCGCAATGGCCGGCATGAGCCGGACCAGCTTCGCGACGCGTTTCCAGGCGACCTATGGCGAGACTCCGCTCGACTTCGTGCAGCGCGTGCGATTGCGCCACGCAGCTACCCTGCTCCGGACCACCGCGCTGCCGGTCAAGGTCGTTGCAGCAGCCGTAGGCTTTGCCAGCCGCAGCCACTTCTCCCGCGCGTTCCACGTGGCCTATGGCATCGAGCCGCGTAGGTATCGAGAGGTCAAGCTTCCGGGCCCAGGCACTATGCTGCCACCATGATCGTATCGGAAGCGGACAGGCCATCAAAGGGGGCGGTAACGAGGTGAGCTCGCCGGGCAAAGAGGTTGAGTGATGAAGCATCGATCGGCATGGAAGCGAAGGTGAAGCGGTCCGTGCTCTCCCCTGGCGCATGGTATGAGACCCTCCCGACCGCGCGGTTGAGCAGCGAGGTCATCGGCTGCGCGCCGATTCTGATCAAGCGTTTCACGGCAATACCCGGCAATATCGATCAGCCACCGCTTAACGCGCACGTCGTGGCGGTGCACCTGGGCGGGGCGAAGCGGGTGCGGTGCATGCAGGGCAAGCGGAACGTGGTCCAGGACGTGGCGCTCGGCTCGATGACCTTGATGCCGGCCTACCAGTCCAATTGCTGGCACACGGAGGGGCCGATCGATTTTGCGCACGTGACGCTATCCGTCGGCACCGCAGAGCAGATCATTATCGAGGAGTTCGATCGCGAGCCCGCCACGCACCAACTATACGACACGATCGGCGTGGTGGACCCCCTGCTCGAGCAGCTCTTTCTGGCCATGC
>JAABUK010003282.1_pt1 | contig 27612 bp, 22 predicted proteins | sample 5559141 | NCBI WGS metagenome assembly JAABUK01 (sample SAMN10711869, study PRJNA513367) | rock metagenome | isolation source: Antarctica rocks | place: Antarctica: Victoria Land, Pudding Butte nord | collected 2016-01-03
CAACCTGAAGCATGCACCTTTTCATATAGATGGCGAACCAGCCGAAACAGAGGAAGAATATAAAATTGAACTTATAAGAAAGTGCTTTAAATTGTACCAGGCCGAATCAAATTAATTCTTTTAACTGCTGTGATAATTTTCTTCGTGCTGCAATTGGTTCTTCGGGCTTGCAGTCTGTTTTTTGCCGGTTATATAAATAGCTGCAATTAAACTCAACAGCAGCAGCATTCCCGTGAGTTGGTGTATTTCTGCCAGCCATTCAAATACACCAAATTTACCCGCTGCTATTTTAGGACTGTTCAACACAGTAAGTATTCCTAAAATTACCTGTGCGATTACAAGAAAAAAAGGAAGAGCTTTTACTTTATTAAAAGTTGCGGAATAAGAAACATTTCTTGCATTATACCACCAGATTATAACAAAAAAGGTGATAAGGTAAGCAAGCGTTCGGTGAATAAAGTGAATAGCTATTTTGTTATGAGCAATCGTATACAAAAAACTTCCGTTTGAAAAAGCGTCTGCAGGCAGAATCATTCCGTTGATATCAGGCCAGGTCGGAGCGGCGGCGGCGGCTTTTAAGCCGGCCATAAAAGCGCCGAATATTAATTGAATACAAACTAACATTGTTATAATAACTGCACCTTTTAATAATACAGGTTGTGCCACTCTGTCTCGTGGGTTTATTACCAGCTTCAAGCCAAATACCAGTGCATAACCTATCAGTACCATTGCCGCCATAAAGTGTGCAGCTAATCTTATATGGTTCACATAAACATCATTGTCATTTAACCCGCTTTTTACCATTATCCATCCAATAGCGCCCTGCAATGCACCTAATAAAAACAGTATTACCAGCGGAACAACCATCCAGCTTTTAAAATATTTTTTAAATAAAAAATAAATGAAAGGAATAAGAAAAACTATCCCTATCAGCCTTGCCCACAAACGGTGAAACCATTCCCAAAAAAAGATAAATTTAAAATTGCTTAAAGCAAAATGCTGGTTAATGTATTTATATTGAGCTATCTGCTGGTATTTTGTAAAAGCCTGGTGCCATTCTGTTTCACCTACCGGAGGCATTGCGCCCATTATTGGTTTCCATTCGGTTATTGATAACCCGGAGCCTGTAAGCCGCGTAATGCCCCCTAACAAAACCTGCACAATTAACATTCCTACTCCTAAAAAAATCCAGTTCGCGACGAGCTTTGTTGATTTATCCTGGTGCATATTCTTTTTATTTACACTGCCTGAAAACTTTCAGGCTTCACTTTTTCCACCGGCAAAATTAGTGTTAAAACAATGGTGATAACTTTTTGATTACTTTTTCAGCATTTTTTATTTATTTTAAAATTCACACTTCATATTTGCAGTCCAATGCTACAGGCTTATTACCAGAAAAGATACGTAGAAGCGGGCTGTGATGAAGCCGGAAGAGGTTGCTATGCAGGCCCTGTTTTTGCGGCGGCCGTTATTCTTCGCAAAGATTTTCACCATCCTTTTTTAAACGACAGCAAGCAATTATCTGAAATTCAAAGAAACGAATTGCGGCCAATTATCGAAAAAGAAGCCGTAAGCTACAGCGTAGCCAAAGTAGATAATGAAGAGATTGACCGTATAAATATTTTGCGAGCCTCAATAAAAGCCATGCACATTGCTTTGGACAATCTTAAAAAACGACCAAAATACCTGATTATAGATGGCAATCGTTTTACACCTTATTTTGATATAAAACATACATGTATCATAAAAGGGGATGGTTTATATTCGTCCATTGCGGCAGCAAGTGTACTGGCAAAAACCTACCGCGACGAATACATGAAAAACCTGCATCACGAACATCCGCAATACAACTGGAGCAGCAACAAAGGTTATGGAACAGAAGAACACCGTCTTGCAATAGAAGCGCATGGGCTTTGCAAATATCACCGGATGAGCTTCAAGATTAGCGCCCAACAACTTTTTCTGGATTTTGAAGAAGAAAGTATATTGATGTAAGACTTTTCAACGTATTATTTCAAAAAAAGAAATAGCAAACTTTATCACCTGTTTTATTAAAAATAAGAGAAGTACTTTTAAAGTAAACGGCCTCTTTTAATTAACCTGGTAAAGTCTTTGTCTGCATGGCACAACATTAGCAGCAATTATAATAAATAACAGCAATGAATAACCAGCAACAAAATAACTACAAGGAAAACTTAGCTAAAAAAGCAGAACATGATAACGATCCAAACGCTATTTATACTGATGAGGGCAGCACTTTGGAAACCAAAGAAGAGTTTGAGCAAGACAAAAAAAGCGACCATACAAAAGACAATAATAAAATAACCGCTGCCGGAGTTGATGATTTGATCTCAAACAGTGATGGCGCTGCCGGTACAGACAGAGCAGGTACATTCGAACGGAAAATATACGGAGACCCGGAATTGAACAAAGGTCTCGAATCCCAGGCAAAAGATGAAGAGTCATAAATTTTTACCATACAATAAAACAAGGCACCGAAAGGTGCTTTGTTTGTTTATGCTATTTACATGGATAATACTCTTTACAATTTGTAGCATCGCGGGTTCTTAAAATACTCTTCCTCCATGCTATTGTTCATTAAACTTCAGCTTCTGATTTTCTTCTATTGACTAATGTCATATAGTTAAGAAACGTAGTTAAGAAACGGCTGAAGCCGGTAATCATAAAAATACCTCTTTATAGCCCACGGTTTAAACCGTGGGCTATGAAAAAGCTTTCAAAACAAAAATCGTTTCAACGATTTGAAATGCTAACTAAATGACATTGATCTATGGTCTATTAACTATGGACTCCTCCCATTCCTTTAATTAACTATCTTTATAATTATGCTAAAAGAAATCAAATCAAAAGAAACAGCTGGTTCAAAAAATACTTTTGAACCAGCTTCCAATCATACAGACAATTTTTTACAAATACTTGGAATTCATAAGAATAATCCGGGCACATCAACAGGGTTGCAATGGTTAGAAAGCAAAGGATCGGTCATTCAATCATTTTCCCCGGTTGATGGTAAATTAATTGCATCGGTTACAGCAACAGATGAGGAAAGCTACCATGCTGTAATCAGCAAAGCACAGGAAGCTTTTAAAGAATGGAGAACATGGCCATCGCCAAAGCGGGGAGATGTGGTAAGGCAGGTTGGCGATGCATTGAGAAAATACAAAGAGCCTTTAGGCAAACTGGTAAGCAGCGAAATGGGCAAAAGCCTGCAGGAAGGTTATGGTGAAGTGCAGGAAATGATAGACATCTGTGATTTTGCTGCAGGTTTGTCAAGACAGTTGTACGGTCTTACCATGCATAGTGAACGGCCGGGGCATCGAATGTATGAGCAATGGCATCCTTTGGGTATTGTGGGTATAATTACCGCTTTCAACTTTCCCGTAGCTGTCTGGAGCTGGAACACAATGCTGGCATTGGTTTGCGGGGATGTATGTATATGGAAGCCAAGTGAAAAAACGCCTCTTTGCGGCATAGCTTGCCAAAATATAATAGCAGAAGTTTTTAAAAAGAATAATGTGCCCGACGGAGTTTGTTCTTTAGTACAAGGTGGCCGCGAGTTGGGCGAATGGATGGCAAATGATACAAATATTCCGTTGGTATCCGCAACAGGTTCTACAAAAATGGGTAAAGCAGTTTCTGCCGCCGTTGGTGCAAGATTAGGAAAGGCTTTGCTGGAGTTAGGGGGCAACAATGCTATAATAATAAGCAAAGATGCAGACCTTGATGTATCATTGATAGGTTGTGTCTTTGGCGCCGTAGGTACGGCAGGACAGCGATGCACAAGCACACGACGTTTGATCATTCATGAAAGCGTGTACAGTACTTTTAAAGAAAAACTTGTAAAAGCTTACAAACAATTAAAAATAGGAAATCCTTTAGATGAAAATAATCATGTCGGACCTTTGATAGACAAAGGTGCTGTCAACATGTATTTTACTGCAATAGAGCAATGCAAACAGCAAGGTGGAAATTTTATTGCAGAGCCGGAGCTGCTGCAAGGTAAAGGTTTTGAAAGCGGCTGCTATGTAAGACCTTGTATAGCTGAAGTGACAAAAGATATGGCAATTGTGCAACATGAGACATTTGCGCCTATTTTATATTTAATGAAATACAATAATATTGAAGAAGCTGTTGCCGTTCAAAATGGTGTACCGCAAGGATTATCTTCAGCAATAATGACGCTTAACCTCAGAGAAGCAGAACAATTTTTATCATCAGCAGGAAGTGACTGCGGGATAGCAAATGTAAACATCGGCACAAGCGGAGCAGAAATCGGCGGCGCTTTTGGCGGAGAAAAAGAAACCGGCGGCGGACGCGAAAGCGGCAGCGACGCCTGGAAAATTTACATGCGCCGTCAAACCAATACAATTAATTATTCGACAAAACTTCCGTTAGCACAAGGAATTAAGTTTGACTTATAATTTTGAAGAACCTTTTAAGTTAATTTAGAGAAGATTATTTTATGAATATTATTGAAAAGAGAAGAAAGCTTCACGAATATATAGATAATAGTAATGAGAATATGGTGAATACTTTATTTTCAATTATTGAAGGTCAAAAAATTTCTTATACTGATTTCCTGATAGACTGCAACAATGAAATTGATGACGCGATGAAAGAAATTGATAAAGGAAATTTTATTACCTATGAAGATGTAGAAAAAGAAGCTGAATCATGGTAGGCAGAAAAAGAAAGATTGTATGGAATGAGACATCTGAACAATTTTTTCAAGAGGCTATAAATTCATATTCGACGATCTTCTCCTCAAAATGTTGATAAAGTTAAATCAGGAATACTAAAGGCAGTAAAAGAATTGGCAAATTATGTGGAAATTCATTCTCCGACAAGTTCAAAGAAAATAATACTAATCTTCAAATTCGTGCATTTGAAAAATTTAGTTTTAGGATAAGTTACTTCGTCTCTGAAAATGAAATCCGTATAGTCAGAATAAGGCATGTGAAACAAATGCAGAAATGTATTAAGTATCTCATTTCATAATAATCCTAACTAATCCTATAAAACCGTGGTTCTATCGTGGTTCTAATTATATCCTAAAATATTTTAAACTGATTTTTTAATAAAAAGTAATGCTCAAATTTGTGAGACTAAATAAGTTTCAATTATAATGCGCAGCGGGAAAAATCTTCTTTTAACAGGGTTATTATTTATCAGCACAGTTGTTTTTGGGCAGGCAGATTCCTTAAAAGGATGGCATTTGCGCGATGAGCAAACAGACAGTCTGCATGGCATAAGCATAAACAAAACGTACGAATTTTTAAAGGGCAGAAAGAGCAAACAGGTTATTGTAGCGGTTATTGACAGCGGTGTGGATACTACAAATGAAGACCTCAAAAATATACTTTGGACAAATCCTAAAGAAATTGGCGGAAACGGCATAGATGAAGACGGAAACGGTTATATTGATGATGTGCATGGATGGAACTTTTTAGGGGGAAAAGACGGTCGTAATATAAAAACAGAATCAGCTGAAGCCAGCAGAATTTATCACCGGTATAAAAACAAGTTCGATAAGAAGCTTGTAAACGAAACACAGTTGTCAGGCGATGAAAAAGAGCAGTACGAACTTTGGAAACAGGCGTCTTCCATTCTTAATGCCAAACCTGAAGACCAGGTTGAACTTATGTTTCTTGAAATGGCGTATAAAGCAGTAAAAAAGCATGAAAAGGTGCTGCAGCAAGAAATGAAAAAAGATACTTTTACGATAGGCGATGTAGAAAAACTTGCTCCCGTATCTCCGGAGGTACAAAAAGCTAAATTTGGATACATTACTTTTATAAAGTTAACCGGAATAGAAGGCGATGAAACTAATACCAGCACTTTTTCCCAATTGGAAGAATATATTAATCAGAAGAAAAAAGCGCTTGTTGCTAAAGACTCAGTTCCTGCAAACGTAAGGGAGGAGATTGTAAAAGATGATTACAATAACATAAATGACCGTTTTTATGGCAATAATAATGTAATGGGCCCATCACCGATGCATGGCACGCATGTAAGCGGCATAATTGGCGCGCAAAGAGGAAATGGCATAGGCGCTGACGGTGTTGCAGACAATGTAAAAATAATGATGATAAGAGCCGTGCCAGATGGCGACGAATATGATAAAGACATTGCGCTGGCAATAAAATACGCAGTTGATAACGGTGCCAAAGTAATTAATATGAGTTTTGGAAAAGGCCTTTCTCCTGAAAAGAAATGGGTAGACAGTGCAGTAAGATACGCAGAGCTCAAAGATGTATTAATTGTGCACGCAGCAGGCAATGACGCAGAAGATAATGATACCACGGGAAATTTTCCTAATCCTGATTTAAAGGTTTTACACCGCAAAGCATCAAATTTTATTACTGTCGGGGCAGGCAGCGATCCCAAAATCAACGGCAGTTATATTGCTGATTTCAGCAATTACGGAAGAACTTCTGTTGATATATTCGCTCCCGGTGTAAAGATTTACTCCACTCTTCCAGGCCGTAATTCCTATGGTTTTTTGCAAGGCACCAGCATGGCTTCGCCGGTTGTGGCAGGCGTTGCTGCTGTTATCCGTTCTTACTTTCCCAACCTGTCAGCAAAGCAGGTGAAGTATGCAATCGAAAAATCTGCGGTTCAGGATACCACTGTCAGGGTTACGAAACCAGGCACCAAAGAGCTGGTACAGATGTCTGTCCTCAGCACTTCCGGTGGCTGGCTCAATGCATATAATGCAGTAAAAATAGCTGCTGCTTTACAGCCTGAAAAAAAATCAATCAGAAGAGAACCCTTGACCAGGTCTGCATTAAGAAATATTACAATAAAACGTTGAAACTATTAGAATAAAAAGTAAAAACAATTTCTGTGCAATATCCGGCACCTTTTTATATTCTATCGAAAGGGGTCAAAAAAGCTCAATTCAAAAAACATACATTTCACTACTTTATAAATCACTCCCATTCCAAACCAAAATAAATATCTTCCAAAGAAAGTTGGATACCTAATTTGGGAAGATCAATAACAGATGTTTTTTTATTAAAGACTTCCGCCATCCATTCTCCTTCCGCAGTTTTATAATTAAGCGTTACATGGCAGTAATCAGGCTCAACATGCAAATAATATTCTACTGCAGAAATACTGCGGTAGTCTATAAATTTATCTACCATATCATAACTGCGGGTAGAGGGACTAAGAACTTCTGCAAGCAAAATGGGTTTTTGAGAAAAACGATTGTCTGCAAATGACTCATTGGTCACTACAATGTCAGGATAGTAATACCGTTGAATTTCTGTACTGAAGCGCAAGCCCTGTGCAAAAACTTCATATCCTTTAGTGCGCAATAACAAATTAAGTGTTGTACTCAGATTCATTATCACCTTTTCGTGAAGTCTTGTTCCGCCGGGCGTTTCGTAAAGTTTTCCGTTTATGAATTCATGCTTTACCGTCGCTTTTTCTTCCTGCAGCAGGTATGCTTCGGCAGATATATTTTCCTGTACCTGTTCTTTTAGCATAGCACTAAAATACTGCAATTATTTGAAAAAGAATAAGATTTAAATGCAAATTCATCAGAAAATGTATAATACTCCTTAAACGCTGTGTTCTGCAAATAAATAAGCAGTATTGCATTTTGTTTAATATTTTTGTAATTGTTACCCCCGATAAGTGAAAAATATTATACACTTTTCAGATATTCCCGCTGTCTGAATAATATTCAACTATTCTGTTGTAAATATACCTGATACTTAAAGCGACTGTGGTACAATATTCTATTGCTATAACACTAAATAAGCTTGTCATATAAATTATTTTTTAGTATCTTATAGCAAATAGTATGGAGATAAAAGAACTTAAGAACGCATTGTGGGCAGCAGCCAAAAAGGTTGGTACTAACTTGAACCCGGACACTAAAAGATACATGGTATCAGGATTGGTTTTTTTAAGATATGTTACTGATACTTCTGATAATACCCTTAACGAAAATCTCCGTAGAAGCGGCAATTCTATTATAATTGAAAACAGTGTCAACAATCCCCAATATCTGTCTAGCGGGTTTTTTGTACCTGAAAAAGCGCAGTGGCTCTTTCTGCAAGACAATGCCGCACATGCTGATATCGGTATACTTTTAGACGACGCAATAGCTGCAACTGAAAAACAAAATAAAAATCTTACAGATATTTTCCCTAAAAATTATTCAGATCCTGGTATAGACAAATTGGCTTTAGGAGAGTTGATTAACCTATTAGGACACATCGACTCTGCCAGCGGAGGCCGCAAACAAAAAGAGCTGCTTGCGGAGGTATTTGAATACCTTCTTTTAATGTTTGCAGAATCTAAAGGCACAAACCAGGACCATTTTTATACACCCCCAAGTATTGTAAAATTGCTGGTACAACTGATAGGCCCGCGTAGTGGTAAAATATACGATGGCTGTTGCGGCACCGGAGATATGTTTGTACAGAGTCAAAAATTTAGTAAAAAAAGAGGTAATACCAATGAATTGCTTGCTTATGGACAGGAACGTAACATCCTAACATTAAAGATAGCCAAAATGAATTTGGCTCTTCATGACATTGATGCAAATCTGGAACCCGGAGATGTTTTTACCAATGACTGTTATCCAGGGCTTGCAGCAGATTATATTTTAGCTAACCCATCAGACAAGGTAAAAAACCAGAATGCAAACTCGCTGCAGAATGATAAACGCTGGAAATATGGCATGCAGCCTGAAGAAAATGCAGATTATGCATGGCTGAAACATTTCGTTTCCAAACTAAGCCCCTCGGGAACAGCAGGTATTATCTTAGATAAAAGCAGCGCTGACAGAAATAACGGTGAAGAAGGGGAAATAAGAAAAACCTTAATTGAAGCAAAGCTAATAGATTGCATGATTACCCTGCCATCAGGGCTTTTTAACAGTTCTAAAGCCGACGCCTGTATCTGGATTTTGACCAGTAATAAAACTAATAACACCTACAAAAATGCTGATAATCAAATTCTTTTTATTAACGGCCAAAACATAGGAGCGGCAGTTAACCGGCGAAACAAAGAGTTAGCGGACGAAGATATTGTACTCGTCACCAGAACCTACCAAAGATGGAAAAATATCAATGGCGACTATATAGATATTAAAGGTTTTTGTAAATCAGTTTCAATAGAAGAAGTAAGGAAGAAGGGTTATACTTTACTTCCTGAAAAATATGTAAGCAGCAGAAGTTTAAAAGTAATTTTACCTGCTTTGCTTTTAATTGTACTATTGGCAGGTGTATATTTTGCAGGTGAAAAAAGGGGGTTATTTACTTATAAACCTAAAATGCAGGATACAGCAATAACGGTACAACCTGAAATTGCGAAAGACAATACCATTGCTGAAAAAAAATTAAATAAAACTGTAAAAAAAGAAGCAGACAAACAACAGGCCGCAGTAAAAGACACTATTGCCAAAGTAAGTAATCGCTTTGTAAAAGCTCTTAGAGATACGGCGGAAGTAAAAAAACACTCTGCCACCGTTCCAGATAACACTGTTGAAATAAAGCTACCGGCCGCGAAACCTGTATTACCAGTGGCAAAAAGCGAAAACGGGATAGTTCAATATAAAGTAAATTCAACTGCTTATTTTTACAATCAACCCGATGAAAGCACGCGCCGCAAAGCTTTCATTACTCATTGGAACAATACCTACGCAAACATCCAGGCATTAGATGAAAAAAATGATTTTATTTATGTAGTTTTTACTAATCATCTTCATCAGACATCGAGAGGCTGGTTAAGGAAAGCTGACTTAAAGGAAATAAAACAATAATATTATTTAGCGTAATTATAAAACTATTTTTATAATCATTCGGCTATTCACTATAATTATTGCAAATGCTATCTTTTTACCTTTAATTGTATTTTTCTAAATTAACAGAAGAGCAGCGTTTAACACAAAAGACAGCAGCTTATTATTTAGTTATTCAATATTCTTTAAATGATATTAAATTAAAAAGTGTTTAAAATCTAACCTTCACATACATGCAAATTATTATTGCTGATACATACCAGGACCTTTCAAAACTTGCTGCAGACAGTGTAACAGTATTAATGCAAGAGGCTAAAAATCCGCTCATTTGCACCGCTTCCGGCGATAGCCCTGCAGGCTTGTACAGAGAATTAGTAAAAAGAGTTAGTGCAAAAGATATTAATATTTCTGACTGGTATTTTGTGAGTCTCGATGAATGGACCGGAATGAACGGAAATGATGAAGGAAGCTGCCGCTTTCACTTAAACAACCAATTATTCAGCCCTTTATATGTACCTGCGGAAAGAATATGTTTCTTTGACGGCAGAGCAAATGATTTAGAAAAGGAATGTACACGCATTGAAAATTTTATCAATGAGCATGAAGGCATTGACATAGCAATAGCCGGGCTCGGCATGAACGGGCATGTCGGCATGAATGAACCGGGAACTTCACCTGAACTATACTCGCACATTGCAGAGATAAATCCTGAAACACAAAAAGTCGGGCAAAAATATTTTAAAGAACAGCAGCAGCTATCGCACGGCCTGACATTAGGTATAGCTTCGCTGATGAAAGCTAAGCACATTATTCTTTTGGTTAACGGAACAAAAAAAGCACAAATAGTACAACAGATGCTTGAAGGTGAAATATCTGGAAATTTGCCTGCAAGCCTCCTGCGAAAGCATCCGGATTTAAAAGTTTATTTAGATAAGGAAGCTGCTTCCACGTTACATTCTCAATAAAATATGTCTTTTACTAAAAATATTATAGGCATTGATCTTGGCGGAACAAATATCCGGGGAGGAATAGTCAGTGAAAACAAGCTATCAAAAATTATATCTCAAAAGATCAATTCGCAAGGTTCTATGGAAGAAGTTTTGCAGCAACTTTTTTCATTTACAGATAAATTAATATATCCTTCAGCAGCAGCAATCGGAATAGGCGTTCCGGGTCTGGCGGGTGCAGCAAAAGGAATTGTGTATGATGTTGTAAATATTCCATCCTGGAAGGAAGTTCCTTTAAAAGCTCTGATGGAAGATCGTTATAAAATACCTGTTTTCATTAATAACGACGCCAATTGTTTCGCCCTTGGCGAATTTTATTTTGGTAAAGGCAAAGGCTGCCATTCGATGATTGGAGTGACGATCGGAACAGGATTAGGTTCAGGAATAATCATTGATAAAAAATTACACTCCGGCTCCACAGGCGGCGCAGGCGAATTTGGAATGATTGATTATTTAGATAAATGTTACGAATACTACGCCAGCGGGCAGTTTTTTCAAAATGTATATAAAACAGATGGTGAGCTTGTTTTTAAACGCGCAGATAATGGAGATACCGAAGCTATAAGAATGTATGAAGAGATGGGAACTCACCTTGGAAATGCAATAAAAATGATTTTGTATGCTTTGGATGTAGAATTAATTATTCTTGGAGGTTCGGTAAGGCATGCATTCCCCTTTTTTAATAAAACTATGTGGCAACAAATTAAAACTTTTGCTTTCAAAAGATCGCCGCAAATTTTAAAAATCGAGGTGTCTGAACTGGAAAACAGCGCCATTCTTGGCGCGGCAGCATTGTATTATAATGCTCTTAATTCTCGGAGAGAAAATTTTGCATGAAGCTTAATGGTATTACATGTATTAAGCTTTTAAAAAATTAATACCTCCTCAATTTATACTATCATCGAGGCTGAAAATAATTTTACAGATCATAATGATCTTCCGCCCATTAATGAGCTTAGGTCTTTATTGCTAAACTCTTTAAAATCTCACCATTTTAAAAAAAACCCTGCGCTCTTTTTTTCTTGTTGTTTTCCTGGGCTTTAAGTAAAAAAAAATCTTATTACAAAAAAAGATATTTAAATATTTCACAAATATAAATTTATTTACTATTTTTATCGCGTTGCAATCAAAGCTACTTTCCAGGTATACTGTTACAGGAAACTATTCCTTTTTTTCAGCTTTATTAACTGATGTTACGCAAAAATATGCACAATAAATTTGTGAGATGAAAATAAGGAAATGCGATTTGCTGGATTTGTATACGGACTACTTGATATCATGTTGTGGGTTAGCAACATCCACAGGCATGTCAGCAGTGTTAGACAATCAAATAACTCACAATAAAGTAACAGATTTATTAAACAGCGGTTATATTAGTTCACAACGGCTTTGGGCAAACATGAGTATTTCAGAGACATGGTAAAGCATAGCAGCAAAGGCAGCATGGTTGACACTTCAAAAACTGGAGGGAAAACATGCTGCTTAATAAAGTGGATAATTTTGCGTAACATCAGTTAGTAAGTTTGTTACAGTTATCTTTCTTTATAGATTTGAAAGAGGCCTAAAATTCTTCAGCACATTTTTTCTAATATCTGGAACAGCGCCGAATTTCATTAAGAGTAAGTCCATAATTCAGTATTAGAAAGAAGAACTCTCCTTTATCCTGTTTCCAATATTTATAGAACTATATCAGTTCCTGCTACCGCGGAGGGCAGACCACTTTAATGTTATAGAACGCAGGATTTTAGTATTATTAAGATAGACACAGAAAAATCATTGTCACATTATCTATTATAATCATTATAGAAATTTAATGACCTGATACTGGTATTTATAAGATTTTTAACCATGGATTTTTAAAACAATTTAAACTAAGCTAACATGAAAAAAGTAATTATTTTAATTTATTTAGGAATGATTTTGTATGGTTCTTCCTGTTATACAAAAAAGGAAAAAGTAACTGAAAAAACCATAGAAGGGCAAACTGATAAACTAACCTCCGACATAAATGTTATAGGATGCGATGGGAGTACTTACAAAATTATTTCCGGTTTAAAAACCATTAAAAGTTTACCAGATGCAACTATTGCATCTTCGGGTGTTAGAGTGAATGCTGATCATTAAATAAAAGTCACTATCGTAAGCTATTTTCAAAAATTTGCCGGAATGTGTAAAAGCGTAAGGTATGGATACATTAAAGGTGTTTTTGTGCTTATTTAATTAAAAGAAATCAAAGACTGTATGTAAATTTTGTACAAATTTTTTTATAAGGGGAGTAAAGGTTTTTATGAAAACGCAGGAGACAATTTGCCTATGAGGTTTTATTATTGTCTTTAGAATATGCTGTGTAAACAATTGCAGACAATACATTTGCACCAGCATGGAAAATAATACTACCATAAGAAAAATTGGATTTAACGATAATAAAGAAATTGCTTCCATTGTGAGAACATCTCTTGCAGAGTTTGGCGCAGATAAGCCCGGAACTGTTTATTATGACCCTACTACAGATCATTTGTACGAGCTTTTTCAAAAACCGGGAAGCGTTTATTTTGTTGCAGAACAAGATGAAAAGCTGCTCGGCGGAGCAGGCATATATCCGTCAGAAGGTCTGCCGCAACAAACGTGCGAACTGGTGAAAATGTACTTACGATCAAATGCACGTGGCCGGGGAACCGGAAAAATATTAATAGAAAAATGCCTTGAATTTGCCAAAGGTTATGGCTACCTGCAGGTATATATAGAAACAATGCCTGAACTTGCAAAAGCGGTACGTATTTATGAAAAATTCGGTTTTGAATATTTAAAAGGCTCCTTAGGAAACACAGGCCATTTTGGTTGTGATGTGTGGATGCTTAAGAAGTTGCAGCCCCGGCCCTGAAGGGAGGAGAGAGAAGCCAGCGCTCTAAGGGGCATACAATATTCTTCCTCCACCCTTTAGGGCCGGGGCTTCTTTTATTCTCGTTCTGAGGCCGGAGGCATCAATTCCACTTCAAAAACAGGGCTGAATAAATACACTTTGCTGGTTGCAACTTCCTGGCAGCGGTATCTTTTTCTGAGCTTTTCTCCTTTTTTAAAAATTCTTCCGTCTTTCATTCTGAATAAAGCCTGCGGAGGTATTTCTTCCACCAGCATTTGTCCTTCTTTTTTAGCATCATATTTTCGTAAAACACGCATCAGGCTTTTTTCTGCACAACTGCTTGCACCAGGATTATGCAAGGTTGCCAGAAGCTCTTTTTCAATATCAGGCGGAAAAACTTTGCTTTGTATAAATTGTGATAGCAATTGTCCAAAAAGTGCTTTCCATTCACGCCCGTGCGATCGCACTTTGTTGCTATATTTCTCAAAGGTCAGTAAATGCGCAAGCTCGTGCAGCAGCGTTACCAAAAATGACCATGTATTCAGGTTTCCATTAACGCTTATACGATGTGTGCGGTTGTTGTGCGCATTCCGGTAGTCGCCTAAGATGCTTTTACGCTCACGCGAAATGGTTAAGTGTACCTTATAGCGCTGCAGGTATTCAGCAACGGGAAGAAAAGTGTGGGGTGGTAAATATTCTGCCAATGCCTGTAACGTATGCTCAGTTTTTGACATTCTTTTTTGCGTTGCTTTGTTTCATTATCACAGAAAGCTCTGCAAAAGTATATACGAAATACAAAAACATAGAAGCAAACAATGCAGGCTTGTTTAAATTTTTACCAGCAACTAAAATGTACATAAAAGCAGCGCCGGCACACGAAAATAGCTTAACTAAAATGCCTCCGTAAGCGTTTCTCAAAAATGCGTTTGTTTCGGGTGCATTCAATCCTTTGGTCAACATATACATAGAAACTGCAGTAACGAGGAAAATAAACAAATTTCCACCATTTAATACCTGCCAGTCAAAACCGTGCGATTCCAAAAACTGTCTGAATACAAATATGAGAGCAGCCGTAATTAAAAAAACAATAACCAGCGAAATTGAACTTTTATTAAACATTTTTACTTTTTTGAAGTATCTTTTATCACCTGCCAGATGATTGCGGACAGCACCAGTAAAGGTAATATCCAAACCAATAAAGGAGTTGAAAATGAGAGCCATTTATCTAACTTCAGGCCTCCAAATACGGCAAGAGCAAGGCTTATCATAATTTGTGTGCCGAGCCCAAGGTATTTCAGCAGTAACCTGTCGTTTGGTTTTGATGGCTTTTGCATTTCCATAAATAATGATATTATTTTTAATTCTTTACCGACTTGCCATTAAAAAACAAATATATAATTGTATTTATAAAGCAATTTTAAAATCAGGAAAAGCAGCATTAGGGATTATTTTGAACCTGCATCAAAAACAATCAAAGTTTTAAATTTAATCAATTGTTTTGTAAAGGTTAAAGGTAGCAATAGGCCTGCAAGTATGCACCGGAAAAAGAAAATAACTGTACTTTTATTAAATTAAAACCTGTTTGAACCCGGCGTTGCAACGGATTAAATGATTAAAGTGAGTTCGGGTAAAAGATTAATTTTACCTGATAATAGATTAATGCAAAAATTGCATTAATAATGAAATTCATCGAAAACGCGTTATACCAACTGATGATTTATATATTAAGAACCAGGAATTTATTCATGAATAAGATACATTTTGCCATTACATTTTTTGCCATGCTTTTTTCAGTGGCAGGTTATGCGCAGCCGGGAGCTGAGATTGAGGTTAAAAAACCAAAAAAATATGAAAACCGCAAACTGCCGTCAGAAAAAACAGGAGAGAAAAAGTTCACCTTACAAAGAAAACTTTATCAAAATACTGTAACCCATTACAACTATTACTTCAATGCAAATCACCGGCTCAACGAAGTCGTTGCAACCGCAAAAACTTCTTTCAAAGAAGATTATTCGCAGTTGCTCCCTTTTTACAATTATTCTTTAAATGCAACTTCACAAAATAAAACAGAATTAGACTCCATTGTTTACAAATGCACCGCCGGCATATTGCTGCACGATTTAAGAAACAGTTGGATAGACAATATGTATCTTTTACTGGCAAAAGCCTATTTTTTCAGAAAAGACTTCGATTCGGCTGCTTACACTTTGCAATACCTCAATTTTTCGTATGCGCCTAAAGAGGAGGGAAACTACGACATTCCGATAGGAAGCAATGCCAGCAATGATAAGGGTGAATTCAGCATAGCGACAAAAGAAAAAAATACTATCTTGACCAAACTTACCAGCCGCCCGCCGAGCCGAAATGAAAGTTTTATATGGCAAATAAGAAATAGTATCGAAAAAGATGAACTGCCCGAGGCTGCTGGAATTATTGAAATATTGCAGCATGATCCTGTTTTTCCAAAAAGGCTTCAGGCAGATTTGAATGAATCGGTCGCATACTGGTTTTACAAACAGCAGGCCTACGACAGCGCCGCACTTCACCTGACGCAAGCACTTGACAATGCTGGTAACAAACAGGAAAAAGCACGCTGGGAGTATTTGATTGCGCAAATGTACCAGTTGACTAAAAAGAATGAAAATGCGGTGGATTTTTACAATAGATGCATCAGTCATACCACCGACCCTGTGATGGATGTGTATGCCAGGCTTAACTCAATCAGGATAAAACGTGGCAATAAAACAGATTACCTGCAGGAGAATATTGATGCGTTATTAAAGATGGCTAAAAGAGACAAATACCAAAGCTATCGTGACATTATTTATTATGCTGCCGCAAAAATAGAATTAGAAAGAAATAATTTTAATAATGCGCAAAATGATTTGCTGAAAAGTGTTGAATTTTCTGCCGAAAATCCTTCGCAGCGCAGCCAGTCTTTTCTTTTATTGGGAGACCTTAACTATACCCGGAAATTCTATCCTGAAGCATATAATTTTTACGACAGCACAGATGCAAATCCACTCAGCAGCGCCGAAGACAAAGACAGGATTACATTCAGAAAACCTCCTTTGCAAACCATTGCTGAAAATACGTTATCAATAATAAGGGAAGACAGCCTGCAGGCGCTTGCAAAATTACCTGCAGCGCAGAGAGATGCTATCATAAAAAAACAGGCGAAGCTTTTGCGTGCCGCCCAGGGCATAAAAGAAGAAGAACCTGCAAGCTTTAATGCCGCAGTAAAACAAGTGCCGGATTTATTTGCTAATAACAATAATAAAAGCACTGATTTTTATTTTTATAATGCTTCTGTAAAAGCCCGTGGCTTCAGCGAGTTTAAAACCCGCTGGGGAGAACGGAAAAACGTAGATAACTGGAGAAGAAAATCTGCAACAGACCGGCAAAGTGAACAATTGTCTGACGTTGAAGATACCGCTGCCAACCCTGGCGGAAAATCGGAACAAAAGGCTTCTGACAATTCGTATGAAGGCCTGCAGCAAAATATTCCGCTTACTGCGGAGAAGCTCGAAGAAAGTAACAATAACATTATGGAAGCCTTGTTTACTTTAGGCAAAACGTTTATAAGCCCGTTGGAAGAGTATCCTGATGCTATTAAAGCTTATGAAGAATTATTGCGTCGTTTTCCTAATACTTCTTCAAAAGAAGAAGCATGGTTTGATCTTATATATGCTTATCAAAAGACCGGCGATAAGTCAAAATCGGATGCATATAAAAAAATGCTTTTAAATGACACTGCTGATAATAAGTGGGCTCAGCTTATTAAAAATCCTCCCCCTGCTAAAAAAGATATTCAGCAAAGCCCGGCAACAAAAAAATACTCGGAGATATACAATTTGTTTATAGAAGGTAAGTTTGACCAGGCAAAAAACGAAAAGAAAGAAGCCGACAGCCAATACGGCAATTCGTTCTGGACGCCACAGTTACTTTACATTGAGTCAATCTATTACATAAAGCAGCAGGAAGACAGCACAGCCATAAAAGTTCTTACCGATCTTACTAATTTGTATGCTGATAACCCGATGGCAGAAAAGGCAAAAACCATGATAGATGTTTTAAAGCGCCGCAAAGAAATTGTCCAGGAATTAATCAAGCTTAAAGTTACCAGGAATGAAGATAAAACAACTGCCACGGTTGATAAACCTGTAGCTCCGGCCCGTACAACAGCAGCAAGAGCCGACACTTCTTTGCGAAAAGCTTCTTCAGACACCACAACTATAAAAAAAGATACAGCAGTTGCCCCGCGGCCAAAGCCGGTTGTTCTTAAAAATTTCAGTTTTGTTGCAGCCGACTCACAATATGTAGTCATACTGCTCGATAAGGTTGATAAGGTGTATGCAAGCGAAGCGGGCAATGCATTTAACCGTTTTAACCGGGAAAAATATTATAACCAAAAGATAGATATTTCTAACCTGCGGCTCAATGACAGGTACGATATGGTTTTACAAGGACCGTTTACAAATGCAAGTGCAGCGGTTGATTATATTGACAAAGTAAAACCGGTGGCAAAAAGCAGGATTGTGCCCTGGCTTGCAGCAGATAAATATAGTTTTCTTGTTATCAGCAATGCTAATCTTGAAGTTTTAAAATCAGGTAAAGACATGGATGCTTACAAACAACTTCTGCAAAAAGCATTTCCAGGCAAATTTTAATTAAAATAAAAACCCTTTCATTACAAAGCTTTCATGCAATTTTTAGTCGTTTTTCATTAAAGTCTTACATTTATGTTCTTTTGTTTCACAAGAAAAGAATAGCAGCATTCTGTTATAATGCCTCGTGCATATAATCTTAAGCCTTTATGAAAAGAACGATTAAAAAAGTTGCCGTATTAGGAAGCGGTGTAATGGGAAGCCGCATCGCCTGTCATTTTGCAGGCGCAGGCTTGCAGGTATTGCTGCTGGATATTGCACCAAAAGAATTAAATGCTGCCGAAACTGCTAAATGCTTAAGCCTTGATAATCCGGCTGTAAAAAACCGGATTGTGAACAATGCCTTGGCTGCTGCGGTTAAAAGCAATCCTTCGCCTGTTTATACAAAAGATGTTGTCAAACGCATCACTACCGGCAATTTTACTGATAACATGAAAGACATTGCCGCCTGCGACTGGATTATTGAAGTTGTAGTGGAAAGGCTGGATATTAAACAATCTGTTTTTACTGAAGTAGAAAAATACCGGAAGCCAGGAACGTTAGTTACAAGCAATACATCCGGCATTCCAATAAATCTGATGGCGCAAGGCAGAAGTGATGATTTTAAAAAGCATTTTTGCGGCACGCACTTTTTTAATCCGCCGCGTTATTTGCGTTTGCTCGAGATTATTCCCACAGCTTTTACAGACAAAGAAGTTATTGATTTTTTAATGCCTTATGGTGATCTGTTTTTAGGCAAAACGACTGTGCTTGCTAAAGATACACCTGCATTTATTGCCAACAGGATCGGCGTTTTCAGCATTATGTCCGTTTTTAAGATAATGGAAGAAATGGGCTTAACTATTGACGAAGTGGAAGCATTGACAGGACCAATTATTGGCAGGCCAAAATCAGCGACATTCAGAACGGCTGATGTAGTAGGCATTGATACGCTGGTAAAAGTTGCTGACGGTATTGCAGCAAATTGTAAAAATGATGAAGCTTCAGAAACATTTAAAATTCCATCATGGCTGAATAAAATATTAGAAAACAACTGGCTTGGCGATAAAACCGGACAAGGGTTTTTTAAGAAAATGTCTTCAGGGAATGAGAAAGGGGAAAAAGAAATCCATGTTTTGAATCTGAAAACCTTAGAATACGAACCAAGGCAAAAGCCAAAGTTTGCAAGTTTAGAAGCGGCAAAACCTGTTGAAGATCTGAAGACAAGAATAAAAATGCTAAGTGCAGCACAAGACAAAGCCGGAGAGTTTTACAGGGAGTTTAATTATAGTTTATTCAGTTATATTTCACACCGTATACCTGAAATAAGTGATGAGCTCTACCGGATTGACGATGCAATGATGGCAGGCTTCGGATGGGAAATGGGTGCTTTCGAAACCTTGGATGTATTGGGTGTTGCTAAAACTGCGGAAGCCATGAAAGCTGCAGGTTATCCCCTGGCGCCATGGGTAGATGAAATGATTGCAAATGGTATTCAGTCTTTTTATAAAGTTGAAAACGGAAAACGCTTGTATTATGACATAATAACAAAAACTTATCAACTGGTTCCGGGTAGTGAAGCATTTATTATTTTAAATAATTACAGCGATAAAATAGTCTGGAAAAACAGTGCTTGCAGTGTGCATGATATGGGCGATGAAATTTTAGGTTTGGAATGGAAAACAAAAATGAACAGCATTGGCGGCGAAGTCCTGGAAGGTATAAATAAAGCGATCAGCTTCGCGGAAGAAAAATACAAAGGACTGGTAATAGCCAATGACGGACCAAACTTCAGCGCAGGCGCAAATGTGGCGATGATATTTATGTTAGCTATTGAGCAGGAATATGACGAACTCGACCTGGCAATACGAATGTTTCAAAACACTATGATGCGGGCAAGATATTCATCCGTACCGGTTGTTGTTGCTCCCCATGGGTTAACGCTTGGCGGCGGTTGCGAATTAAACTTACATGCTGATAAAGTATGCGCTTCTGCAGAAACGTATATCGGCCTGGTTGAGTTAGGAGTCGGACTAATACCCGGAGGCGGCGGCACGAAAGAATTTGTGCTTCGCGCAGCAGATGAAATGCACGAAGACGAACCGGAAACAAATACACTGAAAAACCGTTTTTTTAATATTGCTACCGCAAAAGTAGCCACCAGTGCCCTCGAAGGATTTGATATGGGAATATTGAGAAAAGGTCACGATGAAGTGATTATGAACCAGGCAAGAAGAATTGCCGAAGCAAAGAAAAGCGTAACTGAAATATATGACGCAGGATATACAATTCCTGTTCTGCGAAAAGATATTAAAGTGCTGGGTCGTTCTGCTTTAGGCGCTTTATATGCCGGTATAAACGCTACCCAAAAAGGAAATTATGCTACAGATCATGATGCTTTCGTTGCCCGCAAGCTCGCGTATGTTATGTGCGGCGGTGATCTGAGCGAACCAACTTTGGTTACCGAACAATATTTGTTAGACCTCGAAAGAGAAGCCTTTTTAAGTTTGTGCGGCGAAAGAAAAACGCTGGAAAGAATTCAAAGCGTATTAAAAAGCGGGAAACCAGTCAGAAACTGAGAACCACGATTTTTGGGATAATTGATGATTATGAGGAAACTATAACTACGATTGATAGGATTTTTTAATGTATAAAGAGAAATAGTAAAAGTTTTAGAACGAGTTTTTCCAGATATAATTGAATAAAAACGAATTTGATTAATTAAATTTTTTCAACCCGTCTCCAAAAAATAATTGCTTCTTATATTTATATTTTATATCTTTTCTTCCAAATAAATTTCTTTTTTATGAAATGGTTTTTTGCTTGTTTTACTGCCATTTTTTTTATTTCTACTGTTGCTGCCCAGCCTCGTTTACCAAAAAATTATTATTGGAAAAAAATGGATAATGGCCTTGAAATAGTTGTAATTGAAAACTCTAAAGTGCCACTGGCAACCATTGAGATTGCTGTGAAAAACGGCGCTTACACGGAAGGACCTGAATACAGCGGACTTTCTCACTTGTTCGAGCACATGTTTTTTAAAGCGAACAAAGATTATCCGAACCAGGAAAAATTTTTGAAGCGTACACAGGAATTAGGCGCTATTTGGAACGGCACAACGGCTGAAGAACGCGTAAATTATTATTTTACAATACACAAAGACAGCCTGCAGGCCGGACTTAATTTTATGAATGCTGCCATCCGTTTTCCGATATACCGCACTGAAGATATGCAAAAAGAAAGGCCGGTTGTTGACGGAGAATTTCAGCGGGCAGAAAGTGATCCCGGTTTTCAATTGTGGTATGAATGCAATAAAAGACTTTGGGGAAACTTGTTTACAAGAAAAAATCCGATAGGCGATCATAACATCATCAATACTGCTACGCCGGAGAAAATGATGATTATAAAGAACAAATATTATTACCCTGATAATTCTATATTAACTGTATCGGGCGATGTAAAACATGAAGATGTTTTTAAGCAGGTCCAGAATGTTTTGGGAAGCTGGCCAGCCAGCGGGATGAATATTTTTGCTAAATATCCCATTCCTGAATTTACGCCTCTTAGCGGCAGTCAGTATTTTGTAAAAGAAACTTCTATCGCGCAAACACCTTATTTGAATATGTATTGGCAGGGACCTGATTACAGAAAAGACTCGGCGGCAACGATCGCTGCAGATGTTTTTTCATCCGTATTGCAGTTAAATTCTTCAAAGTGGCAACAGGCGCTCGTAGATAAAGGTTTGGCAACTTATGCAGGCGAAGGGTACCAGACTTCAAAATATACAGGCCCAATATCCGTTGACGTTTTACCTAATCCAAACAGGCTGAAGGATTGTTATGCCGAAGTGATGAAACAGGTAAACATGTGGGCTGATAATGACTATTTTACTGACGAACAGCTTAGCACAGCTAAGCAGGTATTGCGCAGAAACTACATAAGGCGACAAGAAAAACCTTCTTCCCTTGGTATGCAATTAAGCTTTTGGTGGTGCAGCACTTCTCTTGATTATTTTACCGATTATGAAGATAATCTGCAGAAAATAACAAAAGGCGATATACAAAGATTTGTAAAAACATACATTCAAAACAAGCCGCTTGTAGCAGGCATTATCATTAATCCTGCAATGAATAAAGAAGCAAAAGCTGAAAGTTTCTTTAAGGCAACTTCTTTTTAAACTGATTAAAATAGTATATTATGACCAGTAAAATATATAAAGGATTTTTCGCAACGCTTTTTGCTTTAACCTGTGTAAACTGTATACATGCGCAAAAAAAAGAGCCATACGAAATGATGGTAGACGGTGTAAAAGTAATTGTGCAACCTGTGAATAACGAAATCGTACAAATACAAACAGTTTTTAAAGGCGGAGTGCAAAATTATGATACCTCAAAAGCAGGTATCGAAGACCTGGCGATAAGAGCGCTTACAGAATGCGGCACAGCAAATGACGATAAAAACAGCTTTAAAAATAAGCTTGACAAAGTGAGCGGCCAGATATATGGCAGTGCGGGAATGGATTTTTCTACCTTCAGCTTAAATTGTATAAAAGAAGATTTAGCCACCGTTTGGCCTTTATACGCAGATGCGCTTACAAAGCCCCGATTTGATGAAAAAGAATTTGCGAGAATAAAACAGGATGCAGTAAACAGTATAAAGGAACGGGAATCGCAGCCTGATTACTCAATTAACAGGCTGGCAAAAAACACAGCTTTTGCAGGAATGAATTATGCCAAAGATCCGTCCGGTACAGAAGCATCGGTTAAAGGGATAACTGCTGCCGAAGCAAAAGACTTTTATAAATCAATAGCTGCAAAATCCAGAATGATTATAGTAGTAGTGGCTGACATTGACAAGTCTGAAATAGAACAGAAAATACATAATCTCTTATCAGCAATTCCTTCCGGAAAACCATTTATTTACAAAAAAGAGAATTTTACTGCAAAGGCAACTTCTTTTAAAGCAGAGAAGAAAGAACTGGCAACCAATTACATACAGGCTGTAACAAATGCGCCTGCGCCTCAAACAAGAGATTATAATGCATTTTTGCTGGCAATGCGAATTTTTTACGACCGTCACTTTCTTGAAATCAGAACCAACAACGGTTTGTCTTATGCACCCTACACTTACTTTGATGGCGGGTTGACTCCTTCGGCCAACATTGTTGTCTCCACCACAGATCCAAATAAATATATACAGGTTCTTAACAAGCTCATTGATAAAACAAAAAAAGGTTTTACCGAAGAAGAAGTCAAAAACATGAAAACGACCTATATAACCAGCCAGTATTACAAGCAGGAAACCAATGCGGCCCAGGCAAGCTCATTAGCAGCGAATGAAGTGCTTCACAACAACTGGAGGCGGGCGATTAATCTGAATGAGGAATTGAAAAATATCACTGCTAAAGATGTATCTGCTGCATTTAATAAATACCTCACCAATCTTTCGTGGGTGTACCAGGGAGACCCCGCCAAAGTAAATTCAAAGCTCTATACACAAACAATAGTTGCAGAGAAACTGCCGCACGCAACTTTAAGTAATAAGAAAATTGATTAAGATATATTAATTTTTTCATACTGCTCCAATGTAAAAAAAATTAACCGCAGAGAGCAGAGTATAAAGAGTTAACGCAGAGAAAAACCGGCTTAATTCTCTGCGAAACCTCCTCTTCTCATGTTCTCTGCGGTAGAAAATTATCACCAGCGTTCGTTTCATACAAAATGATTTGAAGCAAATTACTGTGCAGTTGTTTTCAACCCTTTATGAGATTATCCAAAGCATAGTCTATTTCAGGATAAAGAAATGTAAAGCCCGCTGCCTTTATTTTTTCTGAACTTACTGTGGCGCTTTTCAGCACTTCCACGCTCATTTCGCCCAGCATTGCCTTTAATACAAATGCCGGAATGTGCATGTCTACAAAAAAATTTCCCTTCATTTTACCCGCCAGCAATATAGTTAGTTCTTTGTTTCTCACAGGCGTTGGCGCCACTGCATTATAAGCGCCTTCCATGTTTTCATTTTCTATTGAATATATAAACATGCGGCAAAGATCTTCAATGTGTATCCAGCTTATAACTTGTTTGCCGCTGCCGAGGACACCTGCTATTCCAAACTTTAGCGGTTTTTTAAATTCAGGCAGCGCACCGCCGTCATTACTTAATACAATACCTATTCTTAGTTTTACCAGTCGCTTACCGGCCTCTTTTACAGGCCCGATGCTTTCTTCCCATAATAGACATGTCTTACCTAAAAAATCTTTAGAGGCCCGCATATCTTCTGTAAAGGCTTTTTTCTTTGGCGAACGGTTTTCATCAGCTCCATACCAGCCAATTGCCGACGCACTGATCACTGCTTTTACTTTGTTAGGCAATTGCAGAGCTTTTACCAATAAAGCGCTGCTTTGTGTACGGCTTTCAATTATTTCTTTTTTTCTGTCGCTTGTCCATCTTTTATCTGCTACATTAGCTCCGGTGAGATGAATGATATAGTCGGCTGTTGAAACGGCTGCTTCATCTATTGTTTGTGCCTTTACATCCCACAATGCATAAGTGATATTATCATCATCAGAAGGTTTTTTAGCCCTTGTTAAAATAATAATTTTATGTCCACCATTTTTCAGCATGTTAGTGAGAGCGGAACCCAGTAATCCGGTGCCGCCTGTGATCAGTATTACAGACATAAATTATTTTTTAAAAGAAATTATACCCGTACCATTATTTTTACTGTTGTATAACCTTTTCTATTCTTACTATTTTACCAATTTCATTCACACCTTCCAGCACAACCCGGTACGCCTTTGTTATATCATTATTATAAAATTCAACTTTTACTTTCTTTCTTGTTGCATCTGTAAGAATTACAGGATTCCAATAAAGTGTAGAACGATAATCTGCCGCTACCTGGGAGGAGGCAGAAAGATCTTTGTAATTGGGAGAGTAAAATTCTTTTACAGATGAATAACCTGTTACAATGCTTTTGTTAAGACCTTTGCCCGGCGTTGGTTTTGTATCATTTCCTTTTCTGGTATATACTGCAATTGCACCGCCTGCACCGCCACCAAAACTGCCCATAAATGGCGGGCGTATGACCTTTATATACGCAATATCGTTTATATTAACTGAAGAAAGCATAGATGCATCACCCGGTATTTCGTTTAAAAAAAGAGAAGTAGCACTTCCGCGCCAGCTTAAAGTGGCATTAGAACCCGTACCGGTTATCTGCAGACCCGCAACTTTGCCTTGCAGGTACGAAAATATATCATATCCCCCGCCCACCCGATTTTCTGTAAGGTCAAAGGAGTAGCCATCGGCTCCTCTGAATAACCCGTTTGCATATTGCTCATCCAGCTCTTGTACACGACTTTTTGCTCTTGTTTTTACAGTTACATTTTCCAGCACATTTCCCTTTGGGTCAAATTTACTTCCATATCGTGATAGCCTTTCTGCAAGAAATTTTGTTCTGGAAAGGACACTGGTATCTGTCTCGATACTTACCGGCCGGTTTGTGATATTAATCTTACTGGCGCCTTTATAAAGATTATTACTAAAGCCAAGACTCATTTCCCGTTCTGCTTTTTTGTCTTTCATAAACTGGTAATATACTGTTGCGGTATCATAAAAAACAAGATCAGGTATCGAAAATTTATCAGTTCCGGTTTTTGGCATTTGCAAAAATTGTGTCGAAGAGTCTTTTTGTTCCAGAAAAATAAGAAGCTCTTCGTCACTTCGTAAAGGAGAAGCGGTAGTGACACCAAACACCCTTGCATGTAAAGATAAAAACGCTTCGTCGGGAAATTTTAAAACCGGTTTTTTGCCTCTTGCAAGGTCGCTCCAGTTATACCTTCGCCAACCATGTGTAAGCATTACAAGATCGAGGTTAGCGGCTACGCTGTCAGAAGTATTGGAAAAATAATAAGCCGGGTTATAAACATATCCTTTAATATCGCCTGTAAGCAACATGCGTGAAATAATATTATCGCTATACGTCTGCCTGCCAACAGCAGCATCGGTAACAGACATGGAAAGATTAGAAAGCAGCGTGTCATCAACCTGTACTTCAAAAGTATTTTTCGCCCTGAAATTGGTATTAAATTCCGTTGTATTCACCTTTGCATCAAAATGATAATTATCGTTATTAATCATTACTATCCGCTCGGCTATCGGTTCCCATTTCTCTGAGAAAACTGTTACCTGCATTATCCCTGAGGGAAAGCCAGTGACAGGAATGGCACCGCTGGTAACCGGTGTTGCTGCAAGATTTGCTTTGGCTTTGTACACTCTTTCCTGCCCGAGCAAAGCTACGACGTTTACATTTTTCCATTCAGCCGGCACGTCTGCTGTCCGGTTTATCATAAAAACCTTTTTATTGCCTGCGCCTGACATTTTTAAAACACATCCCTGTGCTTTGGCTTCCGGCAACGGTGTTGTCTGCTGCTTTCCGGCGGCATCTGTCCATACTGCTTTGTAACTTTCATTTGCTTGGGGCGTAAGGGGGAAAGTACCCATGCCATCATGCTCGGCGGAGAAGGAAGTAATAACTGCGCCTTTACTGTCTACAATATTTCCTTTTACAAAAACCGGCATCCCGTGTTCATCATTAGCTTTAAAAGCGACAACTGACTCCAATGTGTTTACAAGATTACCTCCCTCCGGAAAAAACTGGATAGATACATTTTTTACAGCATTAGCTGCTGATTTCTTATTATTAACCGATCCGTTCTTATCGGTGATTACAATGTTTTTTTGAAAAATAAATGCGGTATCAAAATTAAGCATCCAGGTAGTATAACCACGATAAATGAGGTTGCCTGCGGGTAAAGAGTCTGGGATATCAAAACTGCCTGCCACAGCAGATTCTATTACAGGATATACTTTTCGCTGCAGCACAATTCCTTTATCATTTATAAGTTCGGCATAAAAGTTTCTGCTGTTGACAGCGAGGCTAAAACCTGAAAACAGGTAGGCTTTAAACCAGATCGTCTCCCCTGCGAGGTATACATCTTTATCAAAATGCACATGCACTTTTTGATCCGGCACCAGTTCCGAATAGACCTTTATCATAGAGTCTAACCCCTGCGCATTAACAGAAAAGAAAGAGATGATACAAAGAACAAAAAAAAGCAGAAATTTATTCATGCAAAAAAATTTATAACAAAAAAGCTGTAAGCGAATGTAGAGCAAATAACAGTGTTTTAGTTGTGAATAAATGCAGAAAGTTGAATGAGCTAATAGTATTGAGTTTTAAACGAAGAATTTTTTTAAGGAGGTGCAAGTCATTCATTTTATGTTATTACTATCCATGAAAAGTATATATACTTAG
>JAABUK010003283.1_pt1 | contig 27607 bp, 25 predicted proteins | sample 5559141 | NCBI WGS metagenome assembly JAABUK01 (sample SAMN10711869, study PRJNA513367) | rock metagenome | isolation source: Antarctica rocks | place: Antarctica: Victoria Land, Pudding Butte nord | collected 2016-01-03
TGTATGTCGAAGACCAAGCGTGACTGTGTTGGAAATACGGGGCTTTCCACTGGTAGACAATCGTCAGAGGCCCCGTTTTCCAACACAGCCGCTCGTTCCGGTCGGGGGCGATCGGGCGGGAGATCGGTGATAGTCGGTCGCGGTCCGGTCATGTTGTGGCCAATTTTCGGGGAAATCGGGCGCCTTTCCCCCTTATATTCAGCGGGCGTGAAGACGGTTCAACACACAATTTGCCGCCGGATTCGCGACCGGAGATCCGGGCCGGGCTCCGACCTGCCCGGGTCCCCCAGCCCGTCGGAATCTGCCGGCAGACCCGCCCGGCCCGGAGGCGACCTTGAGGCGGATCGGCGGATCGGGGTATAACCGTGGCGGTGCCGGGGGGGCGACGGGGAGTCGCCCGACGACCCGGCGCGGCCCGAGCCCGGGTTGCTGGCGTCCAGGGAGAGGGACACCCGTGACGATCGCCCCGTTTCCGCCCCGGAGGCGAATCGCCCCGTGGCTCGCCGCCGTCGCCCTGATCGCCCCGGCCGCCGCCCCCGGCCAGGGCCCGCAGGCCCCCGCAGTCAAGACCCGGACCGGGGCCCGGGCCGTCCCGGAGACGCTGGGCTTCGCCAACAGCCTGTACCGCGAGCGCCGATATGACCTGGCGGCCGAGCAATATGAGCTGTTCCTCAGGTCGGCCAGGGTGGGATCGGAGGCCGACGCCGCCGACGCCCTGTTCGGCCTGGGCAATGCCCGGCTGTTCCTCGGCAAGTACAAGGAGGCCCGCCAGGCGTTCGAGGAATTCGCCCGGCAGGCGCCCGAGCATCCCCATGCCGCGACGGGCCGCTATCGGATCGGCGAGACGGCCTATGTCCTGAACGACCTGCCCGCCGCCCGGAAGAACCTGGAGGCGTATACCGCCTCTCCCTCCGCCGACCGCCGCTATCTCCAGGCGGCCTGGTCGCACCTGGGGGACGTCGACTTTCGCCTGGGCGACACGACCGCCGCACGCCGGGCGTACGAGAGCGCCCTGGCGGGCAACCCGCAGGGGAGCCTGGCCAGCCGGGCCCGGCTCGGCCTGGGCCGGGTCCTGGCCGCCCGCGACGAGACCGGCCCGGCGCTCGGGGTCCTCCGCGACCTCGCCGCGACCGGCGGCCCCGATTGGGCCGACAAGGCCTGGCGCGAGGCCGGCCGGATCGAGGCCGCCGCGGGGCATTGGGCCGAGGCCGCCGCCGCCTTCGAGGAGCTGGAGAAGGCCGCGCCCCGGAGCCCGCTCGTCGCCGAGGCCCGCCTCGACCGCGCCGAGGCCCTGGGCCACCTCGACCGCCGCGACGAGGCCGAGGCCCTGCTCAGGTCGGTCGCCGACGACCCGGCGCAACCCCTGGCGGCCCAGGCGACCGACGCGCTGGGGGCCTCGCTCCTGGCCCGGGGCAAGCCCGCCGAGGCGCTCGCCGCGCTCGACGGGGCCGCCGCCCGGCTCGCCTCGTCCCCCTCGGCCTCGTCGCTCCGGTTCCGGGCCGCCGAGGCCGAGCTGGCCCTCGGGCACCCCGACGAGGCCCGCGCCCGGTTCCTCAAGCTGGCCGAGGACGACCCTGAGGCCCCCTCGGCCGACGACGCCCTGCTCCGGGCCGCCACGCTCGCCCTCGACGCGAGGGATCCGGCGACCGCCCATCGCCTGGCCGGCTCGTTCGCCGGGCGCTTCCCCGCCAGCCCGCTCCGGGCCGACGCCCGGCTGGTCGACGCCCGCGCCGCCCTCGCCGCCGGCCGGCCCAAGGATGCCATCGCGATCCTGAGGGCCGCGACCGCCGGGGACAGGCCGGCCCCGGCCGTCGAGCAGGCGTCCTTGTATTACCTGGGCCTGGCCTACGGCAAGGACGGCCAGCCCGAGAAGGCCGCCGAGGTCCTGGCCGGCCTGGCGAAGGCCCCCACGCCCGTCGCGGCCGACGCCCAGTACATGCTCGGCCAGGCCGACTTCGACGCCGGCCGGTTCGCCGAGGCGATCCCCGCGCTGGAGAAATACCTCGCCGACCGCCCCGGCGGCGACGTCGCCGACCACGCCCTCGCCCGGATCGCCCAGGCGCAGGCCGCGCTGGGACGTCCCGACGAGGCCGACGCCGCCCTGGCCCGGCTCGCCGAGAAGTTCCCCGGGAGCCCGACGCTCGCGCCAACCCGGTCGAGGCTCGCCGAGTCGGCCCTGGCCGCCGGGCAGTTCGACCGGGCCGCCGGGCTGTTCCGCGCCGTGGCCGAGGCCGGCGACCCCACGCATTCCGCCCGGGCCCGGTCGGGCCTGGGCTGGTCCCTGCTCCGGGGCGGCCACCCCGCCGAGGCCGCCGACGCCTTCGGGGCCCTGATCGAGGCGACCCCCGACGACCCCCTCGCCCCCGAGGCCGCGCTCGCCCGGGGCTGGGGATTCGACCAGGCCAAACGGCCCGACGACGCCCTCGCCGCCTACGCCCTGACGGTCGAGAAATACTCCAGGTCGCCCCAGGCCGGCCCCGCCGCCCTGGCCATGGCCCGGCTCCAGGTCGCGTCGAAGAAGCCCGAGGCCGCCGCCCAGACCTACGCCCTCGTCGCCCGCGACCACGCCCAGGCCGCCGGAGAGCCCCTCGACGCCATCCTCTCCGAGTGGGGCTGGGCCCTGATCGACGCCGGCAAGGCCACCGAGGCCGACGTCCCCTTCCTCCGGCTGATCGAGGAATTTCCCGACAGCCCGAAGGCCCCCGACGCCCGGTACAACCTGGCCGTCTCCACCTTCGCCGCCCGCGACTTCGACCGCACGATTGCCCTGCTCGGCCCGATCACGACCGAGAAGTCGGCCGCCCGGGCCCCGCTCGTCCGGTCGGCTTTAAACCTCCTCGGCCGGGCCAGGGCCGAGCGCGGCGACCCGACCGGCGCCCTGGCCGCGTTCGACCGCCTGATCGCCGACGACCCCGACGGGACGTTCCGCCGCGAGGCCCGGTTCTGGAAGGCCGAGGTCGCCTTCAAGTCGGGCGACGCCGCGGCCGCCGAGGCCGGTTTCGCCGCCCTGGCCGCCGAGCCCCCCGCCGGGTCCGACTTCCAGGGGATGGTCGCGACCGCCCGGGCCCGACGGGCCCAATGCCTGGCCCAGCTCGGCAAGTGGGCCCCCGCGCTGGTCGCCGCCGACGCCACCCGGGCCGACGAGCCCGACAATCCGCTCGGCCCCGAGGTCGACTTCGCCCGGGGCCGGTCGCTCCTGGGCCTGGCCCGGTTCGACGAGTCCCGCGAGGCCTTCGACCGCGTCCTGGCCGCCCGGAAGGGGACCGACCTCGCCGCCCGGGCGCAGCTCATGCGGGGCGAGACCTACTTTCATCAGCAGAATTACAAGGAGGCACTCCTGGAATTCTACCGGGTGATCCTCCGATACGACGCCCCCGAGTGGCAGGCCGCCGCCCTCCTGGAAGCCGGCAAGGTCCACGAGAAGCTCGACCAGTGGCGAGAGGCCGCCGAGTCCTACGAGAAGCTCCGCAAGCAGTTCCCCGCCGACCGGAACGCCGAGGAAGCCGGCCGGCGCCTCGAAGCCGCCCGGAGGAGGGCCGCCCGCCCCACCGGGTCGGACGACGCGCGGACCCGATGAAAGGTCGTTCGGATGGCCTATTATCCGTGGATTTTCAAGTCGGGCGGCACAACCCTTCTTCTATCTGCAGGGTGCTATGGCGTTCAAGACTGATGGCGGCGGGGTTGCATTCAAGTGCACCGATGCCAAACTTCAAACCAAGGCAAGCACATGGGCAACAAGGCTGTCGCATCTCGGTAGGGAGAAAGGGGTAGTCCGTATTATCACCTACTCGTTGCCCGATATCAATTATGTCCAAGTCCAACTCGGTCGTCGTCCTCGTGACATTCTACTGATCGCCCACTCGGAATTCCGGAACCGAGCACTCCGGATCAAACTGAAATTCCCCGCTATTAGGATTGCCGTAAACGCTCAGGTGCATTCGAAAGTCTTGCTCATCGCCCCTCACACCATTACAATTTCGAGCGCCAACTTCGGGGATAGTACCTGGCACGAGACCAGCGTCAGCTTTCATTCGAAGAAGGCCCATGACTGGTATGCCAGCGAGGTGTTCGATCCCCTCTGGCAGTCCAGTCAAGAGGTCACGACGCCCAGGTCAGTCTAAACTACCGCTTCATTGAACGTGGGCGGGTAGCATGCTCTCGCGCAACGTGAGCATGGGCCGGATCGCGATGAACCCAACTCGTTCACGCTATGCGAGAACATACCATCTGTGTCGTTCTGATACATGAGAGCAAACGAGTCGATCATGAAGTTCAAGGTGGCACTTTTTCCTTCGGATGAAGGGTTCGCCGTCTGCGTGCCGAGCTTGCCGGGATGCTGGTCGCAGGGAGAGACGGCGGAAGAGGCCCTGTCGAACATCGCCGATGCCATCCGGGAGTATCTCGAAGCCGAGGAGGAGGTGGAGGAAGGGGCCGATTTGCGCGAGATCGAGGTGACGGTCTAGCCATGCCCAGGCTGCCCGGGATTGACCATCTCGATGCGGTCCGCGCCCTGCAGAAGGTCGGATACTGGATCTTGCGGCAGGGCAAACACGTCATCATGTCGAATGGCTCGCGAAAGGTGGTGATCCCTCGCCACAATCCGGTCAATGCGATGACGATGGCCGGGATCGTGCGAGATTCGGGGCTCTCCATCGAAGAATTCCGCAAGCTGCTTTGATATCTCCCACGAGTGGGCATCCCATGAAATGGAAAGTCTTCGTCCATATCGCCGAGGAGGGGGGATACTGGGCGGAAGTGCCGGCCCTGACGGGATGTGTCTCGGAGGGGGAGACGGTCGACGAGTTGCTGGCGAATATCCGCGAGGCGGCCGAGGGATGGCTCGAGGTGGCGGCGGAGCGCAACCCGACCGATCCGCGGGCCCAGGTCGTCGAGGTCGATCTTTGAAGTTGGTTTCCGCGAAGCGATTTTGCAGGATCCTGGTGGATCTCGGGTGGCCCGAGTAGCCGTAATCTGGGCGGCACTCGTTGTCCTTACCCGAACGGGGGAACTGATGTTGCGGTACAAGGCCGGTTACAAATACGTCGGGACCGGGGTTCACGCGCAGGTGCTGGACTTCCCGGCGGCGATTACCTGGGCCCAGGACCTGGATGGGGCCCGGCGGCTGTTGGGGGTCGCCCTGGTGGACGTGGCGGAGGCGGCGGTGGAGTCCGGGCAGACTCTGCCGGTGCCCGACCCGGAGGTGTTCGACGCGGAGATGGACATCGAGGAGCCGATCTACTTGCACCTGAGGGCCAGCGCTGGGATCCGGGAAGTGCCAACTCGGGCCGTCTTTTGAAGCGGCAGGATCTGATCCGGCATCTGCGGGCGCATGGCTACCATCTGGTCCGCGAAGGCCGAGGCCATTCGGTCTGGGCCAACCCGGCGAGCGGGCGGCAGAGTGCCGTGCCGCGCCATCGTGAGATCGACGATTACACGGCGCGGGCCATCTGCCGCCAACTTAACATCCCGGAGCCATGAGCCGGGTTCCTCCGGCTCCGGCCGCCTTTTTCCGGGCGCGGTTGCAGGAGACGTGTCCGGGCCACGATATATAATAGGAAGATCGACGACGCGCCCCGGTCCCGGCCGCGTGGGCCGTCTCTCCTCCCGGATCAGCCGATTGCGGGTGCGTCCCGCCCGCTCCCCAGGTAAGGATGCCGTCCCATGAATCGATCGTCAGTCGCGGGCCGGAACAGGGCCCGGGCCGCCGCCACCGGGCTCGCCCTCGCGTTCGTCGTGGTGGCCGCGGGCGCCGATGGCGGTGCGGGCGCGAACCCGACCCTCGACGCCGCCATCCGGCGGGCCGAAGCGTTCGGCCAGCAGGCCGTCGACTGGTATCGCCGAACCCCTCCGGTCGACCGGGTGACCTGGGGCGGCCTGGGGGCCTGCGCGGTGCTCGGGCTGTTTGTCATGGCCGAGCGGTCGCTGGTGATCCGCCGTCGGCGGGTCGCCCCGGGCGGCTTCCTGAAGCGGTTCCGCGACCGGCTCCAGGACGGCAAGCTCGACCGGGGCAAGGCGCTCGACCTCTGCGAACTGAACCCGAGCCCCGCCGCCCGGGTGGCCCTGGCCGCCGTCCGTCGATGGGGGCGACCGGTCGCCGACCTGGATCGCGCCGTCGCGCTGGCCGCCCGGGTCGAGAACGACCGGCTCCGCCGGAATGTGGGGACCCTCCGGCGGATCGCGGCGATGGCCCCGCTCCTGGGCCTCCTCGGGAGCCTGGTCGCCGCCGGTCGCGCCTTGTCGGTCCCCGACGCGGCCTGGGCCCCGGCCCTCGGGCAGTCGTTGATCCCGCTGACCTCGGGCGTCGCCCTGGCGATCCTGGCGCTGGTGGCCTATGACGGCCTGGTCGGCCGGGTCGAGAAGCTGGCCAACGTCATCGACCGCCTCGGCGCCGAGACGGTCGACGCCATCGCCATGGCCACGCCGGTCGAATCGCCCGCCCCGGCCTCGCACCGCCCGTCCGACCCGCGCCGGGGGCCGCACGGCCCGACCCGCCCCGGGCACCCGATCCGGGTCGAGATCCCCGACGCCATCGCCCGGAACCTCGATCGCGACGACGACCCGTTCGACGACTGACGGCGGATCGCGGGTCCTCCCCGGACGGCTCGGATGGCGGACGGCCTCGGTTTGCTTTACAACGGTTCCTGACTCGGCCCGCGCCACCCGGTCCCTTCGAGCAGGATGCGACCCGATGACTGGTCTGAACCTGGAAACGTTCCTGCGGCTGCTCCGGGCCGACCCGGGGGCCTGGGCGAGCCTGGGCGTCGTCGCGGCGATCCTGGCCCTGATGACCTGGACGCGATGGGGATCGAAGCGGGCGCTCCGGAAATGCCTGGTCCTCTCGGTTCTCGCGCATGTCGGGCTGATCGTCTACGGCGGGTCGTCGCCGGCATTCCGGAGGATGCTCCGTCTGGACGAGTCGGAACGCCGGCCGGACCGGCCGGCCTCGCCCGTCCGGGTCACGCCCTGGGTCGATCGGGATCGACCGGCCCCCGGGGTCGACGGCCGACCGGCCCCGAAGGTGGCCGACTGGGACCGCGACCTCGGCCCGCTGGCGATGGCCGGGCCCTCGCGGCCGGCACCTTCCTCGGCCGAGGTTCCCGCCCCAACGCCGGTCCCCTCGCGGTCCGCCCCCGAGCCGGTCGCCCCCGAGCCGGTCGCCCCGGCGGTCGACTCGCCCGCCTTGCCCCCCGTCGAGGCGACCCCGCCGGTCGACTCCGGGAAGCCGGACCCGCCGCCGTCCGTGGCGGCCGGCGACCCTTCCGAGGTCGCCCCGACCCCGGCCGACGCGACGTCGCCCGCCGCCCCGGCCGGACGCGACCCGTCGCCGGCCTATCCGGGCGCATCGGACCTCAGGGCCCGATCGCGTGGGGCCGATCCGGCCCCCGCGCGGCCCGGTCCCCGGCCGGGCGAGACCGCATCGGCGTCCCCTCGGGAGCCCATCGAACTCCCGCAGGCGACCCCGTCGCCGGGCGTCGACGTCACCCCTCCCCCGGCCGGCCCGGCCCGGGCTCCGTCGACGTCGGGGCCCGTTGACGACCTCCCGACAACCCGGCCCGAGGACGCGGACCCCTCGGCGGTGGCGCCCGATCCCGGTCCGGCCGCGGCCCCCTCACCTTCCCCCCCATCGCCGGCGCCCGAGGCTTCGGTCCGCCGGGCCCCGAGGCCGGACCAGGCCGGATCGGTCACGGCCCCGAGTCGGCTGGCGGACGGGTCGACGCCCCCGGCGATGGCCCGGGTGACCCCGTCGGGCCCGACGGTCCCGGCCCCTCCGGCGACGTCTCCCGCCCGCCGGTCGCTCTCCCAGGTCCCGCCGGTCTACCGATCGAGGCTGGACCCCAACCGGACCTCGCTGGCCCAGCGCGGCGGCGCCAGCCTCGCCAGCGAGCAGGCCGTCGAACGGGCCCTCGACTGGCTGGCCCGGCACCAGGACCTCGCCGACGGCCGATGGGACGGCGGGACGGCCCGGTACAAGGACGGGACCGCCGTCGAGGATGACGACTCGTTCACCATCCACTGCCCGGCCGGCGAGGTCTGTTCCGGCGAGTGCTTCTACTGGGAGGCCGACACGGCGCTGACCGGCCTGTCGCTCCTGGCGTACCTGGGGGCGGGCTATACGCACGTCGACGGCAAGTATGCCTCGACGGTCGGCAAGGGGATTGAGTTCCTCCTGAGGTCGCAGAAGGCCGACGGCGACCTCCGGGGCCCGAGCCAGGCCGTGGGGATGTACTGCCACTCGATGGCGACCCTGGCGCTTTGCGAGGCCTACGCCCTGACCCTCGACGCCAGGCTCCGCGACCCGGTCGAGCGGGCCGTCGCCTTCCTGGTCCGGGCCCGGTCGCGCGACGGCCTGGCCTGGCGATACCGCCCGGGGGCCGCCGACAGCGACACGAGCATCCTGGGCTGGGCGGTCATGGCCCTGAAGTCGGCCAAGACCGTCGGGATCCCGATCCCGCCCGACACCCAGGCCGGGATGTTCGACTGGCTGAAGAAGGTCTCGGCCGGGCGGGAAGGCGGGCTGGCGTTCTACAGCTTCGAGCCCAAGGGCAGGAACGTGACGCCGACCATGACGGCCGAGGCGTGGGCCTGCCGCCAGTTCCTCGAGGTCGGCGGACCCGGCCGCCCCAGCGACGAGGCCGCGGCATTCCTGCTCCGGAACCCGTCGGATCGCGGCGATTACAACGTCTACTACCTGTATTACGGGACGCTGGCGATGTACCAGCACGGCGGCGATGCCTGGTCGACCTGGAACGGCCGGGTCCGCGATCAGGTCGTCGCCCGACAGCACACGTCGGGGCACAAGGCGGGGAGCTGGGATCCGGACGACAGCCCGTACGGGACCCACGGCGGCCGGATCTACGGCACGGCCCTGGCGACCCTGACGCTGGAGGTCTACTACCGCTTCCTCCGCCTCTACGAGCCCTCGACGACGGCCGGGCCGGGCGCCCCGGGGATCCGCCGGCCCGCCCCCCGGGCCGAAGGGGCGGCGGAGGCTGGTCCCGAAGGATTTCGGGGAGTACAATCGGCGACGACGACCGGTCCGGGGGCCGTCCGAGGCCGGTGATCGGGCCCGGGCCGTGCCCCGCCCGACGTCGGGAGGCCGGGCGTTGGACGCTTCGAGGATCGTGCCGATGGTGTGGGCCCAGGTGAGTCCGACCCCGGTGGGTTCGGGCCCGGGCGGGTCGACCTCCGTCCTCCGCCTGGCGTTCCGGCGCTGGTACGCCAGCCTGACGCTCTCGCCGCCCGAGTCGGCGACGGGGCTCCTGTCGGCCGGGACCTGGGCATTCCTGCTGGGCCTGGCGGCGCTCCTGGCGGTGGCCCTGGCCGTCCAGGGCCCGGGCCGGGCGCTGGGGCAGTTGCTCGACCTCCCCGGCCACGCCCGGCTCCTGGGGGCGGCGATGGACCGATTGCGCCGGTCGGGGCGGTTGCTGGCGCTGGCCGTGGGCGTGTCGGTGGTGGCCTGGACCGCCAATCAGACCTTCTCCTATGGCGTCGAGACGGGCCGGGATGACATGCTCCTGGTCACCAAGGGCCGGCGGCTGGTCGACGTGGCGATGGGCCAGGGTGCCCTGGCGGCGCTGACGCCGATGCGCGACGTGGTGGGCCTCGGCCTGCTGATCCCGCTCCTGATCGGCGCCTCGGTCGTGCTGTTCCAGTATTCGACCGACCGATGGGGGACGACGGTCCGTCCCCCCTGGTCGATCCGCCGCCGGTCGGCCCGGTGGGCGACGATCGGTTGGGGGGCCACGGCGCTCTACGCCCTGTATCGGTTCGTCAGCCTGGTGACCGGCCGGGGCGACCTGCCGCTGGGCGGCTGCCTGTTCCTGGAGGCCGCGGTGGTCCCGGCGCTGATGGCCCTGGCCGACGGCGTGCTGGTGGCCTGGGTCCTGGTCGAGCTCCGGAACGCCGGGCTCGGCGACCCGGCCCGGGAGTCGCTCGACGTGGTCGGGGTGACCATCCTGATCCCGGCGGCGGCGGTGGCGTGCCTCCTGGCGTTCCCGGCCCGGTACGTCGCGGCCGGGGTGTCGCTGGCCTACGATTACATGCCATCGGACCTCGCCGCCGACTCGCCGGTGGTGGCGTATTTCCGGTGGCAGCTGGGGTGGGGCCTGGGCGACCTCCAGGGGGCCGCCATCGTGTCCGTCGGCCTGCTGGGGGCGGTGGCCTGGAGCCGGGGGACGCCCGGCGACGCGCTGAAGGGCTATCTCCGCCTGGTCGGGGCCGAGGGCGGGCACCTGGTCGTCGCACTGGCGGCGGGCGGGCTGGCCGCGGGGTCGCTCTCGGCGGCGGCTTACCTGCTCGTCCTCTCGCTCCCGACGTCGACCTGGGCCCTGACCGCGGCCGACAGCTACGCCCACTACGCCACGCTCCCCGTCGGCCTGCTCCTGCTGGCCGCCCTGATCGAGCTGGGCGAGCGCTCGCTCCCCGCGGCGACGATGGCCCGGGCCGAGGGCGAAGGCCCGCCCGCCTGAGCCCCCGAGGTCGCACCGCGGCATCGTCCGGCGGTTCGCTTGACACTTCAGGGGCCGGGGGGGTGTAATGAAGTCAGACGGTCCGGTGTCCATCGGGATCGCACCGGTCCCCGCCAATCAGGCCGCATCGCCCACTCCCCAGGCCCGGCCCCGACCGCCGGCAAGACGAGCCCACTGAAGCTCCTCGATCTTCCCCATCGACAGCCGGTTTGACAATTCGGCAAGGCCTCGTGGAGAGGACCCTCTCACCACGCGCGAGCATTGAGCCCCCGGGGCGGCTCCCGCGCCTTTCGCGATGCGCACCGCCCGACGGATCCACCGTTCAGGAGGGAGACCGCCTATGTCCGCAGGATCGGATCTGATCGCCCAGATGGCCGGCCGCCAGAACCTGGCGGATTACCAGAAGAAGCACTGGCACGGCACGTTCGCCGAATATCTCGACATCATCCGCCGCGACCCGAAGGTGACCCGGACCGCCTACCAGCGCGTCTACGACATGATCCTGGCGCATGGGATCGAGGAGATCATCGTCAATAAGGAGAAGTTCGCCCGCTATCGGTTCTTCGACGACCCGATCGGCCAGGGGCAGGACGCGATCTTCGGGCTCGACCGGACCCTGATGAATCTGGTCAACGTCCTCAAGAGTGCCGCGCACCGGTACGGGACCGAGCGCCGGGTCCTCCTGCTCCACGGGCCGGTCGGCAGCTCCAAGAGCACGATCGTCCGCCTGCTCAAGAAGGGGCTGGAGCAGTACTCGAAGGCCGACGACGGGGCCCTCTACACCTACAGCTGGCGCGAGGAGGGGCCGGACGGGACCGACACCTTCGCCGACTGCCCGATGCACGAAGAGCCGCTCCACCTCGTCCCCAACGAGTTCCGCAACGAGCTGGCCGCGACGCTCAACGCCGAGGTGGGCGACCATCCCTATCAGATCACCATCGAGGGCGACCTCTGCCCGTTCTGCCGCCAGACGTACAACGAGCGGATGGTCAAGTACAACGGCGACTGGTCCAAGGTCCTGGGCGACATCCGGGTCCGCCGCCTGATCCTCTCCGAGCAGGACCGCGTCGGGATCGGCACGTTCCAGCCCAAGGACGAGAAGAACCAGGACGCCACCGAGCTGACCGGCGACATCAACTACCGGAAGATCGCCGAGTACGGCACCGAGAGCGACCCCCGCGCCTTCAATTTCGACGGCGAATTCAACATCGCCAACCGCGGCGTGATCGAGTTCATCGAGGTCCTCAAGCTCGACGTCGCCTTCCTCTACGACCTCCTGGGCGCCAGCCAGGAGCACAAGATCAAGCCCAAGAAGTTCGCCCAGACCGACATCGACGAGGTGATCATCGGGCACACCAACGAGCCCGAATACAAGAAGCTCCAGTCGAACGAGTTCATGGAGGCGCTGCGGGACAGGACGGTCAAGATCGACGTCCCGTACGTGACCCGGCTCTCGGACGAGATCCACATCTACCAGAAGGATTACAACAGCCGGAAGGTCCGCGGCAAGAAGATCGCCCCGCACACGCTGGAAGTCGCCGCGATGTGGGCGATCCTCACCCGGCTGGAGGAGCCCAAGAACGCCGGGCTCACGCTCCTCCAGAAGCTCAAGCTCTACAACGGCAAGAGCCTCCCCGGGTTCACCGAGGATAACATCAAGGAGCTCCGCGAGGAGGCCGAGCGCGAGGGGATGCACGGGATCAGCCCGCGATATGTCCAGGACAAGATCTCCAACGCCCTGGTCGCCCACTCCGACGAGCGGTCGGTCAACCCGTTCATGGTCCTCAACGAGCTGGAGGCCGGGCTCAAGCACCACTCGCTGATCAACAGCGACGAGGTGAAGAAGCATTACAAGCACCTGCTCGCCGTGGTCAAGGAAGAATACGAGGACATCGTGAAGAACGAGGTCCAGCGCGCCATCGCCGCCGACGAGGACGCCCTGTCCCGGCTCTGCGGCAACTACATCGACAACGTCAAGGCGTACACCCAGCGCGAGAAGGTCAAGAACAAGTACACCGGCCAGACCGAGGAGCCCGACGAGCGGCTGATGCGGTCGATCGAGGAGAAGATCGACATCCCCGAGAGCCGCAAGGACGACTTCCGCCGCGAGATCATGAACTACATCGGCGCCCTCTCGCTGGACGGCAAGAAGTTCGACTACAAGACCAACGAGCGGCTCCAGAAGGCCCTGGAACTCAAGCTGTTCCAGGACCAGAAGGACACGATCAAGCTCACCAGCCTGGTCTCCAACGTGATCGACAAGGACACGCAGGAGAAGATCGACATCGTCAAGGGCCGCCTGATCCGCAACTACGGCTACGACGACGATTCGGCCACCGACGTCCTGAACTACGTCGCCAGCATCTTCGCCCGGGGCGACGTCAAGCGCGGCAACCACTGATCGGCGCGAGGGGCGGCCGGGATCCCCAACCCGGCCGCCCCACCCCATCCCGTCGAGGAGGCGAGCCCATGGCCACGACCGAGCCGGCGACGGAGTCCGAGATCGAGGGCGACTTTCGCCCCTATCGGATGACGATCGACACCTACCAGAGGCTGGTCGACTCGGGCGTTTACGGCGATAAGTCGTCCATCTTCCTCTGGAAGGGCCGGCTCGTCGAGGAGGGCAGGCCCACGCCCGAGGGCGAGTTTCCTGAACACCGGATGACGGTCGACCGCTTCCTGGAGCTGATCGAGGCGGGCGTCTTCGGCGAGGAGGACCGGGTTTTCCTCTGGCATGGGAGGCTCGTCGAGGAGATGACCAAGGGCCGTCGCCATTCATTTTCCGCCCTCAAGCTCGATCGCCTCCTGGACCGGCTCCTGCCCGGGGAGTTCCATGTCGAGCTTGAGCAAGCGTTGACGCTCGGCAACGAGAACCTTCCGGAGCCCGATCTCATGGTCCTCCGCGGGACGCTCGACGATTATCGCGATCGGATGCCGAGGTCGGTCGATGCGGCCCTGGTGGTCGAGGTGTCGGATTCCAGCGTCGCGATCGATTCCGGGGCCAAATTGAGGGCCTACGCGGCCGAGGGGATCCCGGCCTACTGGATCGTCAACATCCCGAAGCGGCGGGTCGAGGTCTACGGCCGGCCGACGGCCCGCGCCGAGGCCCCCGGCTATCAGGACCGACAGGAATACGGGCCGGATGACGAGGTCCCGGTCATCCTGGACGGCCGGGAGGTGGGCCGGGTCGCCGTCCGGGACATCTTGCCCTGACCATCCGAGGCATCCGGCGAGCGAGGACGGGGGTGGGGCGAGAGTCGGAGGTTGTGATATCCCGACCTCCCCTCGGCGGGGCCCTGAGAGGTGAATATGACCACGACCGCGACGGAAACCGTCCCCGAGATCGAGTCGGGGGCCGAGCCCGACTTCCCCCCGTACCGGATGACGATCGACCGCTACATGCGCCTGATCGAGGCGGGCGTCTTCACCGAGAAAGATCCGGTCTTCCTCTGGCGCGGGAGGCTCGTCGAGAAGATGACCAAGGGGGATCGCCATGTGTTCGCCGTGACCGAGCTCTACCCGCTCCTGATCGGGCTGGTGCCCGTCGGATGGTTCGTCCGCCAGGAGCAGCCGATCGCGATGGGCGATCGGAGCATGCCGGAGCCCGACCTGACGGTGATCCGGGGGGGGAATCGCGACTTCCGGGACCGGACGCCGACCGTCCGGGATGTCGCCCTCGTGATCGAGGTGTCCGATTCGAGCCTCGCCATCGATTCCAGGGGCGTCCTCCGGGCTTACGCGGCCGAGGGGATCCCGGTCTACTGGATCGTCAACATCCCGAGAGGCCGGGTCGAGGTCTACCGCGATCCGACCGGCCCGGGCGAATCGTCGTCCTATCGGGAGCGTCACGAATATGGGCCGGACGACGAGGTCCCGGTGATCCTGGACGGCCGCGAGGTCGGCCGGGTCGCCGTGAAGGAGATCCTCCCTTGAGGTTTTGTGGGTCGGGATGGGGATGGCGGGGCGGTCGAGCTTGAGGGGCGGGCGGCCTCCGGTCTATAATTTGCGATGGCAGGTCAGCGGGTCGTCCGAAGCGAGACCGATCAGGCTCCGACCGACGGCGATCGAGCCCACACCCGCCCCTCGGTTTCTTCGATCATCCACCCCGATCTTTGCCATCCGGTCCACGGTCGACCGCCAGTGTCGCGGGCAAGGCGTGCTGCGCCGCGCGGCTCGTCGCGAGGAACGGGGAGGGGATCCCTCGTCGGGGCCCGATCCCTCGGAATGTCGACCGTCCCGGGTCCGCCGGATTCAACGTCGAGGGGCTATCGGCCGTGGTACGGAAAATCGAGCGGGATCAGAATCGGTTCAAGCAGATCGTCCGGGGCAAGATCAAGGGCGACCTGCGCAAATACATCACCCACGGCGAGATGATCGGCAAGACCGGCGGCGAGCTGGTCTCGATCCCCCTGCCGCAGATCCAGATCCCCGAGTTCCGCTACGGGTCCAAGAACAGCGGGGGGGTGGGCCAGGGCCCCGGCGACGTCGGCCAGCCGATCGGCCGGGCCGGCGACGGCGACGGGGCCGGCGGCGCGGGCGACTCTCCCGGGCACCACATCCTGGAAGTCGAGCTGACCCTGGACGAGCTGGCCGAGATCCTCGGCGAGGGGCTCGAACTGCCCCGGATCCAGCCCAAGGGCCGGGCCAACATCATCGAGGAGAAGGACAAGTATACCGGGATCCGCCAGGCCGGCCCGGAGAGCCTCCGCCACTTCAAGAGGACCTACAAGAAGGCCCTGAAGCGGCAGATCGCCTCGAACACGTATAACCCGGCCGACCCGATGGTCATCCCGGTCCGCGAGGACAAGCTCTATCGGTCGTGGAACCCGGTCTTCCTGCCCCACTCCAACGCCGTGGTCCTCTACCTGATGGACGTCTCGGGGAGCATGACCGACGACCAGAAGGAGATCGTCCGGATCGAGGCGTTCTGGATCGACACCTGGCTCAAGAGCCAGTACGACGGCGTGACCACCCGCTACGTCATCCACGACGCCGTCGCCCGCGAGGTCGACCAGCACACCTTCTATCACACCCGCGAGAGCGGCGGGACCCGGATCAGCTCGGCCTACAACCTGGCCCACAAGATCATCGAGGCCGACCACCCGCCCGCCGACTGGAACATCTACGTCCTCCACTTCTCCGACGGCGACAACTGGGGCGAGGACAACCGCCACTGCGTCTCCATGCTCCGCGACCAGTTGTTGCCCAAATGCAACCTGTTCGGCTATGGCCAGGTCGAGAGTCCTTACGGCTCGGGCGAGTTCTACCGGGAGCTGGAGGAGGCCTTCGAGCACGTCCCCAACCTGGCCCTCTCCGAGATCCGCAACAAGGACGGGATCTACGAGTCGATCAAGGAATTCCTCGGCCGGGGCCGGTGAGCCGGTAATGGAGGGCCTGAGCGATGGCGACCGACGTTTCCACCTCCTCATCGACACAATCGACAGTCCAACCGGACGCTGGTGACCAGCGTGTCGAGTTTGTCGGGATCGGCTGGGAGGGCTACCGCGCACTTCTCAAAATTCAGGGGGAGAAGTCCCGCCCGCAGATCATCTATCTCGATGGGGATGCCTATCTCGTGTCGCCATCATACAACCACGAATGGCTCAAGAAGCGACTGGGCCAGTTCGTCATTGAGGTTGCCGTCGGCCTGGATATTCCCTTCATGATGGCAGGCGAGACGACCTTTCGACGTCGCAAGAAGCGTGGGGGTGTCCAGCCGGACGAGAGCTTTTACTTCGCCAATCACGCACCGATCGCAGCCAAGGGAGGCAAGAAGGACATCGATCTCAGGGTCGATCCGCCGCCCGACCTGTCGATCGAGGTGGTCTACCGTCATGACGCGACGGCGGCCGTGGAAGTCCTCCGCCGTCTCGGTGTGCCCGAGGTATGGGTCGGCTACGAAACCGGCTTGCGCATCCTGATCCGCCGGGCAAATGGCCGATATAGCGAGTCCGAGAAGGGTCTGATCTTCCCATTCCTGACCGCGGCCGAGATTTACGAATGGGCGAGTCGATTGGAGACGGCCCGTGACATCGATTGGATCAAGGAAGTCCGCCGCTGGATCCAGGAAACGCTGGTCCCTCGGGTCCGGGCGCAGGGCGGGTGAGGGTCGCGGGCCGAGGGATGTGTCCGGTCAATCGCAACGGCGAGGCGAGGCGAACCGAATGGCGACGTTCCGAGTCCCCTATCCCGGCGACCCCGATCGGCGCCGGGACCTGTTTGAGCGGGCCGCGGCCAAGCTCTCGCGGCATGGGAGCTACGAGGGGACTCCTGACGGGGGGACGTTCCGGGGGATGACTCCCGTGGGCGGGTTCGCCGGTAACTACCAGAGCCCGGCGGGGTCGGAGGTCCTGGAGATCGAGCTGACGCAGAAGCCGTGGATCGTCCCGGTCTCGGTGGTCGAGGGCGAGGTCCGCAAGTTCCTGGCCAAGGTCTGAGCCCTAGGGGAGGACGCCGATGGGTGCCGAGGCCTGGTCCTATTTCGTGCCCTATCGCGACGAGATCGCGGCGGCGCTTGAGGACCTGAAGCGGCAAGAGTTCGAGGCCGGGCGCTATTCGCAGGCGGCCGGCCCTGGCCCGGCCCCGACGACGATCGAGGAGGCTGTCACGGCTTGTGATTCCCAGGGGACTCAATCGATCCTCGACATGATCGGCGTCGCCGACGGGCCCCGCCCCCCCGGTTTCGACCTCAACTCGTTCGACTTCGACTCCGACCCCGGGTTCGGACTGGTCGCCCCGCTGGCTCCCGAGCAACTCATCGAGCTTTTCGGCACCGAGCGGCCCTCGCGGGCGATGATCGAGCGCAACGATGCTTACTATGAATGGATCGACCGGGGCCTGGGCCTCTACATCATCGCCTTTGAGGGCGGCGCTCCGTCCGAGATCTTCTTCGCGGGCTACTCTTACGACTGAGCGGCGGCGAACGGGGGCGAGAAATCAGCCATGTCCACGATGAGCACCGAGCACAACCTGCCGGCCGACCTCCGCGAGCTCCAGGTCGAGATCGAGGCCCACGCCGCCGCCTATGGCCTGGACTTCTACGACACCGTCTTCGAGGTCCTCGACTACGACGAGCTGTCCGAGATCGCCGCCCTCGGAGGGTTCCCCACCCGATACCCGCACTGGCGGTTCGGCATGGAGTACGAGCAGCTCGCCAAGGGCTATCGCTACGGGCTCCAGAAGATCTACGAGATGGTCATCAACAATGACCCCTGTTATGCCTACCTCCTCCGGTGCAACCAGCGGGTCGACCAGAAGCTGGTCATGGCCCACGTTTACGGGCATAATGATTTCTTCAAGAATAACATCTGGTTCAGCCGGACGAACCGCAAGATGATGGACGAGACGGCCAACCACGGCAACCGGATCCGGGCCCACATGGAGCGGTTCGGCGAGGAGGCCGTCGAGGACTTCGTCGACAGCTGCCTGTCGCTCGAGAACCTGATCGACATGCACTCCCCGTTCATCAAGCGGCGCGACGACGTCAGCCGGTACGACTTCCGGCCCGAGGGCGACGGCGACCCGGACGTCGTCCGGTTCCAGAGCAAGGACTACATGGATTCGTACGTCAACCCGCCCGGATTCCTCAAGGATCAGGCCAAGGCGAAGGAGGCCGAGCGGGCCAGGTCGAAGCAGTTCCCCGAGGTCCCCGAGCGCGACATCCTCCTGTTCCTCCTGGAACACGCGCCGCTCAACGCCTGGCAGCGCGACGTATTGGATATCGTCCGTCAGGAGGCGTACTACTTCACCCCCCAGGGGCAGACCAAGATCATGAACGAGGGGTGGGCCTCGTACTGGCACTCCACGATCATGACCACCAGGACGCTCGACCCCTCCGAGCTGGTCGACTACGCCGACCACCACTCCGGGACCATGGCCACCCAGCCCGGTCGGCTCAACCCCTACAAGCTCGGCATCGAGCTGTTCCGCGACATCGAGGAGCGATGGAACAAGGGTCAATTCGGCCCCGAATATGATGAGTGCGACGACTACGAGGAGCGGCAGCGGTGGGACAAGGGCCTCGGCCTCGGGCGGGCCAAGATCTTCGAGGTCCGCAAGATCCACAACGACGTGACGTTCGTCGACACGTTCCTGACGCCCGACTTCTGCCGCCGCCACAAGATGTTCAGCTTCAAGCACAACGACCAGCACGAGACGTACGAGATCGAGAGCCGCGAGTTCAAGAAGATCAAGGAGCGGCTCCTCTTCGGCCTGACCAACTTCGGCCAGCCGATCATCCGGGTCAAGGACGGAAACCACCGGAACCGCGGCGAGCTGTACCTCCACCACGAGCATTTCGGGATCGACCTGAAGCTCGACCACGCGCAGGATACGTTGCGTCACCTCCACCGCCTCTGGACGCGCCCGGTGCACATCGAGACCGGCGTCGATGGGCGGCCCACCCTCTTGTCATTCGACGGGACGGATCACACGATCCGACCCCTGGGAGGATCGTCCCATGACCCTGAGCCGAAAGATCGTCGACGCGGTTGAGTCCCCGTCCGGGGGGGCCGACCTGCCACACTCCGTCGAGGTCGAGGCGGGCCCGATGCGCCTCGGCCTCCATCTGACCGCCGCCGGGCCGGTCGGGATCGCCTTCGACGGGCTCGATTTCGCCGCGACATCGCGCCCCGAACTCGGGGCCGACGCCCTCCGCGCCTGGGGCGACCGCCTGTCCGGGCGGCTCACCTACCTGATGGAGCCGCTGGTCGTCATCGAGGTCGACGCCGAGGCCGGCGAGGCCGAGTTGAGGAGCCGGGCCCCCACCCCCCGGGGCGACCTTCGGTCGTATTACGAGGTCCGGCTCCGCCGCGAGGGGACGCTCCACCTCCGCCGGGTCGCCTTCGACGACGCCGCCCGCCGCCGGGTCGCCGTCCCCTGCCAGATGACCCTCGAGGTGCTCGAACGCCTGGCCGACGACCTGGTCGCCAGCGTCGCCTGAGCCGGGTCGTCCCGGCCGATCGACCCCGGCGGGGCGGCCCTCCCATCCGGAGGGCTGCCCCGTCCTCTTTCGCGAGAGGCCGCCGTGATCAAGCCCGGGTCGATGCTCCCCCTGGCCGTCCTCATCGCGGCCGCCCTGCTGGAAGTCGGCGGGGACGCCGTCGTCCGCCAGGGGCTCCGCGGCCGGGACCGGTCCCTGATCCTGGGCGGCTGCCTGATGCTGGCCGGCTACGGGCTGGCGGTCAACACGATCCGATGGGACTTCTCCCGGCTCCTGGGGGCCTACGTCGCCGTCTTCGCCGTGGCCAGTGTCCTCCTCGGCCGATTCTGGTTCCGCGAGGTTGTCCCCGCGTCGACCTGGGCCGGCCTGGGCCTGATCGTGCTCGGGGGCCTGTTCATCCAGGCCGGACACCGATGAGGCCGGCATCTCGCCCGGTTGGAGGCCCCGGGGCGGGCTGATACCCGGCCGTAGGGCCGATTATGCGCCAATCGCGAGGGCGAGTCGTCCGCGATCGGCGCCGGACCGCGAAGACGCGCCGGACGGGGAGCAGGTCAGCCACCGCCGACTCGCGTCCTCTCGACGTATACCCCCCGACTCGCCGGGTATAATCGGGGGATTAGAGAGCAACGGTGGAGGGACGGATGGGCACTCCGATGGCATCGGTCGCGGACGAAAGCAGAGTGGGCTGGCGGTTCAACAACACCTACTCACGGCTGCCGGACAACCTCTTCGTCCCGGCCACCCCCGTCACGGTGCGGGAGCCACGGGCGGCGATCCTGAACCACCGTCTGGCGGATGAACTCGGCCTCGACCTCGGCTCGCTCCCGCCGGAGGCCGCCGCCGCCCTGTTCGCAGGCCAGGCCCTACCGGCCGGCTCCCAACCGATCGCGCAGGCCTACGCCGGGCACCAGTTCGGCGGCTTTACCATGCTTGGGGACGGCCGCGCCATCCTGCTGGGCGAGCACCGGACGCCGGACGGCCGGCTCGTCGACATCCAGTTCAAGGGGTCGGGGCGGACGCGGTTCTCCCGCGGCGGCGACGGGCGGGCAGCACTGGGGCCAATGCTCCGGGAGTACGTCGTCAGCGAGGCCATGGCCGCCCTCGGCATCCCCACCACGCGGAGCCTCGCCGTCGTCACCACCGGCGAGCCGGTCCACCGGGAATCGATCCGGAAGGGGGCGGTGCTGACACGCGTGGCCGCCAGCCATCTCCGGGTCGGGACGTTCGAGTACGCGGCCCGCCGGGACGAGGAGACGCTGCGGGTGCTGGCCGACTACGCGATCGACCGCCATTACCCGGAACTGGCGGATGCCCCGCACAAATACCCGGGGTTCTTCCGCGCGATCGCCGACCGCCAGGCCGCGCTCGTCGCCCGGTGGCAACTCGTCGGCTTCGTCCACGGGGTGATGAACACGGACAACGTGGCCATCTCCGGGGAGACGATCGATTACGGCCCGTGCGCGTTCATGAACGCCTACGACCCGGACACGGTGTTCAGCTCGATCGACCACGCCGGCCGTTATGCCTACGGCAACCAGGCGAACATCATGCAGTGGAACCTGGCCCGGCTCGCCGAGACCCTGCTGCCGCTCCTGGACGCCGACCCGGAGAAGGCGATCGCGATGGCCATGGAGGTGTTGAACGAGTTCCCCGCCCGGTTCGAGGGGTACTGGCTCGCCGGGATGCGGAAGAAGCTGGGCCTGCGGACGGACGAGGCCGGCGACGTCGCGATCATCCGGTCCCTGCTCGACTGGATGCAGAAAGCCCGGGCCGACTTCACCAACACATTCCGCGACCTGTCGGCGGAGGGGCCGACGCCGGTCGACCGGCACCGGGCCCCGGATTTCGGGGCCTGGTACGCTCGTTGGCAGGACCGGCTCGGCCGGGACGGACTGCCGGAGGCCTCGGCCTATGCCCTGATGCGAACCGTCAACCCGGTCGTCATCCCGCGGAACCACCGGGTGGAGGAGGCGCTGTCCGCCGCCGAGGAGCACGCCGACCTGTCGGTGCTGCACCGTCTGCTGACGGCCCTGGCGTCGCCGTATGAGGCGAGGGCCGATCTGGCGGGGTACCAGGAGCCGCCCGGTGATGAGCGCGGCTACCGGACGTTCTGCGGGACGTAGGCGGTCAGCCGGCTGTTTATCAACCGAGCGTGATGAGAAGGCCCCCTGGAACTTCACCCCTATGATTCCAGGCTTTCCTGGCAGCCGGCTTCGGATGATGTGTCGGCTTCGAGTGGGCGCTTTTTTTGATTGTATCCTTCTCATTTCAGCCCGGATCCAAGGGGTTTGAGCCACTGACAATTCCGTGTCAATTATCCCATCACGCTTGTTTGAAGAATTGTCCTGAGTCGTGTCCAGGCTCACGACGGCGTCGACCGGGGTCGCTCTCCGCGACGCATACCGATGGCCGCCCACCGCGGTCCATCCCTCGCCGGAGGGTCCGTCGGCATCGGGGAGGGCCCCCGCGGGGTCGGGCCGGCCGAGGCGGGTGGGCCGATCCGACGACCCGCCATTACACACCGCATTCGACGCCCAGACCAACGAGATCGGCGAGAGTCCGCCGCCCCCGATCCCGGCTCGCGGGCAGGCCCCCCGGCCGAAAGTCCCACCGGCCTGCCGAGGCCCGACTCCTCGCCCGGTCGCCGGTCGCCCCGAAGTCTCGCCCGGTTGGTGGCGCCGGGGCGGTCTGGTATAATTGGGCCCGGATTGCCGAGACATCCGGCCCGGACTCCCCCGACGGCGAAGGCCCGAACACGATGCTGCATCCCTGGCACGACGTCACCCCGGGCGAGAACCTCCCCCGCGAGTTCAACGCCCTGGTCGAGATCCCGATGGGGTCGAGCGTCAAGTACGAGCTGGACAAGAAGACCGGGCTGCTGAGGCTCGATCGCGTCCTCTACTCGGCGGTCTACTACCCGGCCAACTATGGCTTCATCCCCCAGACCTACGCCGAGGACGACGACCCCCTCGACGTCCTGGTGCTCTGCCAGGAGGCCGTGGCGCCGATGACCCTGGTGACCGCCCGGGCGATCGGCCTGATGACCATGCTCGACACCGGCAAGCCCGACCACAAGATCCTGGCCGTGGCCGTCGGCGACCCCGAATTCAACAGCTTCCAGGAGGCCCGCGAACTCCCCCCGCACCGCCTGATGATGCTCCGCCGGTTCTTCCAGGATTACAAGCTCCTGGAAGGCAAGTCGGTCGAGGTCGACGAGATCCAGTCGTCCGAGGTTGCCCTGCCGATCATCGAGGATTCGCTCCAGCGCTACAGCAAGCATCGCCGAAAGGGTTTCCAGTGAAGGTCTTGCGCGCCGTCGTGGTCGGCGGATCGGGCCAGATCGGCGGCTGGATCCTGCGGGCCCTGGCCGATCGCGGGCACGAGGCCGTCGGCACCTACGCCACGGCCGCCTACCCCGGCCTGCACCACCTCGACGCCGCCGACCTGGCCGGCTCGGCGGCCTGGATCCGCGACCAGGGGCCGGATGTCGTGTTCTACCCCGCCGGGTTCACCTGGGTCGACGGCTGCGAGCGCGACCCGGCCCGGGCCCGGGCCGCCAACGTCGAGCAGCCGATGAACCTCGCCCGGGCATCGGCCGAGATGGGGGCCCGATTCGTCTACTTTTCGACCGATTACGTCTTCGGGGCCCACGGCGGGCCCTATGTCGAGGACGCCCCGCCCCGTCCCCTCTCGGCCTACGGGCAGTCCAAGCACGAGGCCGAGATTGCCCTGGCCCGGGCCCTCGGCGACGCCCAGCTCACCGTCCGGACGTCCTGGGTCTACGGCCCGGAGCAGCAGGGCAAGAACTTCTCGTACCAGCTGGCCAGGGCGCTTGCGGCCGGGAAGCCGCTGGAATGCCCGTCGGACCAGGTCTCGACCCCGAGCTATGGCCCCGACGTCGCCCGGGCGGTCGTCGGCCTGGTCGAGGCGGGCCACTCGGGCCTGATCCACGTCGCCGGCCCGGAGACGATCGACCGGGTCCGGTTCGCCCGGGCCCTGGCCGAAGGCTTCGGACTCGACCCGGCCCCGATCCTCGGCAAGACGACCGCCGAGCTGGGCCAGGGGGCGCCCCGGCCGCTCGACGGCGGGCTCCTCACGCCCCGACTCGACGCCCTCCGGCCGGGCGCGGTGCGTCCCCTGGCCGACTGCATGGCCGACTATCTCGCCCGGCTGGCCTCGACCGAGGGGCTCGCCCGGCCGATCCCGCCGCCGGCCTTGCATCCGGACGCCACGCCCCTGGAAGCGAGAATCCTCTAGATAATATGGTATGTAATTATCATGATTCGATGTTGTCTCGCCGATTTCTCGCTGTGCGGATCCGGGCCGAATGATTACAGTGGAACCGGACCATGGAGGATCGATCATCCCTCGACGTGAACCCCGGAGGTCAGGATGACATTAACGACGTATGATGCGGCGATGGCGGGCGTGGTGGTGGCCGGGATGATCTGGGGGGCCTGGCGGGGGGTGACCTGGCAACTCGCCAGCATCGCCTCCTTGATCCTGGGCTATATCGCATCCCACCAGATATCGCCCCAGATCGCCTCGCATTTCGGGAGCGACCCCGTGATCGCCCGGGCCCTGTCGATGATGGCCGTCTACGCGACGGTCTCGGGGGGTGTCTTCCTGGTCGCCTGGTCCTTCCGCGCGATCCTGCGGAGGATGAAATTCGAGGCGTTCGACCGGCACCTCGGGATGCTCCTCGGCGGGATGGAGGGGGCGATCCTGGGCATGGTGGTCACTTTCTTCGTGGTCAGCCTGGCCCCGCAGACCCGCGACCCGATCTACTCGAGCCCCTCGGGGAAGGTGGTCGCCAGCGTCATTGATGCGGTCGGGCCGACCGTGAGGGTGGAGACAAAGCAGGTCCTGGCGCCGTTCGTCGAGGAGGCCAAGAAGCCCATCTGGACCGCCGAGAAGGACCTGCCGCTCTTGCCGATCCCCGCCGATCTCGACGACCAGGCCAAGCGAGCGAGATATGCCGATGACGGAGCCCCTGAACGTCGGTGACCGTCCGATCAACCTGACGCAGGTCCTGAAGCTTGCCGGCTGGGTCGCCCACGGGGGCGAGGCCAAGGCCCTGATCGCCGAGGGGATGGTGCGCGTCAACGGCGAGGTCGAGACGCGCAAGCGCAGGCAGATGACGCTCGGAGACGTCGTGCAACTGGAGGACGGACCCTCGCTCACCCTGGTATGAGCCCCGGCCGACCGCGTCCTCTCCCCGCCCCGCGTCGGGCCCCGATCGACCCAACTCGGAAGGCACTCACGATGAAGCGGATCGGCATCCTGACCGCGGGCGGCGACACGCCGGCCCTGAATGCGACCATCGAAGGCGCCGTGGAGCGCGCCAACCAGGCCCGGGTGGAGGTCTTCGGCATCATCAAGGGGTTCAGCGGCCTGCTGAACCACGAGGTGCCGCACGTCCACCTGAACCCCCTGTTCCGCAAGATCCCCGAGCTCGACGCGACCCTGGGGGGCACGATCCTGGGCGCCTCGCGCGACTACGTCGACGCCGACGACCTGGAGACCATCTCCCGGGTGGCCGACCGGCTCAAACGGCTCCAGGTCGACGGCCTGATCTGCGTCGGAGGCGACGGGACCCTGAACGGGATGCAGCCGCTGAGCAATTACCTGCCCACCGTGCTCGCCCCCAAGACGATCGACAACGACCTCGGCCTGAATTATCCCGACGAGCCCAACGAGTGGTTCCGCGAACCCAGCGAGGACGCCCGGGCGGGGTATCGCTACAAGAAGCGGCCCAATCGCGAGTTCGGCCTCGACGAGATGGTCAATTACGTCACGCCCGGCTTCGCCACGGCCGTCTATGTCTCGTCGATGAGCGTCCAGAGGATCCGGACTACCGCCGAGAGCCATCGCCGGATCGCCATCATCGAGGTGATGGGGCGCGATTGCGGGATGATCTCGCTGGGGACCGCCTACGGCCAGCCCGACATCATCCTCGTCCCCGAATCGCCGGTCGACCCCGAGCCGCTGGTCGACCGGGTCATCGCGATCCTCAACATCCAGAAGCACGCGGTGATCTGCGTCTCGGAGGGGATCGTCGACCGCGACGGGGTCATCCTCGGCTCGAAGGTGGCCAGCAAGGACCCCGCCGGGAACATCCAGTACACCGGCGCCGCCGAGGCCGTCAAGCGGCTCCTGGCCGAGAAGATCGGCGACGCCTTCTTCACCCGCCAGCGGCGGAACGAGAGCGCCGACGCCGCCATCTTCGTCCGGAAGATCGGCCACACCCAGCGCGGCGGCCGGCCGATCCTGTTCGATCGCTTCTACGCCTCGCAGCTCGGCGGCAAGGCGGTCGAGCTCCTGCTCGACGGCTATCACAACTGCGTGGCCACCCTCCAGTGCCGCGACGGCGGTTTCCAGCTCGACAGCATGGACGCCAACAAGCTCCGCGACCGCTGGGGCGTCATCCACGCCCGGCCGCTCCCGGTCGCCTTCTACGATCCCCTCCGATTCCTCCCCTCCAAGCAGGGCGTGGAATATTTCCGGACGATGCTGGCCAACGCGCTGGGCCACGAGGACGTCGAGGCGATCCGGACGATCTTCGACACCGGCAACCTGACCCACCCCTACGACTCGGTCAACGTCCACGTCAACAAGCGGATCCGTCGCCTCCCGCCCGAGCCCTGAGCCGGGCCCCGGCCGGATCGAGACCGCCCGCCCCGAAGTGTCATGCGATTGGCACCGGAGATGCTCACTAGGGGGGGCCGCACCCGGCCCCTTGCCCCGGCGGCGCGGCGTGCCTATAGAGTGACAGTCCCGACGCCCCGCGACCCACGGTGGTGGGCAGCGTTGCCGGGGTCGTCCCGACCCGGGCCGCCGGACGGAGCCCTTCCGAGGGGAATCCGGCGGTTTCCCATCCAGTCCGCGGGATCGGACGCAATCCGCGCGAGGTGAGTCTTGCCATCCGAGGTCAAACCGTCCGCCCGGGCCAGGCGATTGGCGATCTTCGAGGCCGGCGAGTCCGCCGGGGAGCCGCCCGAGGCCTTCGCCTCGGCCGTCCGATCCGGCCTCCGGTCGGCGCCCAAGACGCTCCCCTGTCGCTACTTCTACGACGACGAGGGCTCGCGCCTCTTCGAGCAGATCTGCGACCTGCCCGAGTATTACCTGACCCGGACCGAAGACACGATCCTCCGCGATCACTCCGACGCGATGGTCGCCGGCTGGGTGGCCGATCCGGTGATGGTCGAGCTGGGCAGCGGCAGCTCGTCCAAGACCCGTCGCCTGATCGCCTCGGCGCTCCGGGCCTACGGCTCGCTCCATTACGTGCCGATCGACGTCTCGCGGAGCATCCTGGAGGAGTCGGCCGAGGCGCTGGTCCGGACGTTCCCCGGCCTCCGCGTGACCGGATACGCGGCGAATTATCGCGACGCCCTGGAGGGCGTCGCCCGGCGATTCGACCGGCCCAAGCTGTTCGTCTTCCTCGGCTCCAGCCTTGGCAACTACGAGGTCGACGACGCCGTCGAGCTGCTCGCCATGCTGGCCCGGGGGATGGACCCGGCCGACCGATTGCTCCTGGGGACCGACCTGGACAAGGACCCGGCCACCCTCGAGGCGGCCTACGACGACTCTCGCCGCGTCACCGCCCGGTTCAATCTCAACCTCCTGGCCCGGATCAACCGCGAGCTGGGCGGCCGGTTCGAGCTCGATCGCTTCGCCCATCGGGCCCGCTATCGTCACGACCTCCGCCGCGTCGAGATGCATCTGGTGAGCCTCGTCGACCAGGACGTCGCGATCCCCGGCGCCGGCTTGACGGCCAGGTTCATCGAGGGCGAGTCGATCCACACCGAGAATTCCCACAAGTACACCCCCGAACTCCTCCGATCGCTCGCCGATCGCGCGGGCTTCCAGGAGGAGGCCGCCTGGACCGACCGCCGGGGATGGTTCCGCCTCCAGCGATGGAAGTCCCGGGCCCCGACCGCGTGAGGGCCGATCGGGAAAAACGAACCCAATCGCGGCCGGACCCCGGGCCCTGGGGAAAAACGAAGCCAATTCCCGTCCATTGTCCTGCCCCCGCCCGGGGCGTACGGGCCCCTTGGCGAGACGAACCCAACTGCTTCGCCATGCGTCTCGTCGAAACAAAGTTAATCTCCTCCCCTCCACGGGTGCGGTAATGGATTCTGGTAATCAGGCCGCGGCCTTCTTCCAATAGGCATCCCACTGGTTCCCGTAGGCCAGG